>Ga0265338_10001530_pt1 | contig 37311 bp, 24 predicted proteins | sample 42126metaG_FD_193579 | JGI IMG/M metagenome (GOLD analysis project Ga0265338, IMG submission 193579) | Rhizosphere microbial communities from Carex aquatilis grown in University of Washington, Seatle, WA, United States - 4-21-26 metaG | ecosystem: Host-associated > Plants > Roots > Rhizosphere... | reverse complement strand
GGACACGCCCACGGCGGTCGGCCTCACCAATGTCAAACAAGTCGTCGCTGGTGACATCCAGTCGTGCGCGGTGCTGCTGGACGGAACCGTCGACTGCTGGGGCTATAACGGGTTTGGCACGCTCGGCGACGGCACGACGACGGATCACCTCACGCCGGCACCCGTGCCTGGATTGTTGGGCGTCGCGCAGGTGGGCCTGGGCGAAAACATCGCCTGCGCGCTCATGAACGACGCCACGGTGCAGTGCTGGGGCGCGAACAACTATGGTCAGCTCGGAAGCGGGGCGAACACCAACGTCAACGCGGCTCGCCCGCAGGCGGTGCCCGGCCTGGCGCAGGTCTCCCAGCTCTCGGTCGGCGACAACTTCGCGTGCGTTCTGATCGCCGGCGGGACCGTCCGCTGCTGGGGCTACAACGCCTACGGCCAGCTCGGAGATGGGACGCGGGACAGCCGATCGTCTGCCACGCCGGTGCCGCAGCTCACCGACGTCGTCCAGATCTCCAGCGGGACGACCCATGCCTGCGCGGTCACCTCCGGGGGCACGCTCCTTTGCTGGGGTGACGAGCTCGCATTCGTCGGCGGCGGACCCAACGCCAACCGCCTCAGCCCGACTGTCATCGCGTTCTGAGACCGCTGCTGGCGGTGGACGGGGCGCTCTGGTAAAAGGCAATTAATTCCGGGGTATGCGAGTCTGCCCTCGCGAGGGAACGCCAACGTTCCGCCGCGGAGGTGGGTCCGTGAGGAGCTTCCCTTCCCCTCGCGCGCCCGCAGGCCAGACGATTCGCCCTTCGGTCGCGCAAATATCGATCGCAAGTGGGCTCGTTTTCGTCGCTTTCGAGTACATTCACCACCATGCAAATCCTGCTAGATGCCGATCCGACCGAGACGCGCGAGTGGGTCGACGCGCTCGAGAGCGTTCTCGCCGTAGAGGGACCCGAAAGAGCGCACTTTCTCCTCGACCAGCTCGCGGACAAGGCGCGGCGCACGGGGAACTTCCGTCCCTTCAGCGGCAAGTCGGCCTACCTGAACACGATCCCGCCCCAGCTCGAGGAGCGCTCTCCCGGCAATCACGAGATCGAGCACCGGCTCCGCTCTTTCGTGCGCTGGAACGCCGCCGCGATGGTATTGCGCGCGGGGAAGAAGGCTCTGGATCTCGGTGGGCACATCGCCAGCTTCGCCTCCGCCGCCACCTTGTACGACGTCGGGTTCAACCACTTCTGGCGCGCCCCGACGCCGGACTTCGGCGGCGACCTGGTCTACTTCCAGGGGCACTCGTCGCCCGGCGTCTACGCACGCGCCTTCGTCGAGGGCCGCCTGTCCGAGGCGCAGCTCGACATGTTCCGCCAGGAGGTCGGGGGCACCGGCCTCTCGTCGTATCCGCACCCCTGGCTGATGCCCGACTTCTGGCAGTTCCCCACGGTGTCGATGGGTCTCGGTCCGATCCAGGCCATCTACCAAGCGCGATTCCTGCGCTACATGCACCACCGCGGTCTCGCCAACACCGAGGGCCGCAAGGTCTGGGCCTTCATGGGCGACGGCGAGATGGACGAGCCGGAATCGCGTGGCGCGATCAACCTCGCGCCGCGTGAGGCGCTCGACAACCTGATCTTCGTCATCAACTGCAACTTGCAGCGGCTCGATGGGCCGGTGCGCGGCAACGGCAAGATCATTCAGGAGCTGGAGTCGGACTTCGCCGGTGCCGGCTGGAACGTCATCAAGGTGATCTGGGGCGCGTACTGGGATCCGCTGATCGCGCGGGACCACGACGGCATCCTGCTCAAGCGCATGGAGGAGGCCGTCGACGGCGAGTACCAGAAGTTCAAGAGCCGCGACGGCGCCTACGTGCGCGAGAACTTCTTCGGCAAGTACCCCGAGCTGCGCGAGATGGTGTCGACGATGTCCGACGAGGAGATCTGGCGCCTCAACCGCGGCGGTCACGATCCGCACAAGGTCTACGCCGCCTACTCGGCCGCGATGAAGCACGAGGGACAGCCGACGGTGATCCTCGCGAAGACCGTCAAGGGTTACGGGATGGGCTCGGTGGGCGAGGGCAAGAACATCGCCCACCAGCAGAAGAAGATGCCGCTCGAGGCGCTGCGCCAGTTCCGCGACCGCTTCAAGATTCCAGTGCCCGATGCAGAGCTCGAGAAGATTCCGTACTACCGGCCCGCTCCGGATTCGGAAGAGGCGAAGTACCTGCAGGAGCTGCGCGCCAAGCTGGGCGGGCCGCTGCCGCAACGGCGCCGCAAGAGCAGCAAGCTCGAGGCGCCCAAGCCGGACGCCTTCAAGCCGCTGCTCGAGGCTACGGCCGAGGGGCGCGAGATCTCGACCACGATGGCCTTCGTCCGCCTCTTGACCGGGCTCGCGAAGGACAAGAACCTCGGCGCGCGCGTGGTTCCGATCGTGCCCGACGAGTCGCGCACCTTCGGCATGGAGGGTCTGTTTCGCCAGCTCGGCATCTACTCGCGGCTCGGCCAGCTGTACGAGCCCGAGGACTCGGACCAGCTCATGTTCTACAAGGAAGACAAGAACGGCCAGATCCTGCAGGAGGGGATCAACGAAGCAGGCGCGATGTGCTCGTGGCTCGCCGCCGGCACCTCGTACGCGAACAGCGATGCGCCGATGATCCCGTTCTACATCTTCTATTCGATGTTCGGCTTCCAGCGCATCGGCGACCTGTGCTGGGCGGCGGGCGATCTGCGCGCGCGCGGCTTCCTGATGGGCGCCACCTCGGGCCGGACCACGCTGAACGGCGAGGGGCTGCAGCACGAGGACGGGCACAGCCACGTCATGGCGGGGACGATCCCCAACTGCGTAGCGTACGACCCCACGTTCGCTTACGAGCTGGCCGTCATCATCCAGGAAGGCCTGCGGCGGATGGCCGAGGAGCAGGAGGACATCTTCTATTACATCACCGTGATGAACGAGAATTACGCTCACGGCGCCCTGCCCGAGGGCGCGCGCGAGGGGATCTTGAAGGGGATGTACAAGCTCACCGACGGTGGCGCGAGCAAGGGACCGCGCGCGCAGCTGCTGGGCAGCGGCGTGATCTTGCGCGAGGTGATCGCGGCGGGCGAGCTGCTCAAGAATGACTGGGGCGTCACGTCCGACATCTGGAGCTGCCCGAGCTTCAACGAGCTCGGTCGCGACGGGCGCGCCGTCTCGCGCTGGAACATGCTGCACCCGACGGAGAAGCAGAAGGTCGCCTGGGTGACGACGTGCCTGGCCGAGACCAAGGGGCCCGTCGTGGCTGCGACCGACTACGTGCGCGAGTTCGCGGATCAAATCCGCGAGCTGGTGCCACGCCGCTACAAGGTGCTGGGCACCGACGGCTTCGGCCGAAGCGACTCGCGCAAGAACCTGCGCCAGTTCTTCGAGGTGAACCGCTTCTACGTCGCGGTCGCCGCGCTCAAGGCGCTGGCCGACGACGGCGAGGTCCCGGCGGCGAAGGTGGCCGAGGCGATCAAGAAGTACGGACTCGACACCGAGAGGCCCGCGCCCTGGACCGTGTGAGACGGCGCGACCACCACTGACATCCCACGACTATTCATCACTACGCGAGGAGAGACGCTTGGCCGCAACGGAAGTAACTGTCCCTGACATCGGGGACTTCAAGGACATTCCCGTCATCGAGCTGCTGGTCAAGCCGGGCGACACGGTGAAGAAGGACGACTCGCTGCTGGTGCTCCAGAGCGACAAGGCCACGCTCGAGGTGCCGTCGCCGGCAGCGGGCGTCGTCTCCGAGATGAAGGTCAAGGTCGGCGACAAGGTCAGCGCCGGGACGCTGCTGGCGTTGCTCGAAGGCGGCGCCGCGCCCGCGGGGGCGACCAACGGTGACGCGAAGGCGAAAGCGCCGGCCCCCGCGGCTGCGCCCGCAGCGAAGCCGGCTGCGGCTCCCGCCGCCGCGGCGCCAGCCCCCGCTGCGGCTCCGGCGGCGTCGCCCGCACCCGCCGCTCCCGCGGCGCCCGGCGCGATGGTGCACGCCAGCCCGGGCGTGCGGCGCTTCGCGCGCGAGCTGGGCGTGCCGATCGGCCAGGTCACCGGTTCGGGACCGAAAGGCCGCATCGGTAAAGAGGACATCCAGGCGTTCGTGAAGCAGTCGCTGGCGGGCGGCGGCTCCTCTCAGGCGCGCGGCGGCCTCGGCGACCTGGGTCTGCCGCCCTGGCCCAAGGTCGACTTCGCGAAATACGGCCCGATCGAAACCCAGGCGCTGACGCGCATCCAGAAGCTGTCCGGGCCGGGGCTCGCGCGCAACTGGGTGATGATCCCGCACGTCACTCAGTTCGACGAGGCCGACATCACCGAGCTCGAGAAGTTCCGCGCGCACATCAACGAGGAGAACGCCAAGACCGGCGTCAAGGCTTCGCCGCTGGTCTTCATCATGAAAGCGGTCGTCGCGGCGCTGAAGAAATACCCGACCGTGAATAGCTCGCTCGACGGCGAGAACCTGGTCCTCAAGCAGTACTGGCACATCGGCTTCGCGGCCGACACGCCGAACGGCCTGGTCGTGCCGGTGATCAAAGACGTCGACAAGAAGGGGATCCTCGACATCGCGCGCGAGACGGCGGAGCTGGCCGCCAAGGCGCGCGAGGGCAAGCTCGGGCCGGGCGACATCCAGGGCGCGACGTTCACGATCTCGTCGCTGGGAGGCATCGGCGGCACGGCGTTCACGCCGATCATCAACGCGCCCGAGGTCGCGATCCTCGGCGTGTCGAAGGCCGCGGTGAAGCCGGTGTGGAACGGGACCGAGTTCGCGCCGCGCACCATGCTGCCGCTGTCGCTGTCGTATGACCACCGCGTCGTCGACGGCGCGCTCGCCGCGCGATTCACCGCCTTTCTGGCGCAGGTGATCGCCGACATTCGCCGGGTCATGCTGTAGTCATGGCGACTCGCGACATTCCCGTCCCCGACATCGGGGACTTCAAGAACATCCCGGTCATCGAGATCTTCGTCAAACCGGGCGATGTCGTCTCCAAGGATTCGCCGCTCGTCACGCTCGAGTCGGACAAGGCGACGGTCGAAGTGCCGTCGCCGCTCCCGGGCACGATCAAGGAGGTCAAGGTCAAGCTCGGCGATCGGGTGTCGAAGGGGTCGGTCATCGTCGCGCTCGACGTCGCCGAGGGCGGCGCAGCCGAGGCGCCCGCGAACAAGGCGCCGCAAAAGGACGCGGCGACGGGCCCGGCACCAGCACCCGCCGAGAAGCCGCGTGCCGCTGACACCACAAACAAGACCGCTCCGGCGACGAGCGCCGCACCGGTGAATGGGCATGCGCCGCCCGCGCCGCCCGCGGTCGCGCCGGGGACCGGCGCCGCCAAGCACCCCGACGCCAAGTACCACGCCGAGGTGCTCGTGCTCGGCTCGGGGCCGGGCGGCTACACCGCTGCCTTCCGCGCCGCCGATCTCGGCAAGAAGGTGGTCCTGGTCGAGCGCTACCCGAAGCTCGGTGGCGTCTGCCTGAATGTCGGCTGCATCCCGTCGAAGGCGCTGCTGCACGCGGCCAAGGTGATCACCGACGCCGAGGAGGCGGCCCACATGGGGCTCTCGTTCGGCAAGCCCAAGGTCGATCTCGACGGGCTGCGCAAGTTCAAGGACGGCGTCGTCGCCAAGCTCACCGGCGGTATCGGCAGCCTGGCGAAGCAGCGCAAGGTCACCGTGGTCGAGGGACGGGGCCAGTTCGCGTCGCCCCACTTGCTGGCGGTCGAGACCAAGAACGGCATCGAGACCGTGTCGTTCGACCACTGCATCATCGCCGCCGGATCGCAGGCGGCGCGCATTCCCGGCTTCCCCTACGACGACAAGCGCCTCCTCGACTCGACGACGGCGCTGGAGCTGGCCGAGGTGCCGAAGCGGATGTTGATCATCGGCGGCGGCATCATCGGCCTCGAGATGGCGACCGTGTACGACGCGCTCGGCGCGAAGGTGACGGTGGTCGAGTTCCTCGACCGCCTGATCGCCACCGCCGACCCCGACATCGTGCGCCCGCTCGCGCGCCGCATCGAGAAGCGCTACGAGAAGATCCTGCTCAAGACCAAGGTCACGAAGCTCGAGGCGCTGCCCGAGGGGCTGCGCGCCACGTTCGAGAGCGCCGACGGCAAGTCACCCGCGCCGGCGCCCGAGGTCTACGACCGCGTGCTGCTGGCGGTGGGCCGCCGCCCCAACGGCCGCAACATCGCCGCCGACAAGGCCGGGGTTCAGGTCAACGAGCGCGGCTACATCCCGGTCGACAACCAGATGCGCACCAACGTGCCGCACATCTTCGCGATCGGCGACATCGTCGGCGAGCCCATGCTCGCTCACAAGGCGACGCACGAGGCGAAGCTGGCCGCAGAGGTGATCGCCGGCATGAGCCACCACGTCTGGGAGGCCCGCACCATCCCCAGCGTCGCCTACACCGATCCCGAGGTTGCGTGGATGGGTCTCACCGAGATCGAGGCCAAGGCCAAGGGCGTCGAGTACGAGAAGGCGACCTTCCCCTGGTCGGTCAGCGGGCGCGCGCTCGGCATGGGGCGCGAGGAAGGCGTCACCAAGCTGCTCTTCGACAAGCAGACCAAGCGCGTCCTCGGCGCCGGCATCGTCGGCATCAACGCCGGCGAGCTGATCGCCGAGACCGTGCTGGCGCTCGAGACCGGCGCCGACGCGGAGGACCTGAGCCTGACCATCCACGCCCACCCGACGCTCTCGGAGACCGTGTTCTTCGCCGCCGAGATCGTCGACGGGACGATTACGGATCTGTTGCCGACGAAGAAGTAGCCGCGGGTTCGGGCGGCGCCACCGGCGCTGCGGGCGACGGGGGTAGCACCTCGCCCTTGCGCGTGAGCAGCCAGATGCCGGTGGCGAAGCAGGCCATGCAGGCCCACTGCGCGGGGGTGAGGCCGGCGTAGCGCTCGTCCGGGCGGCCGTAGTCGGTCGCGCGCAGGAAATCGAGGCTGAAGCGAACGGGTGCGTACATCGTGGCAAAGAGCCCGATGATGCGGCCGGGCACGCGCGGGCGGCGCGCGTAACGAAACAGCACGATCGTGATGACGATCGTGAACAGCAGCTCGTCGAGGCCAAGGTCGTGGCGCGGCCCGTCGGGGTAGCGGACCGCGAGAAAGAAATCAGTGTGGCGGCCCGGGTGGTCGTGCGCGGTGAAGCAGCCGGTGCGCCCGAAGATCCAGCCGACGGCCAGCCCCAGCCCGACCGAGTCGGCGTAAGGAAGCGCGGGGATCTTTTCCTTGCGCGTGAAATAGAGAAACGCGAGCGCCGCGCCGAGAAAGCCGCCGAACGACGACAGGCCCGACCAGATATAGAGCAACACCCAGGGCTTCTGGCGGACCGTCTCGGGGAAATAGAAGATCATCGAGACCAGGTGGGCCACGATGAACCCGCCGACGACGATGCGGACGTTGAGGAACTTCACGTCCTGCGGGTCGAGCCCGCGCTTGGCACCCTCCTTGACGACGATGCGATCGCCGATGATGACGCCGATCGCCACCAGGATGCCGAACATGTAGATCGGCTGGCTGCCGATGTTGAACAGGTGCCCGTCGAAGTAGGGGATCATCGTTACGTGAGGGCGCGCTCGCGCAGCGCGAGCACGATGTCGCGCTGGCCGTCCGCGTGGTAGCTCGAACGCACCATCGGTCCCGACTCGACGTGGGGGAAGCCGAGCGCCAGCGCGTCGGTCTTGAGCTGCGCGAACTCGTCGGGCGGAACGAAGCGCGCCACCGGCAAGTGCGCGGGCGACGGCCGCAGGTACTGTCCCAGCGTGAGGATGTCGACGCCGATCGCGCGCAGCTCGCCGAGCACGGCGCGCACCTCGGCGAGCTCTTCGCCGAGCCCGAGCATGAGCCCGGTCTTCGTGATGGCGCCGCGCTTCTTCGCGTGCTCGAGGATCGCGTACGACCGCGGGTAGCTTGCCTGGACGCGCACCTGGCGCGAGAGGCGCGGTACAGTCTCGAGATTGTGCGCGAACACGTCGGGGCCGGCGGCGAGCACGGTGTCGACGGCGCCGGTGTCGCCCTTGAAGTCGCCGGTCAGCACCTCGAGCACCATCTCGGGTAAGCGCGCCTTCACCGCGCGGATCGTCGCCGCCCAGTGTGCGGCGCCGCCGTCCCGCAGGTCGTCGCGGTCGACACAGGTGATCACCGTATGCCGCAGGCCGAGCTCGCCCAGCATCGTCGCGACGTGCTCGGGCTCGTCGGGATCGGGCGGCAGCGGGCGCCCGGTGGGCACGTCGCAGAACTGGCACGAGCGCGTGCAGATGCCGCCCAGAATCATGATGGTTAGCGACTGGCGGTTCCAGCACTCGCCGATGTTGGGGCACGACGCGCTCTCGCAGACCGTGTGCAACCCCAGCTCCTCGACCCGCTTCTTGAGGTCGAAGAAGACCTCGCCCGACGGCAACTTCATGCGGATCCAGCTCGGTTTGGGCTCGAGCCGGGGCGCGGGAGCCGCGCTGGCGCCGGCCCCGAGGATGCGGAGCTTCGACGATCGACTTTCTACGACGCGACCGGACGACATTGAGGCGGATTAAGTATGCACGGCTTCGTGAGAGGCTGCGTGGGAGAGTGTGTGCACCGTCTCGCCCGCACGAGGTATACCCGGACCGGCGCCGGGAAGGGGGGAGAATGTGGTCCATGGGCTCAATGTCCGGCGATTTCTGACGATAGCGTCAGAGGATGCTTGGAATGACTTTGGCCAAACTGGAGGGGGTCGGGGACGGAAGCGAGGCTCCACATGCCGATGGAAGTCGGGGGCTGATCCTTCTCGTTGACGACGAGCCAACGATCGTCCGCGGCTTCGCGCGCATTTTGACCGCGGCGGGGTTCTCGGTGCAGATCGCGCACGACGGACGCGAGGCCGCGGATCTGGCGCGAAGCGTGTCCTTCGACGCGATCGTCAGTGACATCGCGATGCCGGAGATGACCGGGCTCCAGCTCTTGCGCTCCGTGCGCGAGCACGACCTGGACGTGCCTGTGATCCTGATGACCGGTGGCCCCGCCATCGAGAGCGCGGTCCAGGCCATGGAGTACGGCGCGCTCCGCTACCTCATCAAGCCGGTCGATTCGAAGCAACTGGAAGAGGTGGTCGCGCGCGCGACGCGCCTGCACCAGATGGCGAAGATCAAGCGCGAGGCGCTGGAGCTGTTTCGCCTCGAGGGCAAGCACCTCGGCGACCGCGCCGGGCTCGAGGTCCGCTTCGCCAACGCGCTCAACACGCTGTGGCTCGCGTTCCAGCCGATTGTGTCCTGGAACGACAAGGCGATCATCGCCTACGAGGCGCTGGTCCGCAATGAGGAGCCGACGCTGCGCGCGCCGCCGGATCTGTTCGAGGCGGCGGAGCGGCTCGGCCGCCTGCGCGAGCTCGGGCGCATCATCCGCGACCGGGTGGCGAAGACGCTGGTCGACAACCCGACCGTCGAGACCGAGGTGTTCGTCAACGTGCACGCGCTCGAGCTCGACGACGACTCGCTGTTCGCGGCGACGTCGCCGCTGTCGGCGTTCGCCAAGCGCATTGTGCTGGAGATCACCGAGCGCGCGCCGCTGGAGAAGATCAAGGACGCCAACGCGCGCGTCGCGAAGCTGCGCGCGATGGGCTACCGCATCGCCGTCGACGATCTCGGCGCCGGCTACGCGGGGCTCACCAGCTTCGCGCACCTCGAGCCCGAAGTGGTCAAGGTCGACATGTCGCTGATCCGCGGGCTCGACCAGTCCCCGACCAAGCAGAAGCTGCTGCGGTCGATCGTCGGCCTGTGCCGCGACCTGGAAATCAAGATGATCGCCGAGGGCATCGAGACCGTCGAGGAGCGCGACACGCTCGTGCGCCTGGGCGGTGATCTGTGCCAGGGCTACCTCTTCGCACGCCCCGGCCGCGCGTTTCCCTCGATCAAGATCTAGCGCCGCGGCGCGCCGCGAGGGCCGGCGCCTCCCCCGTGTTAATCTCGCCGCTGTATGACGGTGGAGCTGACCAGGGAGTATCGATTCGAGGCCGCTCACCGCTTGCCGCGCGTTCCCGAAGGACACAAGTGCGCGCGCCTGCATGGGCACAGCTACAAGATCGAGATCCAGGCGCGCGGCCCGGTCGATCCCCACGCGGGCTGGCTCTTCGACTTCGCCGAGCTGGACGAAGCGTGGGAGCCGCTGCACGCGCTCTTCGACCACCGCAATCTCAACGACGTGCCCGGGCTCGAGAACGCGACGTCGGAGAACCTGGCCATTTACATCTGGAGCGCGCTCCGCCCCCGGATTCCTCAGCTGTCGGCGGTGACGGTCTGGGAGACCACGGACGGCAAGTGCACCTACCGGGGCGCATGAGGCGGGCACGAAGCGAGGCGAGGAAGCGATGAAACCACGATATCTGCGGTTCATGACGTTGAACCTGTGGGGCGAGAACGGCGCCTGGGACGAGCGCCTCGCGCTGGTCGGCGAGAAGCTGACCAGCCTGAAGCCCGACGTCGTCGCGCTACAAGAGGTGCGCGAAGTGCCGGATCGGATCGTCAACCAGGCCGAGGCGCTCGCGGCCGAGCGCGGCTACCAGCACGTCTTCGCGCCGTCGACAGAGTGGGGCGGCGGGCAGGAGGGGCTGGCGATCCTGTCGCGTTTCCCCATCGGCGCGCACGAGGTGCGGGCGCTGCCGCACACCGCCGAGAAAGAGGGACGGATCGTGCTGTCGGCGCGCATCGACAGCGACTTTGGCCCGCTCTGGGCGCACACGACTCACCTCAGCTATCGCGAGAACGAAGGCCGCCAGCGCGAGGATCAGGTGCTGGCGGTAGACGAGGCGGTCAGCGCGCACAAGACCGAAAACCCGCAGATCCTGATGGGCGACTTCAACGCGGTCCCGCACTCCGACGAGATTCGCTGGCTCTGCGGGCTGACCACGCTGGGCGGCCGGCGCGTCTTCTATCAGGACTCATGGGATGTGCTGCACGCGAACCTGCCCGGCTACACCTGGGCGCGCGCCAACGCCTTCACCTCGCGCATGGGCTGGCTGCGCGGCGACCGCCGGCTCGACTACATCTTCACCACGCCTCCCCGCCGCGACGGCCGCGGCACCGTGCATTCGTCGCGGCTGTTCCTCGACGAGCCGACCGTGTTGCCCGACGGCGAGCGGTTGTTCGCGTCGGATCACTTCGCGGTCGTCGCCGAGATCCAGTTCGCGCCCAACGACGCGGGAAGCGTCAACCTCTAGTCTGGTCGCGCGCCTGCGCGCGTGACATCCTCACGCGCATGTTCCGCCTCGCGCACGTCACCGATCCGCACTTTCGAGGGTTCGAAGGGATGACGCTGGGCGCGCTGGCTGGAAAGCGTGCCATCGGGTTGCTCAACCTCGCCGTGAACCGGCGGCGCAAGCACAAGACCGAGCTGCTGGCGGCGCTCGGCGAGGATCTGCTCGCCCAGGCACCCGACCACCTGGCGCTGACCGGCGATCTGTCGAACCTGTCGCTCGAGGGCGAGTGGCGCGCGGCGCTGCGCTGGCTCGAGCACCAGGGCGCGGCTTCGGCGACGGTGACCGTCATCCCCGGCAATCACGACGCCTACGTCGCCGACGTGGTGCGCGACGGCGTGTTCGAGCGGCTGTTCGGCCAGTTCCAGACCGACGACGTCGTCGGCGGCGGCGTGACGGCAGCCAAAGACGATCCACGCGCGCGCTATCCGTTCGTACGGCTGCGCGGCCCGCTGGCGCTCATCGGCGTCAACAGCTGCGTGGCGACCGGCGACCTCGGCGCGTGGGGCGAGGTCGGGGCCGACCAGCTGGCGCGCCTCGAGTCGCTGCTGGCGCACGCCGAGGTCGCGCGCCGCGTGCGCGTGGTGCTGATCCATCACCCGCCGGTGATGCACAAGGGCGGCGAGGCACGGAACCTGAAAGACCGCGACGCGCTGGCCGCGGTGCTGGCGCGCGCGGGCGCCGACCTCGTCTTGCATGGCCACGACCACCGCGACGAGCGCGCCGACCTGACCGGCCCCGGCGGCCGGCGCATCCCGGTCGTCGGAGCCGGCTCGGCGTCGTACGCGGGCGGACCAGAGAAGCGCGCGCGCTACAACATCTACGAGCTGGACGACAGCGGCCGCATCACTGTGGTCACCCGCGCGCACGACGAGGCAACCGATCGCTTCAAGGAAGTGCGCCGCGAAGCGCTGGGGTAAGACGGCTCGCTTCCGAACACGCTCGCCGGCCGAATGCGAGCTGCGTCTCGCATTTCTGAGGCGGTCTCCGAGTATCTGAGGTGCCCTCCTGGGGCATCGACGCAGGCCGGCGGAATCGCCGCGTTTTTCGGGTCCCGCGGCGCGCGCGGGCGCCGCCGCGTCGGGCACGGCGCTTGCTCCATCGGTATACGTAGAAACGAACCGGAAACAGAGTGACCGGCTCTGGCTTGGCTTCGCGTTTTCACCGCCTAATTTCTCACGGGAGGTCGACCATGGTTCGCAACGGCGCGCGTATCAGACCATTTGGCATCGGCATGTTGGGACTTTCGTTGCTGGCGACGCTGGGCGCCGCCGGCTGCACGCCGCAGGACCTCGAAGAGTTCTTCGGCGACGTCAAGGACGCGCCGACGCAACCAGCAGGTACCGCGGTTCCCTTCCAGGTCTTCGACGACGACACCAGCGCGGTCTCCGCCAAGGAGACGCGCGCGCTGATTCGCACCGCGCAGGGCTACGTCAGCGTCTTCGGACACGCGCCGCCCGCCGGCGTCGACTTCTCGACCGACTGGGTGATCTTCTACGCGGCGGGCACGAAGCCGACCGGCGGATACGACGTCAGCATCGCGTCGCTCACGCGCGCGGGCAGCGACCTCATCGCGGTGACGTCGCTGGTCTCGCCGGGGCCGAGCTGCATCGAGCCCCAGATCGTCACCACGCCCAACGTGCTCATCAAGTTCGCGGCGCAGACCGGCGCCTCGAGCGAGTTCTTCAAGAGCGACAGCGTCGACAATTGCGGCGCGGACACGCACTGCGGCGGGCTCGCCGGGATCCCGTGCCCGGGCGCCGGCAAGTGCGTGGATGATCCGAGCGATGGCTGCGACCCGAACAACGGCGGCGCCGACTGCGGCGGCATCTGCCAGTGCTTCCCGCTTCCGTGCCCGTCGAACGCTCCCTTCAATCCGGATCCATCGGTGTGCGCGTGCGTGACGAAGACGCCGGTTCAGCACTGCGGCGGGATCGCCGGGATCCCGTGCCCGGGCGGTGGCAAGTGCGTGGATGACCCGAGCGACGGCTGCGACCCGAACAACGGCGGCGCCGACTGCGGCGGCATCTGCCAGTGCATCGAGACCGTGTCGTGCATCATCGGCGACGTCTTCGACAGCTCGCCGGGGGTGTGCGCGTGCGTGCCGAAGGCGCCGACCACCTGCCCGCCGGTCTGCGACATCTTCTGCACGTACGGCAACGTGCCGGACGCGAATGGCTGTCCGACTTGCGCCTGCAAGCCGGCTCCGGCGCCCTGAACGGCGCGCGTCGCCGCTCGCAAGGCTTGAAATTTACAGCGTCCGGTGGTGGCCGTCGCGCAGCAGGGCGAGCACGGTGTCGAGCAGGTTCTCGACCCGCAGCGGCTTGGCGAGCACGGCGTCGATGATGTGCGCGGCCAGCTCCTTGGTCACGTCGCCATTGAAGCCCGCTGCCGGCTCGCCCGCCACCAGCACGATCCGGCGTGCGCGGTGCTGCTCGCGCGCCTCGCGCGCGAGACCCATGCCGTCACCGTCGGGCAGCGCGCGCGCCGTCAGCAGCAGGTCGACGCTGTTGTCGGCCAGTGCCTCGCGCGCGCCCTTGACGTCGGTGGCGTCGATGACCTCGATCCCCTCGCTCGACAGCACGCGCGTGACGAAGTAGCGCGTCGATTCGTCGCTCTCGACGACCAGGATGCGCGGCGGGTCGACCTCGGGCATCGGCGTCCTGTCGAGATCGCCGGTGATCACGGGTTCGGGCGCCGGCGTCTTGTCGCCGCGCGAGCGCGCGATCGGCAGGTGCACCCGCAGCGTCGCGCCGCGCCCGGGCACGCTCTCGCACGAGATGAAGCCGCCGGCGCGCCGCACGATCGACGTGCACATCGCCAGGCCCAGGCCGGTCCCTTCGCCGCCGACCTTGGTGGTGAAGAACGGATCGAACGCGCGCTCTTTCAGCTCGCGGCCCATGCCGCGTCCGTCGTCGGCGACGGTCAGCACCAGGAACGTCCCCTCGGTGATGAGGCCGCGCGCGCGCGACTGGTCGCCCTCCAGCACCACCAGCCCCGTCGATACGCGCACGTGATGTCCGAAACCGCGGGTCGCGTCGACCGCGTTGCCGACCAGGTTCAGCAGCACCTGGCGCAGCTGCGTCCCGTCGATGACCACGCGCTCGGACGCGGTGTCGAGCGAGACCGACAGGTCGAGGTCGGCGCCCACGATCTGGCGCAGCAACGGCACGGCCGCGATCACCAGCTCGTCGACTGACAGCAGCGTCGGCGCGATGGTTTCACGCCGCGCGTAGGCGAGCAGCGAGCGCGTGAGGCCGGTCGCCTGCCGCACGGCCGCTTCGATGTCGATGATGGCCGTCGCGTCTGCGGGGCGGGACAGCTTGCTCAGCGACGCGGTCGAGGCGCTGATGATCGTCAGCAGGTTGTTGAAGTCGTGAGCGACCGTCGCCGCGAGGCGGCCGAGGCTCTCGATCTTCTGCTGCTGCAGCTGCAGCTCTTCGGCCTCGACCCGGTCGGTGATGTCCAGGCCCAGGCTGGCGCAGCCGATCACCGTGCCCGACGACGATCGGATCAGCGTGTTGGTCCAGAGGATCCGCCGCATCGAGCCGCCGCGCGTGCGCAGTCCGGTCTCGAAGCGCGGCACGAGGTCGCCGTTGCGCACGCTGGCCAGGTAGCGCGCGCGCACTTCGTCGCGTTCCCTCTCGGGCAAGATCAGCGCGAACCCGTCGGCGCCCATCGCCTCCTCGCGCGTGAAGCCGGTCAGGCGAACGAAGCAGTCGTTGACCATCTCGACGTGGCCGGTCGCGCTGAGGATCACCGCCAGCAGGTCGGCGTTCTCCAGCAGGCGTCGGTAGCGGCGATCGATCTCGGCGCGTTCCAGCTCGGCTTCCTTGAGTGCCGTGATGTCGGCCAGCGTGCCCTGCACCGCGATCGGCTTGCCGGTGATGTCGCGGACGACGCCGCAGGTGTCGCGCACCCAGCGGCGCGTGCCGTCGGGCAAGCGGATGCGATAGATGAGCTCGCCCTCGAACCCCTCGGCGATGTGCCCCGACAGGCGCCGCCGCACCGGCTCGCGGTCCTCGGGCTCGATCGCCTGCACCCAGTTCTCGATGCCGCCCGCGACCAGGTAGCGTTCCGCGGCCAGGCCGCCCAGCTCTTGAATGCGCGGGCTCAGGTACTCGAGCTCTCCCGTGCGCGCCTGAAATGAATAAACCGTCACCGGCAGCGACTCGACCAGGTTCTGGTATTTCGCCTCGGACCCCCGCGCCAGGTGCTCGGCGCCGATGCGCCGCTCCGCCTCGAGCACCAGCGCCACCATCGCGCCGACGTCGGTGGCAAAGTCGATCTCCTCCTCTTGCCAGTGGCGCGGACCGCCCTCGTGCTCGTGACAGACCACGCCGTGCAGCTGGCCGGGCCCGAGGATCGGGATGTCGAGCATCGCGCCGACGTTGTAAGTGCGCAGGTAGTCGCGCAGATCGGCGGTGCGCGCGTCGGACCAGGCGTCGTCGACGGCGACCGCGCCCAGCTCGGTGGTGCCGAGCGCGCGGATGTAGGCGGGGCAGCTGGCGACCGGCAGGACCATCCCCTCCGTCGACAGCCCCGCCGGCAGCTGGAAGCGGCACACCAGGTTGGCGCGGGCCTCGTCGAACAGCCAGATGCTGGTCCGCGGGACCTCGAGCGCCTGGCTCGACAGCCGCGCGACGTCGGCCAGGAGGCGCGACATCATGTTCCAGCCGTCGAGCGATTCGCGCAGCGCGTCCCGCAGCAACCCGGCGTGCGCCCGCAGCCGCAGCGACAGGCTGCGGTGACGCGCGAGACGGATTCGATAGTCGCTCTCGCGTTCGCGCGCTGCCTTCAGCTCCCGGTCGACCAACACGTCGTTCGACGGCATCTCCCCTCCCAAGGAACCCGAACCAAAACCCAAACCCAACGAGCACCGGCGCCGGTGGCCCTCCCCGCTGGGACCGTCGCAGAGCTTGTAACGGATCTGTCGCCGACGATTTTAGTGCGGCCGACCCGCAAACACCAGCGGGTGGGAGGCTCGGATTCCGACCAGGGTTCGGATTCGTATCCTGTCGCTACGGTTTGGCGGCGACGAGCAGGGTCATCGAGTGCGCCGGCAGATTGATCGCGGTCGGCCCGGTGGCGGCCAGCGCCAGGTCGGCGCCCTTCGCGAGCTGCGCTCCGGTCTGGGCGACGTAGCGGTAGGTCTGGGCCGACATCGTCGTCGTGCTGGGCGTCGTGCTGGTCGTCGTGCTGGTCGCACTGGAGGCGAAGTTGGCGATGGACAGCGACGTGCTCGTGGCCGCGGTGTTCTTGTTGATGAGCACGATCGTCAGCTTGCCCCCGGCGTCGTCGACGGCGGCGAAGGCGGCGACGCCGGCGACCGTGCTCGCCGCGCCCACCGAGACGGTGCCGAACGTCGCGCCCGCGCCGTCATAGTTGCGGTACATGCGGAACGCCTGCGCGGGCGGCAGCAGCTTGCCCTGTCCGTCGACCGGCGTGGTCCAGTAGGCCGCCAGGCGCACGCCGGACCTGCCGAAGATGCCCAGCACGTCGGCTTCGACCAGCGCCGCCAGCGGATCGGTCTCGTCGTTCAGGTTGAAATTGTATTCACTGACGCAGATCGCGGTGCCCGGTCGCGCGGCGGCGATCCATTCACCCAGGCGCGGGAACAGCCGCACCGGTTCGCCGAGCCAACCGTCGATCCAGGACGGGTCGTGATAGGTCGGGTCCCACAGCGAGGCTGTATTCTGCAGCGGGTCGCCTCCCTGCGGGTAGTAGTGCAGGTCCAGGCAGTCGACCAGGTGCTGCCCCGATGACTGTTCGTAGGAAGCCAGTTGCTGCAGGTACCACTTGGCCAGGGGCACGCCGCCGTGCGCTTTCTGGTCGTCGAGGTTGTTGTTGGCGCTGTCGAGCCCCGAGTTGAAGAGATCGAGCACCCCCCAGCTGGTGTAGCCGAGGATCGTCGCAGAGGCATCCGCCTGCCGGATCACCGGCGCGTACGAGAGCGTCGCATTCCAGACGTCGGCGTAGCTGACCGGGTTCGCGCGCACCTCGCGGTGGGTCGAGTCCCAGAGCATCATCTCGTTGTCGAGCTGGTAGAAGCGCACGCCGTTGCCGGACGTCGTTCCTGACGTGGTCCCGAACTTGCCCGTCAGGTGCGTGAGCCAGCCGGCCTCGAAGCTGGGCGGCGCCGCGATCGCCACGTTGGTCGGGTCGGGCATGAGCGCCGCGCCCGACGAGGTCATGCCGTTGCCGCAGTTCTTGTCGTAGGGGTCGACGCTCTGTTCGGCGCCGTAGCGCGACACGGGAAAGCCGCAGGTGAACGGATGATTGGGCACGCGATCCTTCGGCGCCCAGCCGATCGTCGGCACGGTCATCAGCGTCGCGACGCGCGCGCCGTTGTTGGCTGCGACGAAACTGTCGGCGCTGGACACGTAGCTGGCAGTGCCGTAAGTCGCGTCGTTCGGATTGTTGGCGACGTTCTCGAAGAAGTAGTCGCTGCCGAGGTTGTGCGTGTCGAGTTGCCAGTTGTACAGGGTGACCGAGTTGCCGCCCCAGCGGTTGAGCGGCACGTTGAGCGCGGTCAGCGTCGCCGCGTCGGCGAAGGCCAGCCCGTAGATCTCCGGGTGAATCGCGGCGCCGCGCGCGCCGGCGTCGATCTGGATCGCCGCGCCGCTGGGCGGGCCGGCGTCATTGCGCCCACCGGCCCCGCCGCCGCCCGCGAGAGCACCGGCGGCACCGCCCGCGCCGCCGCTGCCCGCGAGAGCACCGCCCGCGCCGGAATCGTTACGCGGGGTGCCGCCACCTCCGTCGCCGCTGTCGTGAGAGGTGGCGCCGCAGCCGGCGAAGATACAAAGGAGCCACAACAACCGCCGGCGCATCGCGCTCTAGTTTAGCGGTCCTCCGGCTCCTTTCGTCTGCCCGGTGCGTCGGGAACTGCACTCTTGGATGGGATCGCGGATGGCACGGCGTCGTCGTCACCACCTCGCGGGTAGATGTCGGCAATGGTGATCCCCTTGATGCGGCTGCGGCGACTCTCGTCGAGATCTGCGACCAGCGCGCGCAATGTCGGCGCGGTGGCGCCTTGCGCGATCTCGATGTCGGTTGAGCGGAAGACCGCGAGCACGTCTTCGAGCGTTATCGAATCGGCGGCGCGCCCCGGGATGTAACCGTTGATGTCGCCGTGTACCTCGGCGATCAGGCCGCGCGCTTTCAGGCGCAGGACGATGCGTTCGATGATGTCGGGCGTCAGGCCGAAGGCGGTGGCCAGCTTCTCCTTGGGAAGCCCGACACCCCCGGTCTCGTGCGCGCCCGCCACCGCCGCCAGCAGCTGCGCGGCGAGCAGGCCGTTGATCGGCTCCTCGCCGCGCTGCCGGCGATCTTCCGCTTCGAGCAGTTGCAGATTCTGCAGCGAGTGCGCGATCTCCGCACCCAGGAGCACCAGCAGCCACGACGTGTAGATCCAGACCAGCACCAGCGGGATCAGGCCGATCGGGCCGTACACGCCGCTGTAGCTGTCGAACATGATCTTCTGCGCGTAGGTGACGAACAGCAGCTTGACGCCCTCGAGCAGAAAGCCGGTGACCATCGCGCCCAGGATCGCGGCGCCCCAGTTGACGTTGGTGCGCGGCAGCAGCTTGTTCATCAGCACCAGCGCCACGAACTGCACGAGCAGCGGCGCGAAGAAGCGCGACGCCGCGCCCGCGGTCACGAGGCGCCCCGACCAGTAGAGCGAGAAGCCCGCCAGCGTGGGCAGCAGCGTGACCATCGCATAAAAGGTCAGGAACTTGCCGATGATCGTTCGCCGCTGCCCGACGCGCCAGATGTCGTTGTAGATCTTCTCGATGTAGGCGTAGAGCGAGTAGCAAGTGACGAGCGTGAAGATGAGTCCGCCGCCGCCGAGCGCGCCGATGCTGATCTTGCGCGAGAACTCCTCCATCTTCGCCGTCACGTCCGCCATGTGCGGGAAGATTCGCTCCGAGATGAATGCGGTCAGCTGCGACTGCGCGTCGAGCGACCCCACCGCGCGCAGGATCGTGAAGGCGATCGCCGTGACCGGCACCAGCGACAGCGCGGTCTGGAAGGCGAGCGCAGCGGCCTGCTGCGGGCACTTGTCGCGCGCCCATTGCGCGAGGATACGGAGGGCCAGACGGTAGAGGTACACCGCGGCCCGTGCCCGGGGGGACAGGCGCGCGGTCGCCAGCGCCGTGAGTGGATTCTCGGCGAGAAAGATCCGGATCTGTCCCAGCGTGCGGCGCATGAATCCCCACAGTCATTGAAACCCGCCCCAGCCGGGCTTGCAAACCTTGCAAACCCCGACATGTAGATTTTTTGACCGGGTCAGTAGACCAGGTGACTCTGTGGGCCATGCTGGCATCCAGCGAAGAGGCCCGTACCTTCGAGTCGCTCAAGTCCGAGCTGCTTCGTTCGTCGCCCGGCCAGTTCGCGGCGGTGTGCGGGAAGAAGCTCCTCGGCGTCTTCACCTCCGTCGACGAGGCGCTGCAGGCCGCGTCGGACGCCTTCGACGCCGACACGTTGCCCGCGGGCGCGCCGATCTTGATCACCGAGATCGCCGAGAAGGTCAACCTGCGCGTGATGGCGACGCCGCAGCAAAGAGCCAAATCCGCGCTGGCTCCGGTGAGCCTGCGCGGACTGATCTAGCGTCTGCTCCGGAACGCGTCCGCGTCGCTCCTCGGGCCGCGATCGACTTGGATAGATCTCGACCCATGCTTCAATGCACGGGCACCGGGCAATCGATCACGAAAAATGCACGTCACGCGCGTGCTTCTGCGCGACGGCGCCCCGGTGTGAGCTGCCTTTCTTGCTGCCAGACACTGCAGGTGCATGCGCAGGACGAAGCTCACGAACATCGCAGCCCGACTCAGTCTCGTTTCCCCGACGATCTTGTTGCCGCTCGCCGCGGTCGCGGCGGTCGCGGTGATGCACGGGTGCGGCACCAGCGAGGGTGACGGCGGCACGGGCGGTTCGACGGGCGCGGGCGGCAAGATTTCGACGGGGACGGGCGGCGCGGTCGTGGGCTCGGGAGGTAGCGGGGCAGGGGGCAGCGGCAGCGGCGGCACGAACGGAACCGGTGGAAGCGGCGCGGGCGGCAGCGCCGGGCGTCCGGGCACGGGCGGCGCAACGGGGCTCGGCGGTGCGTCGGGCACAGGCGGCGCGACGAGCACAGGCGGCGCGCCGGGGACCGGCGGCAGCACCGGCAGCTGCACGACGCCACCCGATCCGCCGCCGCTCGTCGGGTGGGCGTCGGTCGGCGACACGCGCGTTCCCACGCTCAACGGCGGCGGAAGCGCCACGCCGCGTACGGTGACCACGGTGGCGGCGCTCAACGCGGCGGCGGCGGGCAGCACGCCCGCGGTCATCTACGTGCAGGGGGTGTTGCCACCAGGACGCATCGTCATCGGCTCGAACAAGACCGTCGTGGGTCTGTGCGGCGCCGAGGTGCACGGCCACGTCGACGTGAGCAACGTCAGCAACGTCATCATCCGCAACCTCAAGATCGTCGGTTACGGCGTGGGCAACTGCGCCCTCGATCCGAGCTTCGACGCGACCGTCGGCTGCTCGTCGGGCGACGACGCGATGACGATCCAGAACAACTCGCACCACATCTGGGTCGACCACTGCGACATCTCCGACGGCACCGACGGCAACCTCGACACCACCAGCGGCTCGGACTTCGTCACCATCTCGTGGACCAAGTTCCACTACACGCCGCGCACCGACGTCGGCGGCAGCGACTCGACCGGCGCCAGCGGCCACCGCTTCTCGAACCTGATCGGCTCGGGCGACAACGTGACCACCGATATCGGCCACCTGAACGTCACCTGGCACCACGACTGGTGGGCCGACAACGTGAACGAGCGCATGCCGCGCACGCGCTTCGGCCAGATCCACGTGTTCAACAACCTCTACACGTCGGCGGGCGACAGTTACTGCACCAACTCGGGCATCCAGACGCACGTGCTCGTCGAGAACAACGTCTACTCGAACGTGCATAACCCCCTGTCGCCCGACGCCAACGGCGACATGCTCGCGCGCGGCAATCTGTTTCAGACGACCAGCGGCACCACCACCTCCACCGGCGTCGGCTTCACGCCGCCGTACCCGTACACGCCGGATGCGACGGCCACGCTCGCCGCGACGGTGATGGCGCAGGCGGGCCCGCACTAGCCGCGCGGGCGCGGCCGTCAGTTCGCCAGGGTGAGCGAGATGTTCGAGAACTCGACCTGGCACATGCGCGCGGTGAACAAGCCGGCATAGACGAAGTCGCCGTCGATCGCGTTGAGGTCGACGGTGTAAACCGCGGGCGCCTCGCTGCCGTAGGTGCAGGTGTACGTCGAGCCGGATTTGACGATGGTCAGGTCGATGACCGAACCGGCCGCGGGCACGGCCGCCGGCGAGCTGACCACGGTGCCGGTCAATTGCGTCGGCGCGCTGGTGTCGCGCTCGAATGACGACCACGCGGTCGCCGGGTTGTTTCCGCGCAGCGTCCCCGCGGCCACGTACGAGCTCAGCAGCGATGCGTCCGAGACGTCGGTCCAGGCCGCGTCGCGCACCATGACGCCGAAGCCCACCTGGCTGTTGTTGTAGCTGATCGACGTGACCGTCGCCGTGGCCTTGAGCGTGAAGTCCTTGTCGATCGGGACCTTCTGGAAATAGAACGCGATCCCGTCGGTGGCGGCGGCGATCTTGCCCGCCGACGCCGTCGCGGTCCCCGAGCGCATCGACACCACCAGCGGCGCGGTCGAGGTCTCGCTGATCGAGAACGAGCCGTCGCCGACCTTGGACGTGCCGCCGATGTCGCCGAACACCGACCCTTGCCAGGGCGGCGTGGTGATCCACACCGTGCTCGGGGCCGGCGGTGCGTAGACGATCGGCTTCCAGTTGGGATTGACGACCAGGATCGACATGTCGGGCGGCGCGATCCCCGGCAGCACGTAGTCTTTGAGCGGCACGCTCGACGCCGCGAGATCGGTCGCGATCAGATAGGCGTAATAGGCGCCGCCGTAGACGTTGGTGTGCGTGTCGTCGACGCTGGTGATCGCGGCGCTGACCCACGCTTGCAAGTTGGCGGTGCCGGTCGCGCCCGAGGCCGCGAAGATCTGCTGGCCGAGCGCCAGCGTGGACATCGTGTTGTCGATGACCGACACGCTCATCGCCGCGCCCAGGTCGCGGATCGCTTTCGGATAGTCGCCGCCGGGATAGGTCACGCCCGCGGAGACGACGTCCGTGGTCACGTGGACCTTCGCGCCCGAGTAGACGCCCGACGAATCGCGCCGCACCACCGGCGTCGTCAGGATGGGCGTCGCGCCCACGGCCAGCGCCGGCTTGATGTAGTACGTGTAGAGGTAATACTCGAACGACGTCGGATCGGTGACGTCGGTGTTGGGGTTCGTGTACAGCGTCGGATCGGCCTTCTCGTCGTTGTGGCCAAAGCCGATCATCACGTAGTCGCCTGCCTTGAGCATGCTCATCAGCATCGCGTAGTTGCCGTTGTCGGCCGGATCGATGTAGCTCTTCGAGCTGCGCCCCGAGAGCGCGAGGTTGTTCACCGTGACGGCCGGAGACAGGTACTTCCCGATCTGCGTGCCGTAGCCGTAGCGCGGGTAGTAGTAGGGGTCGTTGAAGGCCGCCACCGTCGAGTCGCCCACGAGGTAGAGCGTGGCCGGCGCCAGGTTGCCCGCGTCGGTCGCCGCGTCGTCGCCGCCGCCTGCGTCGGTGGCCGGCGCATCGCCCGCGCCGCCGTCGGTGCCGCCCGCGCCGATCATGATGTTGGGGCTGCCGCTCGAGCTGGCGCATCCGGTCGAGAGCGCGCCTACGCCGGCGATCAGGACAGCCATCATCGTCCCCGTCATCGTGCCGACTATCGCCAGCGCCCGACGGCGCACCGCGCACGCGTGTGGTCTCATGCCGCGATCTCCTTCCTTCCGCTCGGAGAATGCCGCAAGCGCCGCCGGCGGCGACATACGCGAGCTTCGTTCGGGGTTGCTGTCACGCCACGTCGGGCAGCGCCGCCCGGAGGCGGCGGCCGATCGGGCCGCGGCGCGCGAGGGCGATCACCGAGGCGAGGACCAAGATCCCGGCCGAGACGGCCAGAAACCCGAAGAGCGCCTCCACGGCCAGCACCCACGGCGAATAGCTCTCGTCGATGGCGACGGCCACGCCGCCACCACGGCGCGGATAGACCACGCCCGTCAGGATCGGCTTCGATCGAAAGGCCGACGGTAGCTCCGTCACCGCCGCGTCGAAGCCGCCGAGCAGCCGTTCGAGCTCGTCCATGTCCTCGATCGTGGTGTCGCGATTCGCGTAGGAGGAGGCGGCGTCCAGCGCGTCCCGCGCCATCTTTGCCTCGTCGCGGGCGCCGGTGATCGGCACGCCGCGGTGGACGGCGTCGCTTTCGAGGCGCCCGACCCATTCTTTGGCCTTGACGAAGACCGGCTTCGCGCGCGCCGCCAGCATGTTGGCGAACAGCAAGCGAGGCGCGCCCCAGGTCGCGCGCGCCTCCTCCGTGAGCTCGGGATGCTTCATCAGCCGCTTGCGCGCCGCGACCAGCGCCGCGAGCTCCGGGATCCGTGGGTCGCCCTTGACGGCAGCGAGGTCGGCCTTCACGCGCGGGTTGGAGAGATCGCGCTCGAACTCCTGCTGCGCCGGCAGCAGCGGGGCCAGCTCGGCGCGCAGCTTGGCGCCCTCGGCCAGCAGCGCGTCGGGGACGTCGTCGACGGCCATGACTTCGTTTTTCGGGCTGCGGGTCAGGGTCACGTTGCGCAGCTCGACGCGCGCGTAGGGCGCCGGCGGCGCCCTCCGGAATTCGGCGATCGACGCGAAGCGCGCCACCGTGTGTCCAGCGGTGAGGTAGCGGGGCAACGTCAGCTCCGTGTCGCGCAAGACGAGCATGGGCACCGCGCTCAAGATCAGCGCGGCCACCGCGAACATCGCCAGCACCAGGACCAGCGACGAGGTCAGCGCGAGCAGACCGCGCTCGACGTCGCGCGAGACCGACAGCTTGTCGCCGATCGTCAGGACGATCATCTCGGCTCCTGGACCGTCGACGACCTCGGCCTGAAAGATGCGCTGTGCGCCGGCACGCTCGATCGGCCGTCTCCAGTGGGCCGGGATGATCACCAGATTGTCGCCCAGCCAGGAGAACGGGCGCGCGCGCGTCGACTGGATGCGGAACGGACCCTCGATGTCTTGGACCGTCGGCTGCGCGGGAAAAGACTCGCGGGCCGCTCGCAGGCTCATTCGCGAAAGAAAGCCGAAGAGGCCGACCAGCCCGAGACCCAGAAGCCCGACGATCGCCGCGCTGAAGACGCCGCCTGCGTCGTGGTTCTTCTGCGCCAGGAACACCGAGCCGATGGCGATGACCGCTCCACCCAGACAGCCGAAGCCAAATCCGAAGGTGAAGATGCGGTTCGCGAGTCGAAGCTCGCGCCACATCCCGCGCAGGTAGCGCATCTCGTCGTCATCGACCGGCCGTCCGTACATTCCCCGTCCGCGCGCGCAGAATAGCCGCTTTCGCGACGCGGATGAGCGGCTAGCTGAGGCTGTCGAGGATCGCCTTGAACGCCGCGGGCGTCCGCACGACGTCCCGGTGGCGGCCCACCGGGATGCGGATGACTTCGGGGTGGGCGCCTGCCCAGGCGGTCGCGCTCTCCAGGCTCACGCCGCCGTCGCCCTCGGCCAATGCCTCGGCCGGCAGGCGCGCCACGCGAGGGCCCTCGCCCGGCAGCCGCGCGCGGCCCTTGTCGATGACGATCTTGACCTGCGTCGGCAGGCCCCCACCGCACACGCAGGTCAACCGCCGCGGCGCCGCGGCGCGCTCGAGCATCTCCCAGCTCTTGCGCGTCGCGCTCAAGCGATCGGCGACGATGCGCATCCAGTCTTCCTCTTCGTTGCCGCCGCCCGGGCAGTCGCCGAACACCGACAGGCGCAACGCGCGCCAGGTCACGGGGTCGTAGAGGTCGTAGCCGGGCTCGAGAAAAACCGACTGCTCGGGGGGCGGCAGGCAGTCGAGGCTGCCGGGGCAGGCGACGAACTCGCCGGGCGTGACCGTGCGGCCGAGCGGAGCGAACTGGAAGCCGACGTTCAGGCAGGCCAGGCTCTCGAGCGAGCCGGCGAGGGGGGCGCCCGACGTGACGACGCGCTCGACCGGGACCGCGGGATCGATCGCGTACGCCGCGCGCACGAGCAGGCCGCCGTTCGACAGCCCGAGGAGGTCGACGTCGTCCTGACTGACCTCGGCCAGGCGACGGATCTCGCCGACCAGGTCGGCCGCGACGTCGACCGCGCGCAGCCGCCAGTCGTAGGCGAACATGTGCAGATTCTTGCCCGGCACGTAGCCGGCGCGTCCCAGCGCCTGCTGGAGCGCGCCCAGGATGTCGTAGCGCAGCCCGGCGAAGAGCGGGATGGCGCTCATGACCTTGCCCGGCTTCCCGGGCAGCCCGGCGCGCGACGCCAGGCGTGGTCCCCGGTAGAGGCAGCCGAACGTCCCCCAGATGGCACCCAGATCTTCGTCGTGGAGCTCGGTTCCGAACAAGGCGGGGACGACGACCAGGTGCCGCACAGTCGGTCTGATCGTAACAGAGCCGCCGCCCGGGCGAGGTCGGCAATTGCAAATGATCCGCGCCTCCGATAAAACCCGGCTCCATGCGCGAACACACGCGGATCAGGCGAATTCTCCCAGGTTTGTCCACCAGCACGCTCGCCGTGCGCTGGGTGGTCGCATCGCTGTCGCTGGCGGCGCTGTTCGCGGGCGCTTGCGTCGAGCAGGACGAGGACAAGCCGTCGGAAGACGACATGAAGGTCGCGAAGCAGAACATCCTGACGACCCCGCCGACGCCGAAGTTCCCGGTCAACGCCGACCTCGATGGGAAGATCATCTACCTCGGCATGGACGCCGAGCCCGCGGTGGTCGAGCCGGGCAAGGACGTCAAGCTCACGCACTACTGGAAGGTCGTGGCGCCGGCCGCCGACGGGTGGCGCATCTTCACGCACCTCGACGGGCCCAACAACCAGCCGTTCATCAACGTCGACCACCCGCCGGTGAAGGGGAAGTACCCGGTCAGCCAGTGGAAGGCAGGAGAGATCATCCGCGACGAGCAGAACGTCCGCCTGCCCCCGAACTGGCAGCACCAGCAGGTGATGGTCTACACCGGCATGTGGAAGCCGGGCGTGGGGCGCATGCCGATCAAGTCCGGTGCGCATGACAACGAGGGACGCGTGCTGGCCGCCACGCTGACGGTGCAGGGCGCCGTCAAGCCGGTTCCGCCGCCGCGCAAGCGCTACGTCGCGCGCATGGTTGGCAAGCCGATCAAGGTCGACGGCAAGCTCGACGAGGCGGCGTGGGCCGCCGCGCCGTCGACGGGCGCCTTCGTCAACACCATGACCGGCGCGCCGGTCGATCAGAAGACCGAGGCCAAGCTACTCTGGGACAACAAGTTCCTGTACGTCGCGTTCAACAACACCGACAGCGACATCTGGTCGACCCTGACCAAGCGCGACGACAAGCTGTGGACGCAGGAAGCCGACGAGCTGATGATCGACGCCGACGGCAACGGCAAGACCTACGTCGAGCTGCAGGTGGCGCCCAACGGGAACATCTTCGATACGTACTTGCCCACGTACCGCAAGTACGAGGACTCGATCGATCCGAAGAAAAAGCCGTACTCGTGGAACTCGAAGATGAACGTCAAGGTTCACGTCGACGGCACGCTCAACAAGCGCGACGACCAGGACAAGGGCTGGACCGTCGAGATGGCGATTCCGCTCGAGGACGTGCGCGGCATGGACAAGGACGCCGCCAAGTTGCCGCCGACGGCGGGCGACGTGTGGCGCATCAACATGTTCCGCATGGACGTGCCGGCCAATAAGCCGCAGCAGGCGTCGGGCTGGTCGCCGCCGCTCGTGGGCGACTTCCACGCGCTCGACAAGTTCGGCGACCTGGTGTTCGGCGACGAGAAGGGGAACGTCCCGCCGCGCGCCGCCGCGGCGCCGGTCGCAGGGCACCCGGTGCAGATCACGACCCTCGGCGATCACGATATGAAGCAGCCGGCGGCGCTGCGCGGCAAGCCGGCCGGCGACGAGAAGAAGACGGGCGCCAAGACCGAAACCAAGTCGGCCGAGAAGGAACCGCACGACAAGAAGTAAGCTTCGTGCAGCAGTGCGCCGCGCGGAGTGAGGGCCATCGGCGGTTGGGCCGCGCGGCTGGGAGGGTGATGCGAGGGGCGATGCTCGCGATGGTGCTGGGGCTGGCGGCCTGCGCGCAATCGGGCGCGGCCCCCGGCCATGCCGCCGGTGCGGCAGCGGCCGCGATCGGAACGCCGTCCGCCGCGGCGACGACCGCGGCCCGAGCGCAGCCACCGCAGTCCCCGCCCGCGCCGCGGCCACCGGAGCGCCTGGTTCCGTCGGGTCCAGGCGCGGCGGTGTACGCGTCGACGGCGCCGTCCGACAGCGCCAAGGCGCCCGCCGACCCGCTGCGCGGCGCCATCCGCGCCGCCGTGCGCGAGAGCGCGCGCCGCGCCGGCGTGCCGGTGCCCGAGGTCGACGGGCGCCTGGATGTCGCGATGAACGACTTCGCGCGCGCGCTGGGCCCCGACGACATGCCGGCGCCGGAGGCGGTCGACTTCCTGCTCGCGCACTACGGCCTCCCCGATCCCCCGCCGCACTGGCTGATCGAGCGGGCGACGCTGGGCTCGGATGCCGAGGTCGCGGAGCGGACCGCCCCGCCGGTGCTCGAGGCGTTGAAGGCGACACAGGCGGCGCGGCTGGGCATCGGGATCGCCCGTGTCTCCGGCGAGCTGCGGGTGGTGATCGCGGTCCAGGGACGGGACATCGATCTCGAGCCGGTGCCGCGGCAGATCGCGCCGCGGAAGCCGGTGGTCATCGCGGCGCGGCTGCGAGCGTCGTTCCACGATCCGGCGCTGGTGATCACCGCACCCGACGGCCACGTGCGCGAGCTGGCGGTCCGCGCCGCCGGTGCGCGCGAGCGCTTCGAGGGGACAATCGCTTGCGACGCCGGCCCAGGCCGCTACCAGGTCGAGGTCACCGCGGACGGCGCGGGCGGCCCGGGCGTGCTCGCCAACTTCCCGCTCTATTGCGGCGTGACCCCGCCGCGCGACGCGCCCGTCCCGGCGGGCGTGCTGCTGGCGCCGACGACCGCGAAGGAGGCCGAGGCGCGCTTGCTGGCGCTGGTCAACCGCGATCGCGCCGCCGCGGGTCTCCCGCCGCTGTCCGTCGACGCGCGGCTCGCGGAGGCGGCGCGCGCGCATAGCCGCGATATGGCCGACCACGACTTCGTGGCCCACATCTCGCCCACGACCGGCTCGGCCGTCGAGCGCGTGGCGCGCCTCGGGCTCACGCCTGACCTGCTGCTCGAGAACGTGGGCCGCGCCTACTCGGCGGAGGACGCCGAGAGCGGCTTCATGGCCAGCCCCGGACACCGCGGCAACATCCTCGACCGGCGCGCGCGTTTCATAGGCATCGGCGTCGCGGCGGGCCCCGAGCTGGCCGGTACGAGCCCTTTGTTCGTCACCCAGCTCATGATGTGACGCGGCCGGACGCTCTCGCGAGGTCACGAAATCGTGGCGTCGTTCGCCTCAAGTCGCGTGTTGGTGGCTCCGATAGAGGACCAGGGGGCCGCGACTCTGATTTGCGAACGGCGAAAGGCTCGGCGGCGGAGGCCGCCTCGCGGGTGAGTCGGTCACGCGGCGACGGCCGCTGGTTGAAGACCAAGCTTCTGGTGGGCTGCCTGATGCCGCTCGTCGTCGGCGCACTCTGTCAGGCGATGTACACCGTCAGCGCACAGAAAAAGGCGCTGACGAGCGGCCTCGAGATCAAGGCGCGCTCGCTGGGCGAGCTCATGGTGAACGTCGTCGGGCCGAGCGTCGCCGTCGACGATCGCCCGGGCGTGCGCGACGGCATCGGCTTCCTGGCCCAGGACGCCGACTTTTCGTTCGCCGAAGTCCTGGCCCCCGACGGCCGGACGATCGCGTTCCTGGGATCGCACGAAGCCCGCGACGGTCTGGGCCGCCAGATCAGCCTCGTGCGCGGCGCGCGGCTGGTGCTGGCCACGGACGTGATGGCGGCGCTCTACCCGCTCAAGGAGATGGGCACGGTCGTCGTTGGTCTCAAGACGTCGAACATTCGCGCCATCGCGCAGCGGCTGGTCACGCGCACGGTGTTGATCGCTGGCATCGCGATCCTCATGTCGGTGGTGGTGGTGCTGCTCCTCGCCGACGTGATCGTGCGCCGCAACCGCGACCTCAAGCTGATCATGGATACCGTCGGCCAGGGCTTCATGTCGGTGCGTCGCAATGGCGAGCTCTTGCCCGAGCACTCGGCGATCCTCGAGCAGTGGTTCGGTCCGTGGCGGCCCGGCGTGTCGTTCTGGAAGTACTTCGGCGGCGTGTCAGGCAAGCTCGAACGCTCGTTCGAGCTGCTCTGGACCAACATCGAATCGGATGCGCTGCCGTTGTTCGTGGCGCTGGCGCAGCTCCCGCGACGCGCCGAGGTCAAGGGCAAGACCTTCGAGATCGAGTGCAAGCCGGTCGGCAACGGGGAGGACGTCGCCCAGTTCCTGCTGGTGATCTCCGACATCACGGCGATCGTCGAGCAGGAGCGCACCGAGATCGAGCAGCGCGAATGCATGAGCCTGTTCCAGTGGCTGCTGAACGACCGTCCGACGCTGTTCCAGTTCCTCGACGACGGCGCGCGTCTGGTTCAAGCTCTGCTTGCCGACAGCGAGCCGGACCCGGTGGCCGTCAAGCGAGACCTTCACACGCTGAAGGGAAATGCCTCGATCTTTCACCTCACCACGGTCACGTCGCTGTGCGAGACGCTCGAGGAGCGGCTGGAGGACGGCGGCTGCGCCACGCTGACCGACGACGAGCAGATTCGCCTGGCTGACGCCTGGAAGGCGGTCGAGCGGCGGTTGCGCCAGCTCGGCGAAGAGAACGAGAACCGGATCGAGATCGCCGTCGTCGAATATCAGGCCATGATCGCGGCCATCGACCGCCGCGTGCCCCATGCGTCGCTCGACAGCATCGCGCGCGCCTGGGTCCACGAGCCGATGAAGCAGCGGCTGCACCGCTACGGCGAGCTGGCGCGGGCGCTGGCGCGCCGCCTGGAACGGGGCAATCTGAACGTCCAGATCCAGAGCGACGCGATCCGTCTGCCCAAGGGCGCGCTTGCGCCGTTCTGGTCGTCGGTGATCCACGTGATCCGCAACGCCGTCGACCACGGAATCGAGTCGCTGCCGGAGCGCGTGCGCAGCGGCAAGGGCGGACCGGGAACGCTGTCCTTGCGCGCGTCGCACCGCGACGATCGGCTGCTGATCGAGATCGAGGACGACGGGCGCGGCATCTGCTGGGAGCGGCTGGCGGAGCGTGCGCGCGCCGCTGGGCTGCCGTGCGAGACGCGAGCGGAGCTGATCGAGGCCATGTTCTCCGACGGCGTCACCACGCGCCAGACCGCGAGCGACATCTCGGGGCGGGGCGTGGGCATGGCGGTCGTGCGCGCCGCCTGCCTCGACACCGGCGGCCGCTACGACGTCTGGAGCGAGCCCGGTCGCGGGGCGCGCTTCGAATTCTCATGGCCCCTGGCGTTGCTCGAAGCGCAGGCGGCCGGTGACGGCGGCGCGGCTGACATTCCGCCGCACGCCGCGTCCCCGCCACGACCGGCGATGTAGCTCCCTGCCGATCGCTTCAATCGGCGAGAGCCGCGGGCGCGACGAGCACCACCCAGCCGCCCGCGGTGCGTGCGGCGCGCGCGCCCGGTGCCAGCGCCAGCGCGCCGGCGCCCGGCGCATGCACGCCGGCGAGCGCAGCGGCCAGCGCCGCGCGGTCCGAAGCGGGGAGCGAGTCGACGCGCACGACGTCCGCGGGCGCGTCCGCTTCGGCGATCGCTTCGTAGACCACCGCGCGCCGATCGTCGGAGATGCCGAGCACCCGCTGCAGGTGCGGTCCGCCCGCCGCCGCGACCGCGCGCAGCTGCGCCAGCGAAGCGTCGTCGAGCGGCGCGTCCCGTTCCTCGACGAGGATCCAGCGCCCGACGCGCGGGTCGCGCCGCCGGATCAGACGGCCGTCGGCGCTGCGGCCGAGCTCGACCTCGGCGCTGTCGGTGTCACCGGTCTCCGCGCGCACGGCCGGCCCGAGCGCTGCCGCGTCGCGGACCGCGGAGGCTGGCAGCGCCTCGGTGGGCCAGGCCCGCACCACGGTCGCCATCTCTTGCGCCGACGCGAAGCGCTCGCTGGGCGCCTTGGCGAGCGTGCGCGCGATCGTCTCGTCGTGCGCCGGTGACAGGCCGGCGCGCATCGCGCTCGGCGCCGCCGGCGCTTCGCCGAGATGCTGCGCGACGATGTCGGGGCCGAGAAACGGCGGGCGGCCGGTGAGCGCTTCGAACAATGTCACACCGAGGGCGTAGAGATCGGCGGCGGCACCGATGGCCGCGCCGGTTATTTGTTCAGGCGCCATGTACGCGATCGTGCCGACGAGCCCGCCGGTCTGCGTTTGCCCGAAGTCGACCAGGTGCGCGGCGCCGAAGTCGCCGAGCTTGGCGTTGCCGGCGGCGTCGAAGAAGACGTTGGCCGGCTTGATGTCGCGATGGACGATGCCACGCTCGTGCGCGGCATCCAGCGCCGCCAGCAGCTCGAGCGCCATGCGCCGTCCCGCCGCCGGTGACAGCGGCCCGTGCGTCGCCAGCCGCTCGAGCAGCGTGCCGCCGCCCATCAGCTCGAACACGAACAGGCCCAGGCCCTCGTCCATGTCGTGCAGCGAGACGATGTTGGGGTGGCGCAGGCGGCCCGCGGCCTCGGCCTCGCGCGCGAAGCGGAAATACGCCTGGCGTTCGGGACCGGTCGCACCCGCGCCGACGGCCAGCAGCTTGACCGCGACGTTCTGGCCGAGCAGGGTGTCGTGCGCCAGGTAGACGCGGCCCATGGCGCCGGCGCCCAGCAGCTTGAGCACGCTGAACCGGCGGCGCAGCAGGCTCGCCTCGTGCGGCGCGCGCGGGCTGCCGCCACCGCCGGACGCCTCGGCGGCGGCGAAGGCCTCGGGCGACGCCGGCAGCGTCGGCGTGTCGCGGCGCAAGCGCCCCAGCACCTCGGCGGCCGCGGTGCGCAGGCCGAGCGCGTAGAGCTCGATCACCAGCGCCCGCTGCGCGTCGGTTCGGGTGGAGGCGAACCGGCTCGCTTGCTGGAGCATGCGGGCCGCCTCGTGGTGGCGGCCGAGCCGGCCCAGCAAGCGTCCGAGCGCCAGCCGCGCCGCCGCCGCCTCGGCCTCGCCGCCGTGAGCCGCGAGGCGCTCGTAGAGCAGGCCGGCCTCGTGCAGGTCGCCGGCGAGCTCGAGCGTCCGTCCCTCGTCAAGCGTGGCGTTGGCGCGCCGGTAGTGCACGGCCGCACGCGCGAAGTCGAGCGCGCGCTCGGCGGCGCGCCCCGCCTCGAACGGCCGCCCGCGCCCGGCGAAGGCGCTGGCCGCCGCGGCCAGCTCGTCGCGCGCATCGTCGGGGATGCCGGCCGCGATCTCGGTCGCGCGCGCGGCGTCGCCCGCATCCAGGCTCAGGCGCAGAGCCAGCGGCCGGTCACCGAGCGCCAGCGCCAGTGGCACGGCGTCGGCGAAGCGCCAGACCCGCTCGTAGAGCTGGATCGCGCGCCGGAGCTCGCCGCGCTCGACAGACAGGCGCGCAGCCTCGACGTAGGCGCCGTGCGCCACGAGGTATTCGATGATGTCTTGGCCCTCGGTCACGTCGTTCCCTCGTGGCGCCGATCCGTGATAGTACGACGCAATGACGGCGATTGTGGGCCCAGAGACGCGATGATCGTCGGGCCTGTTGTTGGGATCCTGGGCGGCAGCGGCCTCTATGATCTCGAAGGTCTGTCCGGTATGCGCGAGCAGACGGTGTCCACCCCATTCGGCGCGCCGTCGGCGCCGCTCATCAGCGGTAGGGTTGGCGAGGTCGAGCTCGTCTTCGTGCCCCGCCACGGGCGCGGGCACCGGTTGTCGCCGTCGGAGATCAACTACCGCGCGAACGTGCACGCGCTCAAGCAGCTCGGGGCCGAGAAGGTGATCTCGGTGTCGGCGGTCGGCTCGCTGCGCGAGGGGCTGACGCCGGGCGACCTGGTGGTCGTGGATCAGTTCATCGACAAGACTTACCGGCGCGAATCGACGTTCTTCGGGGATGGCGTCGTGGGCCACGTAGCATATGCCGATCCGGTGTGCGGCGCGCTCGCGGGTGCGCTGCACGCGCAGGCGCTGGCGCACGGATTCGAGGCCGGACACGCCGAGGAGCGCGGTCGCAGCGGTACGCGCGGCCGAACGCGGCGGGCGCACCAGGGCGGCACATACGTGTGCATGGAGGGGCCGCAATTCTCGACGCGCGCGGAGTCGCTCCTGCACCGGAGCTGGGGCGCGGACGTGATCGGCATGACCGCGGCGACCGAGGCCAAGCTCTGCCGCGAGGCCGAGGTGTGCTACGCGTCGCTGGCGCTGGTGACCGACTACGACTGCTGGCACCCCGAGGAAGAGGCGGTGAGCGCGTCGTCGATCGTCGAGGTTCTACTGGCCAACGTGTCGCATGCGAAGGACATCGTGCGCGGCGTGCTGCCCCAGTTGGCGAGCTTGCCGGAGTGCGGGTGCGGGAGCGCGGCGGCGCAAGCGATCATGACGTCACCCGAGGCGATCCCCGCGGCGGCGCGGGAACGGCTGAAGGTGCTTTACGGGAGGTATTTGTGAGCAACGCAGAGTCTTCACTTCTGGTCGTCGGTTCGGTGGCGTTCGACAGCGTCGAGACGCACACCGACAAGCGCGTCGAGGTCCTGGGCGGCGCGGCGTCGTTCGTTTCGGTGGCCGCCGGTTTCCTGTCGCCCTCGCCGGTGCGGCTCATCGGCGTGGTCGGCGACGACTTTCCGGCGGCGCACACCGCGTTTCTCGAGCAGCAGCGGGTCGATCTCGCCGGGCTCGAGCGCGTCACCGGGCGAACGTTCCGGTGGTCGGGCGTCTACTCGCCCGATTTCTCGACGCGCACGACGCTCGACACACAGCTGAACGTGTTCCAGGACTTTCGGCCCAAGCTGCCGGCGGCGTGGAAGTCGTCGGACTACGTGTTTCTCGCCAACATCGATCCGGTGCTGCAGCTGTCGGTGCTGGAGCAAGCGGCGCGGCCCAAGTTCGTGGCCTGCGACACCATGAACTTCTGGATCTCGGGCAAGCGGCCCGAGCTGCTGCGCCTGCTCGAGCGGGTCGACATGCTGCTGCTCAACGATGAGGAGGCGCGCCAGCTGTCGGGACAGTCCAATCTTCCGGCGGCCGCGCGCGCGATCCGCGCGATGGGGCCGCGCGCGGTGGTCATCAAGCGCGGCGACGCGGGCGCGCTCCTGTTTCACGAGGACGGTGTCTTCTCGGCGCCGGCCTTCCCGATCGAGAACGTGATCGATCCGACGGGCGCGGGCGACTCGTTCGCGGGCGGCTTCATGGGCTGGCTCGCGCGCATCGGAAACACGTCGCCGCAGTCGATCCGGACCGCGATGATCCTGGGCTCGGTGCTGGCGTCGTTCAGCGTCGAGGACTTCAGCCTCGACCGGTTCCGTAGGCTGGACATCAGCGAGATCCGCGAGCGCTTCGCGGCGTTCGTGGACCTGGTCCACTTCGAGAAGATCAAGATCTGAGGCAACCGCTACGCCTGCCCTCGACGGCCCCCCCTCACCCATGCCCTGTCCCCCGCGGACGGGGGAGAGGGGTTTGAGATCCCTGGTCGCGGCGGCGACCATGATCGCCGCGCTCACCGCGCCGCTCTCCGCTCGCGCCGAGACGGGCTACGACGCCTGGCTCCGGCACGCGCCGATCACCGATGCGGCCACCCACGCGCGCTACGACGCGCTTCCGGCGGTCGTGGTCGCGGTCGGCGACTCCGTCGTGCTGTCGGCGGCGCGCGACGAGATCGTCCGCACCGTGCGCGGCACGCTCGGCCGCACGCTGCGCGTGGACGCGGCGCCGCCGCGCGAGGCGGCGATCGTGCTCGGCACGTTGCGTGCGCTCAAGGCCAGACAGCCCGCGATCGCGTCGGCGCTGCGCGCGCCCGCCGATCTCCCGGATGACGCGTACCTCATTCAGTCGATCGCCGCCAGCCCGCCGCGCCTGGTCGTCACCGGCGCCAACGAACGCGGTGTGCTCTACGGCGCGCTCGCGCTGGCGCGCAAGATCGACCTCGGCCAACCGATCGCCGCGCTCGACGAGAAGCAGCTCCCCTACGCGCCCGTGCGCATGCTCGATCACTGGGACAACCTGGACGGCACCATCGAGCGCGGCTACGCCGGCCCCTCGATCTTCTTCGAGCACGACGCCGTCGCCGCCGACCTCACGCGCGTGCGCGACTACGCGCGCCTGATGGCGTCGGTCGGCATCAACGCCTGCTCGATCAACAACGTCAACGCCAACCCGCGCGTGCTCACGTCCGAGCTCCTGCCCCAGCTCGCGCGCGTCGCCGACGCGTTCCGCCCCTGGGGCGTGCGCCTCTTCGTCTCGATCGACTTCAGCAGCCCGCAGCGCATCGGCGGCCTGCCCACGTTCGATCCGCTCGACGCGCGCGTCGTCGCCTTCTGGAAGAAGACCGTCGACGGGATCTACCGCGCAATCCCGGACTTCGGCGGCTTCGTGCTCAAGGCCGACTCGGAGGGACGCCTCGGCCCCTCGGCGTACGGCCGCAACCACGCCGACGCCGCCAACGTGATCGCGCGCCCGCTGGCCGCGCACGGCGGCCTGATCTTCTACCGCGGTTTCATCTACGACCACCACATGGACTGGCGCAACCTCAAGAACGATCGCGCGCGCGCCGCCTACGACAACTTGCACCCGCTCGACGGCCGCTTCGACGACGCCGCGGTCTTGCAGATCAAGCACGGCCCGATCGACTTTCAAGTGCGCGAGCCGCCGTCGCCGATCTTCGGCGGCCTCGAGAAGACCAACCAGGTGATCGAGCTTCAGATCTCGCAGGAGTACACCGGCCAGCAGCGGCACGTCTGCTTCCTGGTGCCGATGTGGAAGCAAGTGCTCGACTTCGATCTGCAGGCGCGCGGTCCCGGCTCGGCGACGGCGGTCAAGGAGCTGGTCGCGGGCAAGACGTTTCATCGCCCGGTCGGCGGCTTCGTCGCCGTCGCCAACGTCGGACGCGATCGCACCTGGCTCGGCCATCACCTGGCGATGGCGAACCTCTACGGCTTCGGCCGCCTCGCCTGGGATCCCAATCTCTCATCGCGCGCGATCGCCGAGGAGTGGACCCGGCTGACCTTCGGGCGCGATCCCGCGGTCGTCGAGACCATCGTCGATCTGGAGCTGCATTCGTGGCCCGCGTACGAGGACTACACCGGCTCGCTCGGCGTCGGGACGCTCACCGACATCATCCAGGTGCACTACGGTCCGGCGCCCGCGTCGTCGGAAGAAAATGGCTGGGGCCAGTGGCATCGCGCCGACACACAGGGCGTGGGGATGGACCGCACCGTCGCCACCGGCACGGGCTTCATCGGTCAGTATCGTCCGGGCGTCGCGGCGATGTTCGAATCGCTGGCGACCTGCCCCGAAGATCTGCTGCTCTTCATGCACCACGTCCCTTACACCCACCGCCTGCACTCGGGGACGACGGTGATCCAGCATATCTACGAGCGGCACTTCGCAGGCGCCGCCGAAGCCGACGATTTCGTGCGTCGCTGGCGCACGCTCGCGGGCCGCATCGACGAGCCCCGCTTCGAGGAAGTTCTCGCGCGCCTGACGTACCAGGCGGGCCACGCCGAGGAGTGGCGCGACGCCGTGGACACCTATTTCTTTCGCAAGTCCGGCATCGCCGACGAGCATGGGCGCGTCGGCGCGGGCCCGCCGCCCGGGCGTATCGAAGCGGAGAGCATGCAGCTGCAGGGCTTCACGCCCGTGGATGTGACGCCGCCGGAGGCCGCGTCGGGCGCTCGCGCGATCCGCTGTGCGGCGGCGCGCCCGCCCTGCGTCGCGCGCTTCCGCTATACGGGCGCCGCCGGCTCGCGCGATCTCGCCGTGCGCTACTTCGATCCCAGCGGCGGCGTCGCGCGGTTCAAGCTGCGTGTCGGCGGCCAGGTCGTCGACGAGTGGCTCGCCGACGACCAGCTGCCTTCCAGCAAGCTCG
>Ga0265338_10001529_pt1 | contig 37319 bp, 28 predicted proteins | sample 42126metaG_FD_193579 | JGI IMG/M metagenome (GOLD analysis project Ga0265338, IMG submission 193579) | Rhizosphere microbial communities from Carex aquatilis grown in University of Washington, Seatle, WA, United States - 4-21-26 metaG | ecosystem: Host-associated > Plants > Roots > Rhizosphere... | reverse complement strand
CTGAGGGGAGGGCGCGGGGAGCGGGGGCCGGCCGCAGCGCCCGCCCGCGGCGACGGGGGGCGCCTTTACCCTCCTGGCCGGCGCGGTCGCGGCTGGCACCGTCCCGGCTGGCACCGTCCCGGCTGGCACCGCGGTAGGAGCCGATCCCCGCCAGGGCCCGCTGCACCGCGGCGCCCGCGGGCGAGCCGACGTCGTCCAGATCGGCCAGGCCCTCTTCCAGGTCGATCGCCTCCTCGCCGAGCCCGACCGTGAGCGCGATCGTCTCGCACACCGCGTCCAGGTCGGCCAGCTCGATGACGTTCTGGCCGAGCAGCCCGCGCCAGGTGCCGAGCACCTGCCCGTCACCCGCGTAGGAGGCGCCGGCCGGCAGGATGTAGTACGTGTCCCAGCGCCGGGTGAGCTGCGCGACCAGGTTGCGGACGGGCACCGGCTGCGGCAGCTCGTCGCCGATCCAGGCGCTGACCTCGCGCGGCTTGACCGCCGCGTACGGCAGCTCGTCGCCGATGATGAACAGGTAGCCTCGGCGGCCGCGCTTTTCCAGGCAGTCCAGCGCGGTGTGCCGGGCCATGAAGTACATCGCCAGCTCGTAGGACTCGGTCTTCTGGCCGCCACCGCCGCCTTCCAGCAGGATGCGCTCCAGGTCGCGGTCCATCCGGTTGTCCGACTCGAACTGGCCGACCTGCAGCGGGGCCCGGTCGCAGGTCGCGTCGCCGATCGCGCCGAACATGAGCTGCGGGTCCCGCGCGTAGCCGCCGTCCTTGAGCAGGCCGAGCAGGCTGGGCAGCTTCTTCTGCAGGCCCCGCGGCACCGACCCCATCGAGCCGGTGACGTCGAACAGCACCGAGATCGCGAGCGACTCCGGGTGCTCGTCGCTGTCGCGGCTCTCCCGCTGGCCGATGTCGAACGGGTCGAGGTCCGGGTGCACGGTGCGCGCGCCGGAGTCGCTGTAGCCGAAGGCGCTGGCGCCGCCGCGCAGCCGCTCGGCGGTCTGGTAGACGTCGGAGGACCAGTATCCGCTTCCCATGACGGTTTCTCCTTGCTTGTACGTTGCCTGACTGGCTGGCTTTTGTTACGGACGGGCCGCTTCCTCGGTGGCCGGGCGGAGCAGGGCCGGGTGCAGCAGCGTCGCGTCGCCGCGGCGGTAGAGCTTGGCCCGGGGGCCGCCGCGCGGGCCGCCCGCCTCGGTATGGCTGCCGGTGGCCTCGACGAAGCCGGGCACTGAGAGCACCTTCCGGTGGAAGTTGCCCGCGTGCAGCGGCTCGCCCCACACGCTCTGGTAGACCTCGCGCAGCTCGGAGACGGTGAACGGCTCCCGCACGAAGGCGGTGGCGAGGGGGGTGTACTCCAGCTTCGAGCGGGCCCGCTCCACCCCGTCGGCCAGGATGCGGGCGTGGTCGAAGGCCAGCGGCAGCCTGGCGGCCTTGGCGACCGGGGTCCAGCGGGCGTCGGCCGCGTCGGTACCCGGCTGCGCTTCCGGCAGCCCGGGGGCGAAGGCCAGGTAGGCGACCGAGATCACCCGCATCCGCGGGTCACGCCCGGGGGCGCCGTAGCTGCCGAGCTGCTCCAGGTGGCTGGGGCGCAGCGCCGGGCCGGCTTCTTCGGCCAGCTCGCGGGCGGCGGCCTGCGGGAGGTCTTCCGCTGCTTTGGTGCCGTCCGCTGCTTTTTGCGGGCGGACGAACCCCCCTGGGAGGGCCCAGCTGCCCGCGAACGGCTGCTCGCCGCGGCGGATCAGCAGCACCTGCAGGTCACCGTCCCTGATGGTCAGCGCGACCACGTCCACCGTGACCGCCACCGGGTCGTAGGCGCGCGGGTCGTAGGCGGCCAGGAACTCCCTGGTCCCGTCGGTGCCGTCCACCGGTAACCACCATCCGTTCGGGCGCTTCCGCTGTTGTCTTTCTCTTTATGAGAAGAACTCAATATGAGAGTAACCTAACGGGCGGGGCTGGTCAAGACGGGCGGCGCTGGCGTGACGGCGACGGCGGCGGGCGCGGCGCACGGCTTCGGGGCATGACACGGCCACCCGGCAGCGGGCGCCACTTCCCGTCAGTTCGGACGGCTTTTCGACTTCCCATCAGTTCGGCTGGGTTAGTCGTCCGTTTTATGACGTTTTGTCGCGCCAAAAATGATGGGAAGTGGAGCGGGGCCAGCCAAAGTGATGGGAAGTGGCGGCCGCGCCTGGCCTAGCCCGGGAAGCCTGGGGCAGTCGTGACCGGAAGGGCGGGCGGGAGCACCGGCAGGCGGGCGGCGGGCAGGCGGGGGACGCCGCGCCGAGCAGGGTCGCGCTGGAAGGGTAAGCGGCCGGACGGGGCGAGCGTGTCGGCCATGCTCTCCACCAGGGAGATCAGCGTTTCCTTGACTGACTCGTGGTCACGGGCGTCGCAGGACACCACCGGCACGTCCTCGCTCAGGTCGAGCACCTGCCTGACCGCGGCCAGCGGGTACCGCGGGGCGTCGTCGAAGTTATTGACGGCGACCAGGAACGGCAGCCGGCGCTGCTCGAAGTAGTTGAGCGACGGGAAGCAGTCGGCCAGCCGGCGCACGTCGGCCAGCACCACCGCGCCGAGCGCGCCGCGGGCCAGCTCGTCCCACATGAACCAGAACCGGTCCTGGCCCGGCACCCCGAACAGGTAAAGCACCAGGTTGTCGCCGACCGTGAGCCGGCCGAAGTCGAGCGCGACGGTGGTGGTGGTCTTGTTCGGCAGGCCTTCCAGGTTGTCCTGGCGCGCGCCCGCCCCGCTGAACGGCACGTCGGTCACTAGCGAGCGGACCTCGCTGACGGACGCCACCAGCGTCGTCTTGCCGGCCCCGAAGCCACCCGCGACCAGGATCTTCTGCGCGGACGGCGCTGTCCCGTACGCCACTCCCGCCCCAACGTGTGCCACCAAGCACGCCCCCTAGCCCCGGCTGATCGCTAGCAGGAAGACCAGGTGCGCTCAGCTCCCCCAGGCGAGCAGCAGGTACACCAGGTCGCGGCCAGGGCAGCGCCGCACGGACACCCGCCCCAGGGGCCGCCGGCTGCCCAGCCGCACGGCCACATCCGCCCTCGTTTCAACCCTAGGACAGCCGCGTACGACAAATGACGATTCGACGTTAATGCGAGGAAAAATGATCACCCGCGGGCCGCGAAGCGGGCGGCGGCCACGCACGTTCGGTATATTGACTTCGATCACTACCCTCGCGGACTGCGACCTCAGCGTGGCCGATGCGTGATCTTAAACGTGCACAATGGTCACCGAGCGCCAGTAGCTCAGACGGATAGAGCGGCTGCCTTCTAAGCAGCGGGTCGCGGGTTCGAGTCCTGCCTGGCGCACCAGGTCAACGGTGGTGCCGCGCTTCGAACGGTTCCGCTGGGAGCCAAACTGGGAGCCAACGGCGTATTCTGGGGTCATGACGACGCAAGCCACCGGCAAGCGTCGCGGTCATGGCGAGGACGCGATCTACTGGGACGCCTCCCGAAATCGGTATATGGGCGCGGTAGACCTGGGCTTCAACGCGGCCGGGACGCGCATTCGCAAGAAGGTCAGCGGCAAGACCAAGGTCGAGGTCCGCGACAAGCTTCGTGAGCTTCATAAGGAGCTCGATCTTGGCTTGCGGCCGCGGCGGGGGTACACCGTGGGCGACGCGATCGACGACTGGCTTGAGCACGGGCTGGACGGGCTGGCGCCGCGGACGGTGACGCTGTACCGGGGCACGATCGCTAAGGCGCTGCGGGAGGAGCTGGGGGCGGTCCGACTGGCGGCGCTCACCGCTTCGGATGTGCAGCGGGCACTTGCCTCGCTCGCGGCGCGGTCGTCGACGCGGACGGTGCAGATCGCGCACAACGTGCTGGTGCGGGTGATCAAGCACGCGGAGCGGGACGACCTGGTGGGGCGGAACGTGGCGGCGCTGGTGGACACACCGAAGGGGCAGCAGGCCGGGCGGCCGTCTAAGTCGTTGACGCTGGAGCAGGCGGCGGGGCTGGTGGCGGCGGCTCGCGGGACGTCGCTAGAGGCGTACGTGATCGTGTCGCTGCTGTCCGGGGTGCGGACCGAAGAGGCGCGGGCGCTGCGGTGGGACCACGTGGTGGCTTGGGTGGACGAGAAGTGGGTGCCGGTTACCGAGGCTGGGTTTGACCACTCGCAGATCGCGGTGTTCGTGTGGCGGGCGGAGCGGGCGGGCGGGGATACCAAGACGGCTAAGTCGCGGCGAACGCTGGGGTTGCCGCGGAAGTGCGTTGAGGCGCTGCGGGGGCAACTTGAGCGGCAGGCGTTGGATCGGCGGTCGGCGGAACCGTTCTGGAAGGAGCACGGGCTGGTGTTCGCTTCGGCGGTGGGGACGCCGCTGGATGATCACAATGTGCGGCGGCAGTTCCGGGTTATTACCGAGGCAGCTGGGTTGGGGACGGGGTGGGTGCCGCGGGAGTTGCGGCATACCTTCGTGTCGCTGCTGTCGGCTCATGGGGTGCCGGTGGAGGCTATTGCCCTGCTGGCGGGGCATCAGCAGACGGCTACTACTGAGCTGGTTTACCGGCATCAGATCGTGCCGGCGTTGACTCGGGGGGCTGAGGTTATGGATCAGATCTTCGGTTAGCTAAATCTCAGAGATTTCCTAACGAGTCAGTTTTGTGACACGCCGCAAGGATGGCCTTCCTGCTCGCCGAGACGCGGTGTTTCTATACGCCTGACGGCGTGACTGGGTTTCTGACCTCGTCCGCTGCCCGGTCAGCTCCATTCCCGCCGTCTACGTTTCTATACGCCTGACGGCGTGACTCTGGGTTTCTGACAACCTTACCTGAATCCCCTGGCACAACCTGGGGGTCTAAGTTTCTATATGCCTGACGGCGTGACTGGGTTTCTGACGGCAATTCACTGCGAACTCGGTGTTCGATGTCATGTTTCTATACGCCTGACGGCGTGACTGGGTTTCTGACTTCGGCAGGTTGCTCAGCAGCCTCGTCATCGTCGACGTTTCTATACGCCTGACGGCGTGACTGGGTTTCTGACCCTATCCCCTTGGGCGGGGCTCTGACCAGCGTCGATGGAGGCGCGTTGCGAGGGTCCCTGTTTGGAGGGCTTGCGGACGGTCGGCGGAACCGCCTGATAGGTCGTTTGTGCTGGTAGGTCGCTTGCGCGGGTGAGGGGCTCTGTTCATGATCACCGACCGGGTCTCAGGCTGCCGGATCAGGCTGGGCTATGCGGACGAAGGTGACGGGGTGGTCGCCGGAGACCAGGTACAGGTCGGCTAGCTGGCCTGCGACTTCGGGGAGTAGGCGGCCGACTCGCTTCTCGGTCATGTCCCAGGTCTGGGAGCGGAGTTCGCGGAAGTTGACGGTTTCGCGCCATTGCTCGGGGGGCGGGCTGGTCGGGTGGGCGGTTAGGGCCAAGGTGCCGACGATGGCGGTGTCTACGTCGACTCGGATTCGCGCTAGCCAGCCGGTTGTCCAGGCCCAGAGGTGGGAGTAGGGAGGGGGTGACTTTGGCGGGGGGCCGATGTGGAAGCCGGAGTAGTCCGCCCAGGCGGCCTGGGAGCCGGTCAGCATCTGGGTGACTTCTGGCCAGCTGACTCGCCCGTAGGCGACGAGGGTGGCGGTGCCTTCGGTGGCTGGCAGGTCGGGGACGGTGGTCATTGGGCTGCCTCCGTCGTTGGGGTGGCTTCCAGGGTTGGAACTTGGACTGGGTGGAGTTCCTCGGACTGGCTGGTGAGGCGGAGCGTGCCGAGGCCGCGGGTTGTGCGCGAGCCGACACCGATCAGGCCGTCGTCGATGTCGCGTAGGACGTGCCAGATCAGGTTGCGGACCCAGGGGTCGACCGGGCGGAGCGTGTCGATGCGCAGGTGCAGTTGTCCGGTGGTCAGCGGCTGGATTTGGTAGAGGAGTGCGTTGCGCGCTCCCCCGGTGATGCGGTCGATGCCTACCTGGGTGCGGACCGGGAGGGGATCGGGGACATCCTCGATGTAGGAGTCGCGGAAGGCCAGTGCGGAACGCTGTCCCTGGTGGCCGAAGATCTCGCAGGTGGGGCAGGCTCCGCAGCCGTCCAGTTGCTGGCAGGCCGCTTGCTCGCCGTAGCGGGAGCGGATGATGAACTCGGCGCGGGAGCGGATGATGCCCTTCCAGGTGGCGCCGGAGATCAGTGGCTTGCCTGCGCGACGGCGGGATTGGGCGACCTTGCTGGGCAGGCCGTCGGAGGTGAGCAGGCCGTCGGCGATCTCGAACGCGGCTTCCAGCCAGGGCTGGTCCGCTTGAGCGTGGACGGCGACGTCACGGGTGGCTACCGCATCGAACAAGTCAGGGCCACTGTGGGCTAGCCAGGTCGCCGCGCCGTTCGGGGTGCTGGGATCGACGCTGCCGAACCGTAGCTGGATCAGTGCCGCCCGGCCGGCGCCCTTGGTGCGGTCACGGCCGATCGCGGGCTGCCAGGCTGCGATGAGCCGCAGGTCAGCGTCGGTCATGGGCGCATGGGTGGGGTCGTGCCGGAGGTAGACGGTGAGCTTGCCGCCGTCGGCGGCCAGGCGGCTGAACCGGAGCGGTCCGACGGCAGCGGCACCGCGCTTCCGGTCGATTGCGGTCTGCCCGGCTATCTCCAGTTGGACCGGCGTTTCGGGGCGGTCGTCGCCGCCGTCAGGGGTGAACATGGTGCCGACGATCCACAGCGAGGAGACGGTGCTGGCGGCGGCCTCTTCCCGGTTACCTGGCGGACGGCTGCCCATCAGGCGCTCGTCGGCGGGCGGCTCGGCCTGGCGCAGGTGCGCGCGGAGTGATCCAGCTAGCGCTGAGCCAGGTACCCACGGGCGCCCCTTGGCATCGAGGAGGATGTCCCGGTCGACCGTAGCGTCGGGGGCGGCGAGGGTGCCGACGGCCCAGCCCGGCTCGACTGACACGGTCGCGATCATCAGGGTGATCGTCACCGGCTGCCTCCTCCTGCGGGCGCGGGCTGGTCGGCGAGCAGCAGCGTGGTCAGGTCGCGGAGCTGCTGTGCGTCCGGCTGGCTGAACAGGGCGGTGAGTCCCTCGCGCTGGCGTCCGCTGAATCCCTCGGCGGCGGCCCGGTCGAGGAGGCCGGCGGTGGTGTCCTGCTCGCTGTCGGCGGACGGCCGCAGTTCCCTAACCAGTTGCAACTCGCGCAGCGCGCCCGCTACCCAGCGCAGCTGGGCCGGGTCGAGGGAGAGTGCCCGAAGGTCCCGGAGCCAACCGATGACCGCTGTGTCTGCCGCTTGGAAGTCCTGTCGGTCGACCAGGGCGGGCGGGCGCCAGGGGCGGTAGGCGACCCGGATGTCACCGAAGCCCTCGTTGCGGCGCAGCCCGATCCCTTCCCAGGGCAGCCGCTCGGCCAGGTCGCGCAGCACGGCATCCGGTCCGCTGATCTCATAGGTGGAACCAGCCACCGCGCATATCTCGTCCGGCTTGGGCAGCCGGGATGCGGCATGCCAGCCAGACCAGGTAACCGGGCGTGCCCAGCGCCGTTCGACCGTCGCGCCGCCGAGATCGAGGGCGGGGCCTGGTTCGAGGCTGGGGCGGCCTGCCTGGTCGACGAACACGGCCGGGCTGGCCAGCCGGATGATCAGGCGTGAGCCGTCACCGGGCGATGCGGGCGGCCCGTCGGCGGCGGCGAGCGCCAGTCCGGGCCATTCGGCTGGCAGCTGCTCGGCCGCCGCTGGCGGGAGCGGAGCTGCTTGGTAGTCGGCCGCGCCGCCGACCGTGCGGCGTCCGCCGAGGCGCAGCCGCCGGGGGTTTTCCAGCCACGGGGCGCGGCCGTAGATGTAGCCGGTCAGGGTCGTGCCGGCTGGCAGGGCGCCATGTGCGTACAGCTCTCCCTCGGCCGCCTTGCCAGTCTCCTTGCTGATCGAGGTGCGGGTGATCCGCTCCAGGCTGACGTCAGCGGGCAGGATGACCTGTCCCTTGCCTGACTCCAGCGGGCCCGAGCAGGCCGGGCATCGGGTCCCGGTCTCGAAGGCGGCGTCGACGGCCTGGTACTGGCAGCCCTTCTTATGCTGCGGGTACTTGCACAGCCGGGCCGAGACCGGGACGACTACCGTCCCGGTGACGAACAGCGGCCCGTACCGGATCGGGCCGTCGAACAGCTCACGGAACGTGGCCGCGTCAGTGGCGGTCGTGGGCGGGCCGTTCTCGGCGATCCAGGTGGCGGCCAGTGCGCCGCGCAGCACGCTGCCGGGCGCATAGCGGTGAGTGTCGGTGAAGTAGGACACTTCCGAGCCGACGCCGAGCGCCAGGCGCTGCCGGGCGGTGACGGTCACCCGGAGCACCTCGGGGCCGTTCACGGCGCCTCCTTGGCGTCCGGGACGGCCGTTCCGGCCAGGATCGCCGCCGCGCGCAGGTGCGCGTCGGACCATGGCGGGTCGACGGGGGTGACGGTCACCCAGCCGGACCCGCGTCGCCGGTCACCGCCGACCGCGGTGACCGCCCGGGCGGCGGCGAGCAGGACGATCTCGTGGTCGCCGGCTTCGGCGGGCTCGATCCAGCCGGTGCGGTCGATGGTGAACTCGGCCCGGGCCGCGACGACCTCGTCGGCGACCAGCAGCGCGCCCTTGACCACGGTCTCGCTGCCGGGATCGATTCGTATCCGGGTGCGCGGCCGGACACCGGCTTCTTCCGTCATCTCGGCGTCTGACCAGCTCCACGGCGAGGCGTGCCAGGCCGCGCCGAAGACCGCGTCGACCCGGGACTGCGGGAACTTTAGCAGGTCACGGGCGGCCGACAGCATGAGGCCCTTCAGGCTGGAGGCGGGCAGCAGCGCCGCCCGGTCGACGGTGCTGTCGCTGCCGTCCCCGGCCCGTCCGGAGGAGACCCGGAACGGGGTGTGGAAATCGATCTCGAACCTCACCGCCACCACCTCACGATCGACAGGGCGCTGGCCAGTCGCTCGATGCCGGATCGCGGATCCGGGCCGGCTAGGAACGGCTCGACCACGGTGCCCCGCTCCAGCCGCCGCGCGTGCTCCCTAACCCGGGCCAGCTACACGGCGGGCCGACTGGTATCGATCAGCCGCTCGAGGACCGCCCGGCCTGACGGTTCCAACGTTCTTAGTGCTGACAGTGCGTCCGAACTGGGTTGCAGGTCGTCGAGGGCCCAGGCATGCAAGTAGTCCGGTGCCTGCTCGCCGTCCCGGGTGACGTCCAGCCAGGCGACGGCCGGGCTGGCGCCGTGAAACTCTTGCTTGGCCGCGCGCAGGCGCTGGGCGGCAAGCTCCCAGGCGCGCCGGAACGGGAACTTCGCATGGGCGAACACCAGGCCTGCCGACGCGGTTGGCGGCACGACGTCCGGCAGCTCCGCGAGGCCTGGGATCGCGCGCACCTGCTCCCGGAACGCGTCCAGGTAGCTGACCGTGAACTGCCAGGCCCGGTCGGCGGCCACCGATACCACTAGGTCGTCTCCGCCCACGACGTGCGGGATCACCGGAAGTCGCTCGCCCGGGTCTTCGCCGAGGACCGCCCGAGTCGCATCGAGCAGTGCCTGGCGCGTCGCCACGGAGACTGCGGCCGACACCTCTTCCTTCAGGCGGGGATTTCCGCTGGCTGCGATCTTGCTGAAGAGATCCCCGATCGCATTGCCATCCACGTAGACCGTCGCTACGTGATTCCGCCACGTCTCCTCGCCGCCGAGGGACGCCAGGGCCTCGAAGTCTTCCGCCGTGCCCGCGACCGGGTGCCGGCCGAGCGCCTTCGCGAGGGCTGCTTCCTCCCGGTAGACCGGCAGCCTCGGCGGCTGCTTGGCGAGGCCAGGCCTGCGGTAAAGGTCCTCGTAGCGGGCCAGGCAGTCCAGGCAGACGCTGAGCTTCTGCTCGTGAATCTCTATCTGGCCGGCTACCGGGTCGGCCCGGCACTCCGCACAGGATCGCAACGGCGGGAACCCCACTGAGGGCGGCAGGCTCACCAGCGGAGGGTTGTCCCGCCGGGGCTTCATATGATCGCGGTAGGTCTCCAGGTAGCTCGGCCCGGTGCCCCACAGGCCGCTGACTTCCAGGGACGGCAGGACCGAGCGAAGGTGGCCGGCTAGCGCCATGGCTACTGCGCGCGCGGCGTGCGCCTGCTGGGCAGGGTCCGTCTCGGGGAAGCGCACCGAGATGACGCCGTCGGCCTGGCCCGCCTCCGGGTTCAGCTCGGCCCCGGCCGCTACCAGGTCTGGGTTATCCCGCAGCACCTGGTTCACCTGCTCTTTGCTGGTCGCCCAGCTCAGCCAGGCCGAGGCGCCGCGCTGGCCCTTGAGCCGGGGGGTGCGGCCGATGTAGTGCTGGATCCGGTCGGCGCCGACGTCAACGTAGGTGCTGCGGGCGGCGGTCACTTCAGGTCTCCGGAGCGCTTGATCGGGATGGTCTGGTCGTCGGCGGCGGGGTCGGGCAGCGGGATGAGCGGCCGCTGCTCCCCCTTCTTCATGTGCATGCCGGATGAAGCGGTGAAGAACGTGAATGGCTTGTCGAACTCTTCCGGGTCGGCTGCCTGGTCTGTCCAGTACTCGCCCGGGGGGTACCAGACGCGGGCCGGGCTCACCTTTTCCTTGGCCAGGACCGCGGCCAGCGACGGCCATATCTTGTCCTTGAGCGTGGCCGGGCAGTCGTCTGCGAACTCGCGCAGGTACCCGTCAGTGTCAGGGGTTTCCGCGGGCGCGACGTCGTAGCGGCTGGCGGCGGTCCACACCTGCAGGTCATCCACCGCCGCGGTGCAGGAGCCCAAGCCGAGGGGCTTGCCGCCACCCAGGTGGAGCAGGAGGGGCCCGTTCTCGGCGGCGGATGTCAGCACATGCTGCGGCTCGAGGGCGGCGAGCAAGCCGCCCAGCTCGGCCCGGCTCAGGTTGTCGAAGGTGACCCGCTGGCGCAGAACCGTGCCCTTAGGTGCCAGCCAGCGCGTGCTGACGAGTTCTGACTGACTACGGGCCACGTGGCGTGGCACTTCCTGCTCAGTAGGGTCAGCGTGCCAGTAGAACTTGCGGCCGCGGAGCGGCCGACGGTGGTCCTGGTCTGGACCGGCGCCCCATTCACGGGTGGGCTTGCGGCCTTCCGCAGCGGGCTGGGTGCCGGCCTCGCTTAGGTCCAGGTAGAACTGACCCGCGCCGGGGCGAGGGGCGGACAGCGGTGCCCGGTCGATCGCCGTCAGCTCGACGGGGTCCTCGCTGCAGGCGTCGCCGAACCGGACGTGCCCGGCGTAGGCCCGCTGCCGGGCCTGATCCTGCGCCTCCCGGGCCTGCTGGTCGACGCTGCCGAACACCCGGCAGGTCGGGCAGAGGTCACCCGGGTCGCGGCAGGCGCGCAGTTCAGGGGGGACCCGGTTTCCAGCGGACCATTCTGCAGGGTTGCGTTCCGGGTGCGCGGAGTCATCCCACCCGGGATGCCGCCACAGTGCGGCCAGGCTCAGCTCGTTGACTGTGACTGTTCCGCCAGCGGTCTCGGTGCGGGCCCAGACGACGTCACCTGGCCACAGCCGGCCGGTGGTGACCCGGCGGTAGCCGACAGGCTGGCGGTTGAACACGACCGGGGCAGTTGGCGGCGGCGAGTCTGGGCCCTCGCGCCTGCGGTCACCGCCCCCGTTCTCGGCGGGCTGCATGTCGCGGGCTCCGGCGGCGGCGGTGCGGAACGCGTGCCAGGCGGCTTCGGTCACCTCGGCCGTTGTCTTGGTCACCCGCCCGCAGGCCAACAGGAATGCGCCTTCCCTGGTCGCGCCGGTGTCCCGGTCGCGGATTCTCGGTCGCCGGGTTCCGGAGTCGGTGACCAAGACCACCCAGTCCCCGCCGACGGTGACGGTGGCGGAACCGGATAGCTCCTTGCGTTCCAGGCGGGTCACCGTTTCTGTTTCCGGGATGGTGACCCGGTCGCCCGTCGTCAGGGTGCTCCCGCAGGCCTGCCGGAGCTGCCGGAAACCTACCCAGACGACTTCATCGCACAAGGTCAGCGACAGCGGCTGCCCGTCCTCGGTACCGTGCTCCACCACCGCGAGCCGCCACGCCCGGTCTCTGACTTGGGCATGGTCACGGTACGAGGGGATGAAGTCCGCGTCGAAGACCCGCAGGCAGCCGCCGGCCAGGGTCTCGTGCACCGAGCGCACCGCGCCCTTGACGGAGGCCCCGGGCAGCCGCAGGGCGGCCGTGCCTGATGCGCCGTCTGGAGCCTGGAAGGGGCTGGTGAACGTCCAGGTGACGGTGAAGGAACCCGACAGCCGGCCTGGCGCCAGCCAGTGGTGTCCCCCGGGGGGCTGCCGGTCGATGGTTTCCGGGAGCGGTACGAACGTGTAGGGGTTGACGAACCTGGTCGGATCGGCCCGGCGGAGCCGGGCCTTCTTCCGGCGCTCTTCCTGTTTCTTCGCGTCAGATCCCCGCTGCCGGTCAGTCAGCCAGGCGTCGATTCCGCCTTCGCAGCCGAGCCAGCAGCCGGGCGGAGTCAGGCCTGCTACGTACAGGTATTCCAGCTTCTTGTTGCTCACCAGGTCGGCCTGCGCCACGTCCGTCACACCGAGGGCGGCAATGGGGAGTTCGGGAGGCTGTGGCCCCCGTTCCTTATTCTTGAACTTGAACTTTCGGCTATCTGACGGGCCTGCCGCGGTGACCGTGCACCAGGTGACAGTGGCCGAGCCGAGATTCCAGATCAAGGCCAGGCCGTCGGCTATCTCGAGCTGCGCCGTCCGGGGAAGCGTCCGGCCGGCCAGCACATCGCTGATTTCGGCGGCCGACTCCTCATTTACCTCAGCTCTTTCGGCTTGGCCGCCGGCGCCGTTGTTTATGGGGACATACGTCAGGACTCGGGCGACGGGATCCCAGGACAAGATCACGACGTCGGCCGCCGACACATCGATGAACATATTCGCCGACTCCCCCGCAGTACGGAAACTCCCGCGTAATCGACCCATTACTACTATCGCGACACCATACGCCCGCAGCCGGTAACCCGAGCCGGGCTTTGCCGTTGTAGGGAATTTTGTCGCTATCCCCGGACCGGCTGGTGGGCGGCTGCCAGGTGGGATCGAGGGCTGTCACTCCGAACCCGTAGGCGGTGTGCGATCCGGCCCCGGCGTACGAGGCGAATGCCAGCAGTGCCCCGAAGGCATTTGCCCCGGTAGCGGCACCGTCGTCGCAGATATAGCGCACCCGGCCGATGAAGCCGGAGACCACTTCCTCACGTCGTTCACGGCCGCCCGGGCCGCGCACGGTGCGCGGCAGCAACTGGACCTCGGTGTGGCCGTCCAGGTCGCTGACCCAGATCGGGCAACCGCCCGGCCGCCACTGCACCTCGGGGGCGGTTGCGGGGTGGAGCAGCCGCCATCGCTCGGCCAGGCCGAGCGCGAGCGTATCGGGGGTCAGCAGCGGGGCAGCCCGGTTGCGGCGCCGGGCGCAGGCGGGGGTGAGGAAACGGACCTGCCAGGCGCGGGTACCGGAGCGCGCGATCAGGTCCGCCCAGTCCGCTTGGTCGACTAGCCGGGCTGGTTCGCGGACTAGGTATTGCCCCGCCCCGAGCCGGACTGGCGCCCCTGACTGGGTACTGGCCAGCAGCCGGTCCGCGAGGGCGTCGTCGAGCAGCCGGACCTGCAGGGCAATTGCCGTGTGGTCGCCGCCGATCGCCTGGACCGGGCCCAGCGCCCATTTCTTGACCTGGCTGCCGTGACTGTAGGCGCCGCCTGGGGTGCTGGCGCGGTCATCGAGCCAGCCGGATACCACGGCGTGCGGCGCGGCCAGCGGGATGCCGGCGTCGGCCGGGCCCGTCAGAGTCACTTCCCATCGTGACGGCATCGGCGCATCACTGCCGCTCGGGCGGCACGGAATTACGGCCGAGATCGAGATTGGGCACGACTAGCTTCCCGCCGACGAAGTGGACAGGGTACAGCCGCTCTGGCCAGGTTGGCTGCCGCTGACCGAGCTGGATGCCCAGGCCTACGGCGATCTCCTGCGGCATCCGGGCGGCTAGCAGCAACGTGTCCCCTGGGTGCTCCGCGGCCTGGCCGACCACCCAGTTCGCGATGGACTCGGCCGTGGCGGGGAAGTCTTCCCACGGGATCTCGGCTGCGCCGCCGGGGCTGCTCCACCGCCATTCGGCCACTGGCAGCTTGCGATGCTTGCCCGGCCGGAGCAATGAGGCGGTCAGGCACCCGGGCGCATGCAGAGTGATCGGCGGCGCCTTGGCGAGGTCGAGCGGGATGGCGCCGATGTCTTGCTGGACGATGCGGACCAGGAGCAGTCGGACCGGCTTGTAGGCCTTGTGATCCGCGTCCTCGGGCCGGGCTGCGGCACCGTCGCGGTGGATGGTCTCGATGTCGACCGTCAGCAGCGCGGCGTGCTCCGTATGCTGCGCCATGGCGGGCGCGGGCGATGGCTCGTGTCTTTTGGTCGCGCGCAGGAAATCGTGAGCCGGGTCGTCAAGCCGGAGCTCATGCCGCTGCCCCACGTCCCCGCTGCTCGGTCGTTGACGGACGTGCAGCGCCAGCCCGCGCCGCCGGGCCGTTGCCCGGGCACCGAATGCCATCGCCACCGGCCAGGGCGCCCAGACGAACACCGCGTTCCTGGTGACCTGGTCGTCGTTGTAGTGGACGGCCCAGAACGAGTGCACCAGCTGATCGGTGCGCCGGTCCCAGTCGGGGGCGCCTTGCGCGTCAGCTTGCCAGCGCCAGCGCTCGCCCAGGGCTTCCGGGCCGGGGACCCGCATGATCGTGGCGAACTGGCCGACCAGCTGGTCGAGCACCCACTGTTTCTCCTCGTGGCGCCAGGCGATCGCCAGCTCCTCGATGACGTAGGCGGTTCCGCGCTCGGCCCGGACCTTCTGCCCGTGGCTCCAGCGTCGCGCGGCCAGGACGAACGTCGTTACTCCGACGGCTAGGAATACCAGGCTCGCCCAGGTCGTCCACCTCTGCCCGCCGCCGCCCCAGCCGTTCTTGAGCGCGTTGTCGATGTTCCCGGGGATTAGACCGAGCCAGGCGCTCAGCAGGGCGGTGGCCAACGCGAAGAGCAGGCCGGTGCGCCACTCGGCGGCCAGCGGCTGGTGGGCCCGGCGCTCGGCCGCGGCGCGGCGCCAGGCTTGCACGCGGTCGCTGACGGGCCGCTCGGGTGCGAATGCCGCTAGCCCGCTGACCCGCGTGATTCGCCCCTGGCCATCGCGCTGCTCACCGAACGGGAACACCAGGTCTTCCCGGTCACGGGCGGCTTGCGCGGTAATCCTGGACACGAGATAGCGGCGTCCGGGAACTGCGGGCGGAAGGTCGGTGACTGACACTGGCTCCCGCCGGAGCCTCGTCTCCCGTAGCAGGCCGCCGGGGGTATTCATCCAGCCGTCGTCGATCACCAGCCGGTCATCCGGGACCCGAGCCACCCGGCCATCCGGCGAGAGAACCGACACTGCCGGGGCTGGTGCGCTCCCTTCCGCCGTCCCGGCCACCAGGGATTCGACCGTGATCGCGTGGCTGGTCAGGTTGACCAGCTGCTCTACCGGTGGCGGTACCGGGTCGTCGGGATTCCACGAGGACGCGTCGAGCGTGCGCGGCTGGTCAGGTCGCTCCGTCATCCCCACCCCAGGTTGCCCGCCGTGGGCGGGCTTCTTGGCTGTTCGGTAAGCGCTTTGCCTTTCGGCGTAGGTTGAAGCTAGCGCTTACGCCTGCCGTTGGCAAAGCGAGCAGAGCGAATAACGCCTACGCCCAGAATTCTACAAAGCCGACCATGCGGGCCGATGAGCAGTCCGCTAATGGTTCGCAAGCGTGCGGCAGAAGACGATGATGTCACCTATCGTTGAAGCAGAGGAGGGAAGAAGTGGTGCAGCGGGAGCGGGAACATGATTCTTCGGCACGCCTTTAGCGGCGACTCTCGATGAAAAACTGAGCGGGATGAGCATGCTGATTCGCGGCCCGCATACTCGACCCTTTCGGTATGAGTGCTAATCCTGGGCCGGGGGCCGTCGCGCCGACCCTTCACTACGTGGCAGATCCCGGTCGCCTCGCCGCGGCCTGGGCTGACGTGCTGGCCAGCGACCTCGACGACGGCGCGCTCGGGACTGGGGTCAGCCGGTTCAACGAGGATGCCGAGGAGAACCTGGCCAGGCTCGCCGCCGACCTGGCAGCCGGCGCCTATGAGCCCGGCCTACTGACCCCGGTGGGCATTCCCCGCCCGGACGGGCAGGTCAGGATGCTGCACGTGCCGTCGGTGCGGGACCGAGTGGTTGAGCGGTCGGTCCTTACCGCGCTGACTCCGGTGGTGGACCCGCTGCTGGGTCCGTTCAGTTATGCCTACCGGCCGGGGCTCGGTGTTGCCGATGCCGTGCAGGCGGTGGCCGGCTTGCGAGACGAGGGCCTCGGCTGGGTGGCGCGCAGCGACTTCCATGACTGCTTCGGCTCGGTCCCGGTGCCGCTGCTGCGCCGGATGCTGCCCGCGCTGATCGAGGACCCTGGGCTGCTCACGCTGATCAAGGCGCTGCTGGGCAGACGGGCGGCGGCGCGGGGCACGGCCGCCGTGGTGCAGGGGCTGCCGCAAGGCTCGCCGCTATCGCCGCTGTGGGCCAACCTGGTGCTCGCCACGTTCGACACGCGCGTCGCCCGGGCCGGGTTCCCGCTGGTCCGGTACGCCGATGACATGGTGGCGCTGGCCGCCAGCCGCGACGAGGCCTGGGAGGCGATGCGAGCGATGAACGCAGCAGCAGGCGAGCTGGGCATGCCCCTGGCCACCGACAAGAGCGAGGTCATGTCTTTCCGGGACGGGTTCACCTTCCTGGGCGAGGACTTCGGGCCACGCTATCCGCCAGTCCTCGCCGAGCACCGCGTCGAGGAACCTGACCGACGCGTGATGTACCTCGGTGTGCAGGGGTCGCACGCCAGGATCGAATCCGGGCGCGTGATCGTGAACTCCACTGACGACAGCGAACTCCTCAACGTGCCCAGCGGGACGGTGCAGCGCATCGTGTGCTTTGGCTCGGTCGGCGTCAGCGCGGGGCTGCGGTCATGGGCACTGGCCACCGAGGTCGACCTGGTCTTCCTGTCCCGACGAGGCAGTTACCTTGGGCACGCCTGGCCCGCTGCATCCGCTGGGCGGATCGTACGCCTGCGCGCTCAGCTAGCTTTCGCTGACGAGGAGGCACGGTGGTTGCCGTTCGCCCGCGCGGTGGTTAACGCCAAGGTCCGAAAGCAAGCTGTCCTGCTCCAGCGGTACGCCCGGCGGGACAATGCCGAGGACGTGCTATCCCGGGCAGCGAAAATGGAACAGCTCACCGTCATGCTGCCAAGTTGCGGGACTCGGGACGAGCTGATGGGGATCGAGGGGGCCGCGGCGCGGGAGTACTTCGCCGGGCTGGCGGGCATCGTGCCGAATGAGATGCAGTTCGACGGGCGATCGACCCAGCCGCCCGGCGACGTTGTCAACGCCGCGCTCTCCTACGGATACGCGATCATCCTCGGCGAAACCGTCTCGGCGCTTTGCGCCGCCGGGCTCGATCCGGGGATCGGGCTGCTGCATGCCGAGCAGGACCGGCGTCCTTCCCTTGCTCTGGACCTGATGGAGGAGTTCCGGCCGCTGATCGTGGACCAGGTCGTCATCGCCGCCGCACGTAAGAATGAACTGCGGCCCGAGCACGGTCGACGCGAGGAATCCGTGGACGGCGTGCTGCTCACCAAGGCGGGCAAGGAGATCCTGGTCGGCGGCTACGAGCGGCGCATGCTTCAGCGCACCAGGGGAGCCATTCCGGGTATGTCTGGCAGCCTCCGCCGTCACCTGTATAGGCAGGCCGAACGCCTCGCGGCCTGTGTCACCGACCCTGCCGCCACTTGGACGGGGCTGTCATGGCGCTGACCTACGTCATTGCCTACGACATCAGCGACGATCACCGCCGGTCTCGCGTCGCCGCCACCTTGCAGGCATACGGGGACCGCATCCAGCGGAGCGTCTTCCTCGCCACTGTTGACGATGGTCAGCTCGCCGAAGTGCGCCAGCGAATCGACGCAATCATCAACCCAGCTACAGACTCCGTTTACGTCTTCCGGCAGTGCGCGGCATGTTGGGATGCGGTCGGCATACACGGGCAGGCAACTGTGGTGGACGAACCGCTGTGCTGGACGGTCTTTTAGCGCGTGAGAGGGGTGGTTGGCGATCATGACTGGAGGTGCTCACCTTCGCAGGTCAGCTACCAGCGCAAACGCGCTCCAGAGACTGCCGAGGGGCGTCTGGGTGGCCCTCGTGGGAGGCACCCTTGCAGACCTGGCTCATCCGCGCTGGTCACGAGGCTGCGGAAAGGGGTAGGGTTCCAAAGAGCGTCACGCCGACAGGCGTATAGAAACAAGTCGACTACGGCGTAACCGGCCGCCTTCAAGATAAGTTCCAAAGAGCGTCACGCCGACAGGCGTATAGAAACCGTTACCAAATAGTTGTTAGACCCGATGTAGCCTTGTTCCAAAGAGCGTCACGCCGACAGGCGTATAGAAACTAGAGACCGGCTGTGATTGTCGCCATAACGACAACGACGTTCCAAAGAGCGTCACGCCGACAGGCGTATAGAAACCAAGCTCATGCGTCGGCTCGGCTGGCGGGGGAGACCCGAAGTTCCAAAGAGCGTCACGCCGACAGGCGTATAGAAACTTCTACGCGCGCTTCCTGGCCGTCCAGCTCCGAAACTGTTCCAAAGAGCGTCACGCCGACAGGCGTATAGAAACCTGGTCAGCCCAGTCGTCGCCTTCGTCCGTGTTGAGCTGGTTCCAAAGAGCGTCACGCCGACAGGCGTATAGAAACGTCCCAGACGTGCCCCCGGTAGTAGAAGGACACGGTTCCAAAGAGCGTCACGCCGACAGGCGTATAGAAACACTTCGGAGTACTGGGATGTCCAGTACCCCCCCCCGGTTCCAAAGAGCGTCACGCCGACAGGCGTATAGAAACTCGAGGGTGGTGTCGATGATCTGCTTGCCGGCACGTTCCAAAGAGCGTCACGCCGACAGGCGTATACAAACTAGCCCGGGTGCTGCGTCTGCATGAAGCAGGTGTTGTCCAGTTCCAAAGAGCGTCACGCTGGCAGGCGTGTTCGAGTAGCCAATCGCAGTGCTTCGGGTAGCCGCGTACGCGGACGGCTATTCTGCTTCGATCTCAAGATCGAGGACGTTATCGGCGGAGGGGAGCGGCTTGGTGAGTTCGAGGGCCCGGGTGGTGTCGGGGTCGGCGGCGGTGCGGTAGGCGCGCTCGATGGCTCGGAGGCGGCTTGCCGTTCTTGCTTCGCGGCTGGCGATGGCTTCGCGGTTTCGTCTGCCATAGGACTGCCTGGGGAAGTCCAGCCTTTCGTGTTCTACTTCGCGGGTGCGGGCTTCGCGGTCGAGGGGGTTGAGGGTGATGGCGTGGATGGCGGCCTTGGCGGTGTCTGCGTCGAAGATGAAGCCGTAGGTCCGGCTGGCGGGGTCGTAGCGGGCCATGGCGATGGGGTGCTGGTGCTGGTGGCCGACCGGCTCTGGGTGCTCAGTTGCTCCCCTAGCGCGGTCGCGCAGGTCGAGGAGCATTTCGTCGGCGCTGTCGATCTGGTCGCAGATGGCGGCGAAGTCATCGCCGATGGGGCCCCGGCTTTCGCCTCGCGCGACGAGGTACTGCAGGAGCCTGGCGGCGTGCGGGCGGTTCGGGTGGCTTGGGGAGCGGGCTCGATAACGGAGTTCAGCCCGCAGTTCCTTGGAGAGGGCCCCGGTCTTGGCGAACCTGATCAGCTCTCTCATGAAATCGGGTTCGTCACTCGAGCGGGGTAGCAGCCAGAGCGACAGCCGACGGGCCGTCACGTGGTCGATGGCCCTTCCGTGGCGGTCGGCGCTGGCGATGCCCTGGCTGATCAGCCGTTCGTACAGGGCCAGGTCGCGTTGCGGCCAGACGCTGCGACCACTCACCTTTCGTCTCCGGCCGTGAGGAACTGCTCTAGGTGCTGGCGCGTGATGAGGCGGCGGCGGCCGACCTTGATGTAGTTCAGGTGCCCGCGGCGCATCTCGTCGTACAGCAGGTCGCGGGACAGGCCGGTCAGCTGGGCGGCCTCGTCGACCGAGTAAGCCAGTCGTTCTGGCTGCGGGTCTACGGTCATCCTGCCGCCTCGGGGTCGGGTGGCTCAGCGACTGTCTCGGCGGCCCGCTGGCTTTGCGGCGGGTTGATCTGGGCAATGGCTTCCGGGGCGGTCAGCCCGAGTTCGGCGGCCCAGCCTTCGATGAAGATCCAGTCCCGCTGGTCCGGGCGCACATCCCGGTCGCTGATGACGTCGGCGAGGATCATGGCGGTGATGGCGCTGTTGCGGTTCAGGCGACTCCCGGGCAGCCAGGACACCTCCCACGTGCCTGGCTGATCGGAAACGAGACGGGCGGTGTGCAGGCTGAGGTCGCTGGTCATGTGGTCGTCGTCGATGGTCAGTCCCATGATTGCCTGATCCTTCGCGGTCGTGCGGGTGGGTTGATGTCGGGAGCTACGCCCGTCCCTCTGGCGGGCTTCCACTTGCTTTTTGGCTTGTAGCCGGGGGTGTCGAGCTCGTCGTCGTCCAGGCCTGCGCCGGCGCACCAGTTGCCGGCGATGGCGCGGCGGCGGGCGGCGGTGGCGGCGGCCCGCTCGCCCTTAGTGCGCTCAGGGGCTCGCTTGTCCCACCAGGTGTCGTAGAGGTCGGTGGCGGCGTCGCGGAGGGCGGTGCTGACGGTGGGGGCGTCGCCGCGGACGATGGCGCGGATGGTCATCTCGCGGGTGCCGAGGGCACGGGCGATGCGGGCGGAGCCGTGGCCCATGACGTGCAGGGCTCGGAGCCGCAGCCGGGTGCCGCCGGCATCGACCCGGGCACGGGGCAACGCCCTGCTGGTGACGTTGCGCAGAGCTCGGGCGGTGGCGGGGGTTGGAGTGCGACGGCCGGCGGCTAGGTCGTGGATGGTGGCGGGGGCCAAGCCGGCGACGGCACCGATTGAGCGGTAGGTGCCGCCTTCATCGAGGAGATGCCTCAGCTGTTCACGGGCGTCGGAGCCTGCGCTGGCCGGGCGGTGGCGGGGATTGCCGGGTCGTTGGTCATGTCAGCTGGCCGCCTCTGCTTGGCGGCCGGGTGACTCGGGGCGGGCCTGGCTGATGCGGCGGGCGGAGTCGAGGGTGCGGGAGATCTCGGGTTCGCCGAGCCCGGCTTGGCGGGCGGCGGCGGCGAGGGTGCTCAGGTCGGCGGCTTTGTCGGCGTCCAGGGCGCGGTTGGCGGCCCAGAACAGGCCAGCGTTGCGGTTGCCTTCTCGCTGGGTGGCGACCCAATGGGCGAGTGCATCCAGCCGCTGCCCGGCCGCTGACGGCGATTGCTGAGGTGCAGGTCGCTGGTGAGCGCGGGACGGCTCAAGGATGCCGGCGGCGGTGGGCCAGTCGAGGCCGCTGCGGCCGCCGAGGGCTTTAACGCCCTGGTACTGGCGGCCGTTGATTCGTGAGGGCGGGATGAGCACGTAGCCTCCGGTGGCGAGGAAGTCGACGTGGCTGGCGGGCAGGTGGGCGCTGGGCTGGGCTGAGCCGGCGAAGTACACGTGGACGCCGCCGCCGGGGGTGCGGACGCGGGCGGCGGCACCGTCTAGCAGGCCGGCGTCGCGGAGGCGGGTGAGGGCGGGGAAGCCGCTGCCGGCGGGGCCGCGGTAGTCGATGTCGAGGACGTCGGGGCCTGGTGCGCCGGTGGCGACGGCGATGTTCCGGCTAGGGTGGCGGGCGAACCAGGCGCTGAGCTGGGCGCGGTCGGTGGTGGCGTCTAGGTAGCCGTGGCGGGTGGCGGGGGTCTTCTGGCCGGGCTGGCAGGGGAAGACCGGCCAGCCGTGCTCGGCGCAGGCCAGGGCCATGCGGAGGACGGGGTTGGTCATGGCGTGCTCCTGGGGTAGCCGCTGGCGGGGTGGTGACCGCAGCCGGTTGTCTCGGCGGTGAGCTGGGCGGCGATGGCGGGCAGGACGCGGACCTGGTACTCGGCCTGGGCGGACAGCAGGCTGGTGCTGCGGCTCGGCTGGAGGTAGAGGGCGCACCAGAGCTGGCTGGCGATGTCGAGGGCGTACAGGCACAGGTCGTGCTCGGCCCAGCAGGGGGCGAGGGTGGCGGCGAGGTGGCCGTAGCCGGGGCGGTAGACGCGCTCGGTCCAGTCGCGTAGCTCGGCCAGTGGCGGGCGGCGCTCGGCCGGACCGAGTTTCCACCAGGGCGGGGCCGGGCGGGGCTGGTAGCCCTGGTCGTCTTCGTCGGCGGCCCGGGTGAGCAGCCGGACAAGTTCGTCGACCTGCTGGTCGAGTTCGGCGACGCGGGTGTCGAGGCTGGCGAGCTGCTCGCGGCTGGCGGCGAGCTGGTGCAGGACGGCGGGGAGGGGGTCGGGAGTGGTCATGTCAGTTCCAGGGGAAGGTGGTCGTGTCGTCGTGGCCGGAGGCCCAGCCGGGCGGCGGGTAGTCGGGGAAGGTGTCCGCCCCTGGCAGTGGCTCGGGGGTTAGGTCGAGATCGGGGCGGGTCTCGGGTTCGGATGACAGGGGGTAGGGCGGGGTGAGGAAGCTGAGGCCGGGGGTGCGGCGGCGGGCGCGGCGGTAGGCGGGGTTGTTCCAGGCGCGGGGCAGCCGGGCGATGACGGGGGCGAGGCCGCCGCGGATGACGAGGGCGAAACCAGTGGGCAGCTGGCGGATCACGTCCGGGGGCGCGACGTCGTGGGTGCTGGCGTGGTCCTGGCCGCGAACCTTCCACTGCGACTGACCGCACAGCAGGCTGGCGGCTTGCAGGGTGGTGGTGTCGGTGATGCCGGGGAGGAACACCTTGACTGAGCTGGTGTCCCAGATGACCTGGCGGCCGTGGTCGTCCCAGCGAGTGGCCAGCTGGGCCTCCCCGTGGGCGACGGCGATGACCTGGATGCCCTTGCCGCCGGAGTCCGACAGCCAGGCGGGGAGCGGGACGGGGCAGATCTGGGTGACCTCGTCCAGGCCCATCAGCAGCGGCGGGTCGAGGCGGCCGGAAGGTGATGCCTGGCCGATGAGGGCGGCGGCATAGTGGATCTCGGTGGCCATCGCGGCGAACAGCGGGGCGACCGGGGCGTCCTCGCCGATCGCTTCGGCGATCATGTAGACGGTGCCGCAGGAGCGCAGGAAGCCGGGGATGTCGAATCCCTCCCCGGGCTCTGGCAGGACGCTGGCGGCCAGGGCGGGGTCGGCCATGAAGGAGATCGCCCGGGACATCACCATGCGGACGGTGGCGGTGGTCTTCTGGGCCTCGGAACGGAGCTCGGCCAGGGTCAGTGCCCACTGGCGGGCGCCGGCGGCGGCCAGGATGCGCTCGGGGACGTCGGGGTCGGCACCGGAGACCCAGGCGGCGACGGCGAGCATGTCGTAGCCGGCCAGGGCGGCGGCGTGGAAGTAGCCGCGCAGGTAGTCGCTGGCCTTGGCTGACCAGAAGGTGCTGTCCTCGACGCCCTCCCGGGAGACGGCGAAGGCGAAGGCGTCGGCCCGGCGGATCGCGGTGGCCGGGTCCTGGCAGCCGTCGACCGGGTCCCAGGAGAAGGTGGACGGGACGTCGCCGATGAACTGGGGGTTGAACACGTGGACGGGACCGCGCAGGGCGCGGACGGCGGCGGTCAGGGCGAGGACGTCGGCCTTGGTGGTGGTGGCGATGACCGGGCCGGGGTAGCGGAGGATGACGTCGGCCAGGAACGCGGTCTTGAAGGTGCGTGGCGGGGCCATCACCAGGACGTGCTCTTCGAGCGGGACGTGCAGGCGGTGCCGGTAGTGGGCGCGGCCGAGGAACACCGAGTGCTCCCCCGGCGCTAGCATCCGCCGCCACAGCGGCAGGGAGCGGCGGATGCGGCCGGAGCGGCGCAGGGTGGCCAGTCGGCTCCAGCGCAGCCACAGGCCGATGATGGTGGCGAAGCCCTTGCCCGGCTGCAGTCGCAGGTGCACCCGGACCTGCATTGCCCGGACACGGTTGGCGGGCAGGTACTTGGCGGGCAGGAACGCCCAGGCGAAGAGCAGCGCGAGAACGATCAGGATGGCAAGGAGGATGGCGTACTTGATCATCGGCGGGCTCCGTTCTGGGCGGCGAGGACTGAGCGGCGCAGCGCGGCGCGGGCGGCGCCGGCGTTCAGGTCGGCTTGCGGGGCGACCTCGGTGGAGCTCCGGGAAACCGATCGCAGCGAGATCGCGGACAGGGGGCCGTGCTGCTCGGTGACCAGGGTCAGGAAGCGGGCGGTCTTCGTTAGTGCCCGTTGGCCGTCCGTCTGCCGGGCACTCCCCCGCGGGCGGGCGACGGCCCTCGGTCTGGGTATGGCCGGGACCGGGCGGGTGGCGCGGCGGCCGGGGGCTACCGGGCATTCTTCGAGGACCCAGGAGCGGAAACCGGCCAGGGTGGAGACGGGGGCCATGCTCAGCCGGAGCAGCCAGAGGACCAGGCCGCTGAGCATGGCGAGCAGGGTGACTTCTTCGGCCAGCCCGGACGGGCCCTGGCGGGCGAGCATCTCGGCGCGGACGACGCCGATCAGCGTGTCGCTGGCCAGGATGTAGGCGGCCGGGGGCATGGCCCAGACGGCGAGGTCCCGCCAGCCGGGGGCGGCCGCGATCACGTTCATGAACACGCTCGTCCCGGCTGAGGCCGTGTTCAGCAGGCGGGCCCGGACGGCGCGGCGGCCGTGCAGTGCGAGGGCTACGCCCAGGCAGGCGAAGACCAGTGCGGCGACGTCCGGGATGGCGGCCTCCAGGCCGGCTATCACCGCCAGGTGCCGGGCGGCGTCAACCAGGCGGTACTGGGCGCTGAAGCTGACCGTTGCCGCGGCGGCGGCCAGGATGAACAGGCCGACGGCAGCGGTGTGCAGCCAGATGGCCGGACGGTCGGTTCTGGAATTCGCGTGCCGCGGCGATTCCGTGCCTTGAGCACTTGGTTTACCGGTAAGGGAAATTCCTGCGGATGAAGACATGGGGAAGTAGCTCCAGTAAAAGGAATTAAAGGCAGGGGTCGGCGGGGACGATTACTTGGTTTTGGGGTCGCCGAGGGAAGAGCCGGTTGGCCAGCTGCCGGTGCCGAGCGTGCCGCGGGCGAAGGTGTCTAGCGGCGTGTCCTGCGGGCTCTGTACCTGCCAGGGGCGGTCGGCACGGCGGATGCCGATCACGAGCATGGCGAAGACAGCGGTCGCCGCCCCGGCGAGGAATGCGGTTACCGCGACTACAATCACGAAATTCGCCATCGGGCGCCTCCCGTCTTGATCGGCCGGGAATTTCCGGGCCTGAAATGACGGTATGGCGAGCGGGAAGGCGTACCAATATCAGCGTGATATTACACGGTGAGATATCCGCGAAATCGCCTGAAGCGGCGAGGGAAATGGGCCCCGGCAGGGCCGGGGAACGAGCGCTCTGCGGCGCTGTCGGCCCTGCCGGGGCGCTTACCGGGCGCGGCTGGCTGCGCGGCAGCGAGCACGCCCGTAGTCCTTAATAGTCGACCATAGGCGACAATACCCTGTCGACTAGGGGACGGCAACCGTGGTGGCGGGCGAGTAGGCCAGGGTCGCGGATGCGGCGGCTGTCTCGGCGCGAACGGCGGCGACCAGGGCGCTGGCGCGGTCCCGGCCGATCTGGAGGCGGGCGCGGAGGGTGTCGCGGGAGATCGGCCTGCCGGTGGCGTGGCGGTGCTCGGTGTCGAGTTCGCGGGTGCGGGCCAGGAGCCGGGCGGGGAGGGGCGGTGGCATTGCGGTAGCCGGGTGTGATTCCGCTGGCAGCTCAGGTACAACTGGGCAGACGGCGTGGACCTGGCGGAGCATCCAGGGGCCGACTTCGCTCCAGCCGATGAGGAGCGCGGGGCCGACGGCGTCGACGAGGGCTGTGCCGAAGCGATGGTGGCCGAGGGCGCCGGCGGTGTTCAGCGCCAGGGTCAGCAGGCCGCAGAACCGGAGCATGCGGTGGAGCTTGGCGAGCTGACTGTCGGTGTAGCCGTGCAGGGACAGGAACCGCATGCCGGTCAGCAGGCCGACGACGCTGAGGTCAACGGCGGGGCCGACCAGCCAGGCGGTGATGCCCAGGTCGAGGCAGAGCTGGGTGACGTTGCCGAGGCTGAACGCGAACGTCATCAAGACGATCGCGGCGGTGACCGCGGTGACGGCGCGGCGGGTCAGTGCCTCGCCGGGCTGGCCAGGCTGCCCTGGCTTAAGGGTGGTGACGGTGGGGGCGGGCATGGTTCCTCCCTCGCTGGAAGCCTGGTGGCCGGCGCTCGCCCGCAGGAGAGTCAGTGCGGGAGAGGCGCCGGCTTTGAGCGGGTCAGTACTCGGCGAGGCCGCGCAGCAGCAGGGCGGACTGCGCGGGGGTGTCGGCGAAGGCGCGCAGCTGGTCGAACGCTTCTGCGTAGGCGGCGAGGTCGTCGCGGTCTTCTAGGCACGTCCCGCCGCCGATGCCGCCCCGGTGGACGATTCCCAGCCCGGGTGTGCCGGGGAACTGGAGGATCGCCAGGGATCCTTCTCCTGCGGCGGGGTGCGCGCCGGCCTCGAACGGGAGGAGCTGCAGGGTGACTGTCCCGCTGTCTCCGGCTACCTGGGCCAGGTGCTTGAGCTGCTCGTTCATGATGGCGGGGCTGCCGACCTGCTGGTGCAGGGCGGCCTGGCCGATGACCAGGTGGGTGTCGGGCTTGTGCTCGCCGAGGATGGCCTGCTGGCGGGCGAGTACTGCTGCTACCGCCCGCTCGCGGTCGGCGGCGTATTCCAGGGCGGGGTCGGCGTCGGCCAACGCCCTGGCGTAGGCGGGGGTCTGCAGCAGGCCGGGGACTTGCTGGGCCTCGTAGGCGTAGATCTTCGCGGCGGCGGTCTCGAGGATCAGGTAGTCCTCCCAGGCGCCGGGCAGGACGTCGGCGAACTCGCGGTGCCAGCCGAACGCGCCGCGCGGGTCGGCCAGCAGGGTGAGGATGTCCTGCTGCTCGCCCGCGATGCCGTACTCGCCGAGCAGCTCGCGCAGCTCCTTGCCGCGGATGCTGCGCTGGCCGGTCTCGATCCGGCTGATCTTGGACGGGTCGCATTCGAGCATGCGGGCCGCGTCGCTGAGCGTGTAGCCCAGGGTTTCCCGGTAGCCGCGCAGCGCCCGGCCGACCAGGCGGCGCCGGATGGGGGGTGCGATAACCATGACTGGTCGCCCTTCGTTCTGGAGTTGTTCCGGTGGTGCCGCGAGGGTTGCCGCCCTAACGACACTTCTAAATCTACTAACACTTGCTGTTGGCAGCAAGGTGTCATCCGCACCCGTTCCGCTGAATCGGGTTTTTACTGCTGGCGCTGGGCGCGGGCGGCGCGGATGATCCGTTCAGCCGTGCGGCGGCTGACCTGCCACTCCGCGGCGAGGGCGGCGGCGGACGGCTGGGCATCGGAGCGGAGGTCGGCCAGGACGCGGGCGAGGCGCGCGTCGCCCGCGTACGGGTGGGGCTTAGTGGGGGTCCCGGGGGTGCCGGGCTGGCGGCCGCCGCCCAGGCCGGGGCGGGCGTCGGCGGCGGCCCAGACGGTGGACCGCTTCCACAGCGGGGCGGGGCGGCCTCTGCTGGCGGGGCCGTAGGCGTCGGGCTCCGGGAAGTAGCCGAGGCGGCGGTTGGCGTGGATCACGTAGCGGCTGGCGTAGCGGAGCATGCGGGCGGCTTCGGCTGCGTTCACTAGGTCGTCCGGGTCGCCGGCGCGGTCGACCTGGGTCAGCGAGTCGGTCTTGGCCTGCTGGTGAGCCTGGTGCCAGGCGGTCCACTCGTCTTCGTACCAGTAGTCGGTTCGGCCGACCTGGCCGGCCTTTTCCGGGTGCCCGGTGGTGGCCCGGTTGCGGTACCAGTGGCTGGCGGTGGAGGGCGGGACGCCGCGGGCGGCCATGTCGGCGCGGCTGATCACCGGGCGGCCGTTGATCGCCGGAATCGGAGCTACCTCCCTAGGAGCCGTATGCGCAGGCGGCAGCGGCTGGGCTGGCCGACCTGCGGACGACCTGGGCCGACCGGGGAAATCGTAGCCTGGGGGGAGGTGACGTGACTACGGTGGCAAGGCGTTGTCTTCTACAATTCCGGCAAGTCCCGCGGTGCTTGATGCCCCCTTCTGGAGGGCGTTCCGGGGTATCGCGGGGCCAGGCGGCCGGCGGGGCCTTTGCCGAGGCACTGCTTGCAGTGCCGCCCTTCGGGGCGGGCCTGCCGGCCGCCGCTTGTGTGCCTGCCAACCGGGACGACCTGAGGTCGACCTTGGGTCGCGGACGACCTCAGGACAGCGGCCGCAGGCGGGATGCGATTCGCGTTTGAAGGCTTAGTCGGCGCAGACTTTGATCAGGCGAGGCCGTCATCGGGCCATGCTGGTACCAGATCGCATGCTTAATCACGAGTTGGGCCATCTTTACGCAAATCAGTCGGAACCGAATCCCGGCGAACCGGATCACGGCGGGGCTAGCGGCCGCCGATGGCACGGCGGCGCTTGGCCTCGCGCTCGGCGCACGCGCGGGCCAGGTCCTGCCTGGAATGGTTATGCGCGCACGCCCACCCGGGCAATTGGCCATGCCATACCTCGCGAGGCGGGGCCTGGCGCCGTGCGGCCCGGTGCGGCGTGGCCTTCCGTCTGCTTTTGCGCTTCCTGCGTCGCTTAGTCCTGAAGATCGTCCCGCCCAAGCGGAACGGGCCGAAGCCGACCGACCACCCTAGTCGCATGAAGTAAGTCCCCTCCGTGAAAGATCATCCAGCCGCCGTGTCGAGCATGTTGCATGTGTCCTGGGCGGCGGCGACCGAGGACGGCCCAGCCGCGTAGACCACCGCGCTGGCCGTCGCACTGCCCCCGGTGCAAACGCGGGTACCGGCCGCCGAGGTAACCGCAGCGAACGTGGTCATAGACGGCAACAGCGCCGACATAGTCGTGGCGAATGTCTGGCAGTCTGCTGCGCTTGCATTGCCGCTGGAAACTGTGACCTGGCCGGACCTGACATAGCAGGGCGAGCTGGCGGCAGCTGGGGCCGTCGCGCCACCGGCGGCCGGTGACGTCGTGCTGGCGTTGGAACAGGCCGCCAATACCACACCCAAGCCGAGAAGGCCGAGCGCGGTGGCCCGTGTCTTACTAGTCTTCACGCAGGGGATTCCCTCTAAGGATGGTTTCAGTTTTAAGGCGTCTCGGCGGCATTAGCACACCACAAGAAGGCGCATCGAGCGCCGAGTTGTCCGGTAATGCGCACTAGCGGTAGCAGATCGGGGAATCTGTGCTCGATTTCCCGCACCCCTGCCGCGACGGGCAGGCGATCCGGACGGCGATCGCCCGCCAAGATCGGAGCGCAGTCTTCTACCGGCCGTGTCGCATTGCTGACACTCGCGATATCATGGGATATCATTAGGAGGTTGCGATGACAGACATGCTGATCCGCGACGTGCCCGATGACGTCATCGCGGGCCTGGAGGCGCATGCCCGGCGGCTGGGGCTATCGCGTTCTGAGTACGTGCGGCGCCGGCTGGCGCAGGACGCGGCCGTGTCCGACTCACCGGTGAGCACTGGGGACCTGGCGCGGTTCGCTGACACCTTCAGCGACCTGGGCGACCCGGACGTGATGTCACAGGCCTGGAAGTGACCGACTGGCTGATCGACAAGTCCGCACTGGTCCGGCTGGGGGCTAGCCCGGACTCCGCGGCCTGGGCTAGTCGGATTGAACGCGGGCTGGTCCGGATTACCACCGTGACCCGGCTCGAGGTCGGCTACTCTGCCCGGTCCGGGGCCGACCTGAGGGCGGGGCTGCGGCAGCCGCCGGTGTCGGCGATGCCGGTGGAGTACCTCACCCCGGCGATCGAGGACCGGGCGGTGGAAGTGCTCACCCTGCTCGCCGACCGCGGGCAGCACCGTGCGCCCTCGGTCCCTGACCTCATCATCGCCGCGGCGGCCGAACTGGCGGGGCTTACCGTGCTGCACTGCGATAAGGACTTTGACCTGATCGCTAGCGTTACCGGTCAGGCGGCCGAGTGGCTCGGTACCGCGGCGAGCAGCGAGGGTTAGTCCCTTTAAAGACCGGCGGTTCTTGTTCGGCTGTGATGCAGCCTTGGCCGCTGGTGAATAACCCGTTCCCCGAGTTGAACCGCATCTGATTGCGGTGCGTTCCACCTCATACACCGGCAGTATGAGACATGTCACCGCAAACGGATGGCAAGCGGCCCAAGGGAACGGGGAGCGCGCCGTGGCACTGGCTATCTCTGAGGTGCGCGGGATCGTGGAGCGAGCCTGCGCACGGCAGGACGTTCTTGAGGCGTGCGCGCGTCGAGATCTTGGCGCGGTCATCACCGTGCTGAATGCGCACGGGATTACGCAGGGGCAGATCTCGGCCATGACCGGCATCAGCCACGGGCGGCTGAGCGAGTGGGTTACCCGCAAACGCAGGCCGCAGGCGTCGTCGACGTTCGAGTCGTTCGCCGACGGGCTGGGCATGCCGACGGGGGCACGCCAGGCACTCGGCCTCGCCGCCGTGATGCATCCGGCCGACACGCCAACCGTGCTGCGTCCGCGGGAGCCGGTGCCTCTTGACGGTGGACTCGAGTATCCCGGCACGCCGGCAGAGGCTGCTGACAGTGTCTCGCTCCTGTGGCAGGCGGACCTGAACGATCAGGCGGTGCTGGAGCGGGGGCTGGTTACTCCCGCAGCTTGGAGCGAGGCATCGCTTCGCTGGCTGATTGCGCCCGCCGCGAGCTCCGCCGGTGGTGGTGAGGCGCCGGGCGGGGTCCGGGTCGGGATTGGCGACGTGCAGCGGTTCCGGGACACGGTGGAGATGTTCCGCCAGCTGGACGACAGGTTCGGCGGCGGGCACGCGCGTGACTCGCTGATCCGGTACCTGCACGGGGACGCGGTCCGGCTGCTGCGCGGCCGCTATGCCGATTCGGTTGGCAGCGCCCTGCTGTCAGCGGTGGCCGAGGCCACCTTGCTGGCCGCCTGGATGACCTACGACAGCACGCCGCGCAGTCCGCAGGCACAGCGGTACTTCATCCAGGCGCTCGGGCTCGCCCAGGCGGGCGGCGACCGGCTGCTCGGCGCGGGGATCCTGGACGCGATGAGCCACCAGGCCACGTACACCGGGCGTTTCCGCGAGGCAGCCAACCTGGCGCAGGCGGCCCGGAGCGGGACCAGCGGGATCGCGACCGCGACGTTGACCGCGCACTTCCACACCATGGAGGCGCGGGCGCTAGCCCGGCTGGGTGAGGCTAAATCGTGTGACCTGGCGCTCTCGGCGGCGGTGACTGAGTACGAGCGGCGCAGGCCGGAGGCGGACCCGGCGTGGTTTCAGTACTTTGACGAGGCAGAGTTGTCGGCTGAGTTCGGGCACTGCCTGCGGGACCTGAGCCGGGCCAGGGACGCGGCTGAGCACGCCGGGCGCAGCGTCGGGGTATCGGCAGACGGGCAGTTCGCGCGCAGCGACTTCTTCGCCACCATGGTGCTCGCGGATTCTTACTTGGCGGCGGGTGAAGTTGAGCAGGCGTGCTCGACTGCACTGGTGGCGCTTGGTGCTGGGGAGCAGATACGGTCCGGGCGGTGCGTGAACTACCTGCGGGAGTTCCGCGAGCACCTGGTTGCGGCGGAGGGGACGGCCGCGGTGCGGGACTTTGGCGAGCAGGCGGTTCAGTCGCGGTTGTGGCGGATTGCCGCGCGGTCGGTCGATGCTTCTGCAGTCGCCTAGTACGGTTCCCAGTCCTTGCGGCTTGCGCCGGTACGTAGGGCCGTGATCCGCCTGGGGACTTCGGCAGCCGCCCGGGCGTCGTCGGCGCCCTTCTGGACCAGCCAGGTGACCATGAGGAACTCGCGGATCTCGCGCAGGATCGGGTAGCCGGGCCAGTGCATGACGTCGTAGCCGTAGGCGCGGGCGAAGTCTTCGTACTCCTGCTTGGTGTGCCAGCCGAAGCTGTCGTAGTAGATGGCGGTCAGGATCAGGTCCCATTCACGGGGGCCGATGGCGAAGCCGTCCAGGTCGATCAGGACGGGGGCGCCTTCGCGGTCGCGCAGGACGTTGCCGACGCTCGCGTCGCCGTGGATGACTCCTTGGGGGAGGTCGAACTCCAGGCTTGCGTAGGCGTCTCGGAGCCTCTCGAGGGTGGTGGTTAGGAAGGCGTGGTCGTCTGGGGTGAGATGGGTGCTCGCTTCGATCCGGTCAGTGGCGTTGGCGAACGGGTCGAGGGGCGGCAGGTGAAGGCCCTCGGGGGCGGTGAGGTGGTGCAGTTTGGCCAGGACGGCGGCGATCTCGGGGGTGGTGGCGAACTGGTCGCCGTCTTCGGACAGGGAGCGCCAGAAGGTGACTACGTAGCCGTCGGCGATGAGCGGCTGGTCGACGTCGATGACGCGGACGGCTGGGTAGTGCTCCGATTCCAGCCAGCGGGCGACGGCGACCGTGCGCCGGACATGGTCCAGGTCGGTACCGGGGCGGGCGATCCGGGCGATGACGGGGGTCTTGAGGTGGTAGACGGCGTTGGAGCCTAGACGTAGGAGTCGGGCGCCTTCGGCGTCTAGGCCCGCGGTGCTGGAGGCTTGCTCTAGGGCTTGCTGGAAGCCGCTCATGACGGGTGGGAACGCGGGGGCGTCGGCCGGCATAGGGCTACCGTAACTCAGCCGCAGGGCAGGCGGTCCTGGCTCGTGCCCGCCCAGTGCGGCCAAGTGGCGTATCCGGCTACGGACGGCTGCTTGCGGCGGCGATGGTGATGGCGACGCCGTGGGTCATCGACGGATCCACGCGACGGTGCAGGCCGAGGTCGACGATACGCCCGTCAAGCGGTGACCAGCCTCCGGCCTCGGGGGTGTAGCCGAGATGGGACCTAGGGCGTCGATGGCTGGCTTCCAGAGGGTCAGCCAGTTCCGGGACGGCCCGACGGTGAAGCACAGCCGCATCCGTACTGGTCCTGGCTTGATAGGGCTGTCCGTGCCGAGCTGTTCCCTGATCTGCTTGGTGCCCCAGACGCAGTCTCTCGCGACCGCCGTCAGCATGCCGCATCGGCGCCCTCCTCACTATCCTGCGCGGTCCCGGCTGAGGATCCAGCATGGATGGTCGCTTACACACATTTTTCGGAAAACCAGAACTTCTGGGTGATCCTAAGCGGCGTCGTGGTTTCTATACGCCTGTCGGCGTGACCTTGTTCGGAACGTGTGCCGTCCTGTACTGGAACGGGAACAACAAGAAGTTTCTATACGCCTGTCGGCGTGACCTTGTTCGGAACCGGCACCATCAGCGTCTACTACATGTACGCGCAGTCGCGTTTCTATACGCCTGTCGGCGTGACCTTGTTCGGAACCCTACCCCCTCTGGCGGCCTGCTGACCAGCGGAAACTCGGCCAGTTTGCGAGGGTCCCGTCACGGGAGCTCCCCGCTTGGCCTGGAACTGCCTTCGGAGCAGCGTCTGCGCTGGTAGATGACTTGCGAAGGTGAGCCGCTCCGACCATGATCACCAACCACCCCCTCGCGCTTCAGCAAGCACCCTCGGACCTCCCGGGCGGCACCGGTTTGGAGACCGCTCCCTTATGCAGCCCAAACGCGAATGATCGTGCCATTTGCAGTTTACTTGCGAGAGCGCGGCATGCCGAGTCCGGTGATCTGTCAACGCCTATGTATTACCCCGATTGATTACCAGATCTGTTTGCCGCTAGAAACCAGCTCCTTCCTGGCTGGCCTTCAGTCGGCCGCTTCTACGTCAAGCTCACGGTCAGCCACACGGTCAATTACTCGTCCGGATGGGTGAATCGGTGGCTTTGGCGGCTGGAGGATGGAATCCCTTCCCAGGGAAGGCCAGGCTGGGAATGCGGGGCCGAGGGGGGCGAGGTCGGGGTCTTCGGCGGGCAGCATCAGGCTTTGTCGATCGGCCAGCTTGCCGGTGAATTCGCGGTGCCGGGCTGCCGGGTCTCTTGATTGCTGGGACATCTCTTCGGTGTCCGCTCCAGGGATGAGGGGGCGGGCGGGGGTGGCGGGTTCTGGTTCGGCGGAGCGTAGTGGGGGCCAGGATTGGCCGGGGCGGCGGCGGCGTAGTTCGGCGTCGGCTGCGATGGCCAGCTGCCGTTGGTGGCGGGTTGCCATGTCCCAGTCGTGCCTGTCGGCCATGGTTGCGGCGAGCATGGCTTCGCGCTCGCGGTAGGCGGTGTCCAGGGCTTGGTAGCTAACGGCGAGCGCATGCTGCTGAGCTGCCTGCTGGTGTTCGCCTTGGTGGTGGGCGGTGGTGGCTTCGGCGGTGGCGCGGAGGGCGGCGAGGCGAGCGTCGCGGGCGGCGGTGCGGGACTGGCGGAGTTCGTCGCCTACCCAGGGGGGCGCCCAGGCGGTTTCGATGGGGTAGGTGTCGCGCAGGCGCATCAGGAGGCCGTCGGGCATGCCTCGCACGTCGGGGCCGTCGACGGGGCCGAGGGCGGATAGGGCCTCGTGCCAGGCGGCGCGGAGGTCCGGGGTGTTGGTGAGGGGTTCGGGGCCGATGGGGTCGGCTGGGTGGGTGTAGCCGGACAGCTCGCGGTAGGCGCCGATCGAGGCGGCTCGCTGCTGCCAGTCCAGGCGGGTTAGCGGGTCTTCGGGAACAGGTCCGAGGGCGCTGGTCGCCCAGGGGAGGGTGCTGGTGGCGGCGTGCTCGCCGATTCGTTCCTTGCGGGCGTCCATGAGTGCGGCGATTTCTTCGGCGTAGGCGCGGCGCGCGGGGTCGGTGACGGCGGGGAGCTGCGCCGACCACGGGGGTGCCGGGAGGGGGACGAGGGTGCCGGCCCGCCGGCGGATGCGGGCGTCGATGACGGCGGCGATGTCGCGGGCTCCGGTCAGGTCCCGCTCCCCCACCGCGTCGGTTAGCAGCTGGCGGGCGTCCAGGCCTGCTAGTTCGGCGGCGCGCAGAGTCCGCCAGAGCCATTTAGCCTGGTGGCTGGGTTCTTGCTCGTAACCGGGTGGCAGTGCAGCAGCGAGGAGCTGCTGGTAGCGGTCGTTGCGGGCCGGGCTGGTTTCGGCGGTCCAGATCGCGTTGAGGATGGCTAGGTGGTCGGCGTCGGCGAGGGCTTGCTGCCAGGTCTGGGTTGCTGACAGCTCTTGGCCGTCGCGGTTGATCACCTCGGCCAGGACGGCCAGCGCGTCGTCAGTTGTGGCCGCCGACGTAGCGTTGTCGTTAGTGGCTGCCGGGGTGGCGAGGCGGTCGTAGCGGGCTAGTTCGGGGGCGGGGCGGGGGCCGGGGGTTAGGTCGGCTTGCTTCGGGGGCTGGGTGAAGACGTAGGCGGTGTTTTCGTGGGTGCCGCGGGTGAGGGCGACGTAGGCGTGGGGGCGGTCTTCGGTGCCGGTGATGACGGCCAGGCCGGTGCGGCCTTGGGCGGCGTGGTCGGTGACGGCGTAGCCGAGTTCGGCGTCTTGGTAGTTCGCGTACAGGAAGTGGCGGTCGGTCCAGCGGCGGCGGCCGGTTGCGGGCTCGGCGTCCAGGGCGCGGCGGACTAGCGGGCCGTTGGGGGTGACAGCTTCGATGCGGAGCAGGTCGCCGTTGGCCAGGGTGCGGCCGGGTTCTCCTGCTTCGACGGTGTAGTCGTTGCGGGTGCAGGTGATCAGGTCGCCGGGGCTGGCGGTGGCGCCGCTGGCGATCGGGACGGCCGGGGACGGCTGGACGTGGCCGAGGTGGATGAGGTCGTCGCGGATGCGGCGGGACAGTTCGCGGCGCAGGGTGTGGTCGGCGGCCATGAGCAGGGTGTCGGTGCCGTCGAGGGTGAGGGCCACGTAGGCGGTCGCGGCGGCGTCGGTCATCTGCTCGGGGGTGCCGCCGGTAATGCGGGCGTGCTGGTCGTATTCGGTAAGGACGGTGGTGTCGCCGTCCCGGAGACGGAGGGTGGCGGCTTGTTCCCATTCCGCTTGGAAGCGGGCGGGTTCGGCCAGGCGGACGTAGCCAAGGTGGGTGGCGAGGAGAGTCATGCCGCCCCCGTTCTGGATGGCTTGTAGTTGGTTTGTGTCGCCGGCGATGATCACCTTCGCGCCGCGGGCCTCGGCCAGGCTGATCAGGTCGGCTAGGTCCGGGCCGGGCATCATGGATGCCTCGTCGATGAGCAGCAGCGTGCCCGGCTGGATGGGGAAGGGGCCGCGGGCGCCGCGCTGGGCGGGGAGGTGGCCGAGGAACTGGGCGCTGTTGTACGAGTCGGTGACGCCGGCGGCGAGGGTGTTGCGGGCGGACTGGGACGCGGTGATGCCGATGGCGGGGCCGAGGCCGGCTTGCTGCCAGGCTCGGGCTGCTTCGGCTAGGACGCGGGTCTTGCCTGAGCCGGCGGGGGCGTTGACGACTGAGACGCGCCTGCCGTCGGTCAGGACCGACAGGGCGGCGGCGGCCTGGTCGTCGCGGAGGCCGGAGCCGGTGCGGCGGCTGGTGCGTGTGGTGGTCGCGGGGGCGGTCAGGAGTTGCTCGATTTGTTCGGGGTCGGCGCCTAGTGCTTGCGCGGCTTCGGCGCGGGTCATGCGCGGGGCGCCTTGCGCGGCTGCGCGGGCGGTCATGCGCTGCTCGGTGGTGAGCTGCGCGGCGGTGGCGTAGCGGGTGCCGCCGTGGCGGCGGTAGACGCTGCGGCCGTCGGCGCGCAGGAGGGTGCGCGGGACTTCGGCTGGCTCGGGGGTCTCCAGGCAGAAGACCGGCTCGAATTCCGAGCGCAGGGCGCGGTCGGCCAGGGTTTCCAGCAGGGCGGCTGCTTCGGCTGGGTCTCTGCCGGTGCGGGGCAGGACGCGGCCTAGGTACTTGACCAGGTCTGCGCGGGTCCAGGTGCTCTTCTCCTGCTGGGCTAGGGCGACAGCCTGCTGCGCGGCGCGGGCCAGTGTCAGCTCTTCCTGCTGATCGGCGTCGCCTGCTTGCGGGTCGCGCGGTTGATCGCTGGCGGTGTCGGCGTGCCAGACGGAGGGGGCGACGGACGCGAGCGGGATGCCGAGGGTGCGGGTGAGCTTGTCGGCCCAGCTTGCGTGCAGCTGCGCGGGGTCCAGAGTGGCTTCCTTGCTTTTGCGCGTGGCGAAGTTGGCTGACTGGGCGAGTTGCGCGAGTTCGCGCTGGGAGGGGGCGCGGCCGGCGCGCTGCTCGAACTGGGCGGCGCGGGCGCGCAGGTCGGCGGTCATGGACTGGCGGCGGGAGGAGAACAGGCGCATCATCGTGTCGCTGATGCCGGTGATCTCGCCGCCGTGGCCGTCGTCGCGGGCGGTCCACTGCAGGCCGAACCTTCTGGTCAGTGCTTCTTCTAGGCGCTGAGCGGTGATCGCGGCGACGGCTCCGAGGTGCTCGTTGTAGCCGAGGGAGTCGGGGGCGCGCCATTTGCCGTCGGTGGCGGTGCGGGCGGTGTGGGCGATCTGGGAGTGGACGTGGAGCTGCATGTCGCCGTCGCGGGAGGTGTGCTGCAGCCAGTGCGCTACCGCTAGGTCGGCCTCGTGCCACTGGCCAGTCTCCTGGGCGTTAACTCTCTTGTTGTGGGAGCCGGTGCGGGTGTAGCCGGCTTCGCGCTGGAAGTAGGCGAAGCCGGCGTGGACGGACTGCCAGATCATCTCGTCTAC
>Ga0265338_10001528_pt1 | contig 37342 bp, 34 predicted proteins | sample 42126metaG_FD_193579 | JGI IMG/M metagenome (GOLD analysis project Ga0265338, IMG submission 193579) | Rhizosphere microbial communities from Carex aquatilis grown in University of Washington, Seatle, WA, United States - 4-21-26 metaG | ecosystem: Host-associated > Plants > Roots > Rhizosphere... | reverse complement strand
CCTACGGTAACGCCAGATTCGCAATCACTCTCAGCCTCTCCAAAAGTAGCGAGAGCCGCCCCTGACTGGCAGGATCGCTCGGAAGATGGCCAGGCAATTGGTCGACGAAACTTGGGATTGCCAAGTAACGCTTTAGTTCAGCGCTTACATACGCGCGCAGCTCTGGTGATGAAGACCCCAAATCGTTGTCAAGAGATGCTCGACCGTCGACGATCGAGATCACGTCCTCCATGTCTCGATGGTAGAAGTCGCCTTTCCCCCTGTCAGAAAAGGCAACGAGTTTGGTTGCAATGAACGTTGGTGCCGAGATGACCGGCACCTCGCCCCCTGGAATCCGGTGAAGCGTTGCACTCTGCAAGGCCTCCGAAAACCACTTCGTATTCAACCCCATGAATTCAGCCTCCCGATCGGGCATTACATCGACGGTTATTCCCCTCAAATCCCAGCGGCACATGGGAGCCCCAGGGTACGCCGCATGTTCGAATCCCTCCTCACGTAGCCGTGATTCAATTGATGCCATCCGGCGTTGACCGATGAGCATGACGACGACATCGACGTCGTTCGTCGGCCTAATCGGGACCACGTCGGGATCATCCAGCAGCAAGGGCACGATGCACCCACCCAGGAATGCATAGTCGATGCCAATCGGCCGAATGCGTCCTGATACGGTGAGAAGGTTTTCAGACAGCCACTGGGGTATCATGGCTCAAGAATTCCTTTAGCATTTTTCGAGCGATCTCACGGTCTCGCGCGCGACCCACCCGCAATGAATCCACGAGGGCAAGCGGAGCATAGAGTGAGGGCAGATTCTTGATAGCATCCGGGACAGCCGGGAAAAGCGGCTCCACCGAATGTCCCCTCACTCGCCCTTCGGACCAAGGCCAGACGGGTGGTAGATCAGAGCCCTGAGGCATGAATTTAGCGATGGGATCCGCCGCCCATGCCGTTGGCAACCCGCGGGTGGGCTCACCGATTCTGCCTGGAAACGCGTGAGGGACACCGTAAACCAAATAGTCCCAAAGAGGGCCAGCCAATGGCCGCCAGCCGCCTGGCTCAACGAGCGCGGATCTGACTAATCTCTGGGTAGCCTTGAACGCTTCCGAACTGCTTATGCACAGCAATTCCCCGAGGTGTCCGTAGGCCATTCGCTTGGTTTGCTCCCGGCTTAGGACGACCAACGACAACGCGACGACTACATCTTGGGATTTAGCAATCATTTCCTATTTGCAAATAGGAAATTCTTGATCGAAAACCGCAACAAAAAACCACTGAAACCGCCCTTTCGACCTATCGCGCATTCACTCTGAAATCCCAGTGTCCAAAATGTGTCCATTTCGACCCCTTCTATCCCCGTCCAAAACCGTCCGATACCGTCTGAACAGCCATGCTGTATTTCCTTCACAGGGAGACTATTAGGCTCATAACCTGAAGGTCGCTGGTTCAAATCCAGCCCCTGCACCCAATCTGAGGCCCTTGGACCACATCCAAGGGCCTTCTTGTTGAATCGAGAAAGAATTATGCGCTAACCCGCAATAATCGAATCTCAAATTGAATTAGCGGAGGTATGCCTCCAAACAACCATCGAGCGCAGAAAGGTGCTCGAGCGAGATTTGCCCGATAACCCCGCGCAAACGGCCCTTTCGCACCTGGCGGATGCCCGGTATCACCGCGTAGCTCTCTTTACCTCCAAAGTTGCCGACCGACATTCGAAGCGGAAGGATTTCGGGCGCTACTGTGGAAGTGGGTATAACGACAACGGTATTGAGTACCTCGTTGTGGGCTGTGCCCGACACGATAATGCCAGGTCGCACCTTGCCCATTTCCGGTGGAGACGTGTCACTCAAGTCCACCCACACCACTGTGCCGCGTTTCATGGCTTCTTTGGCTCAATCTCGTCTACCAACGGGGCCGATTCCCAAACCTCCATGGCAGCACGCTCGTCAGGGTTATCTTCCAAAAATCGTTGATAGAGTACCGCAGATGCCCTGTTTTCCCGGGCCCGGTGCTCCTTTTCAATCAATTCACGCACAAAGCCGGATATGCTCTCATCCTTCGGTTTCAAGGCCGCGACCTTCTTTAACAAGTCGGCTTCTAGTTTAATGGTAGTTGCTGACATACCACAATAGTAGACATGTAGTATGATATGTCAATCCTATCTGTTGAGCACAGGGCTCAGACGCCATCCATTGGTAGATGCGGAATCGCCAGGCTCATAACCTGAAGGTCACTGCTTCAAATCCAGCCCCTGCACCCAATTTAAGACGCCTCCCGCTGCTCAGGAGGCGTTTTTGGTTAATGGGTTAGACCTATTCTGAATGGGGCGAAAAGGTCGCGGATGACGAGCCAAAACACTCGACTCTAACCAACCAAGCACATCACGCCTCCCTCGGACGGTATCGCACAATTCTCGCTGCATTGCGTTTGCCCCAGTTTGCGCCCATAGAATCAGCGATCAAACAGGAGATCCGGCTCTTGAAGAGACACGACAAAACCGCAACCGGAAGAGCGGAAGACTCAAGTTCCCCATGATGCGACAAAACCTCCGTCTGCTCACAACCGTTTCTATCCTGTGCTCTTCGTGCCTGCTCGCCGAAGTGCATGCCCAGCAAAAAGAGGACACGCTGATGCGGGATTTCTTAAATCCGCCTGAAAGCGCATGGCCCCGGGTGTGGTGGCATTGGATGAATGGGAATATCACCAAGGAAGGCATCAAACTGGACCTTGAGTGGATGCACCGGGTGGGCATAGGAGGCTTCCACAACTTTGACGCCAGCCTGTCGACGCCGCAGGTGGTGGAAAGGCGGCTCGCCTACATGACCCCAGAATGGAAGGACGCCTTCAGGTACGCGATAACATTAGGGGACCAACTCGGCATGGAAGAGGCGATCGCGAGTTCTCCAGGCTGGAGCGAGACAGGCGGCCCCTGGGTGCCCCCGTCGCAGGGAATGAAAAAATACGTGTGGAGTGAGACATTCGTCAGCGGCGGCAGCCCATTCAAGGGCGCGCTGGCCCATCCCCCGTCAAACACGGGACCATTTCAGAATCTCGTCGACCGCGACAACCCACCCGAATCCGCAGGCGGCCGGGAGGCTCCGCAGTATTACGGCGAGGCAGCGGTTGTCGCGTACCGCAGGCCGCCAATGGATGTTCCCATCGGCTCGCTGCATCCAAGGGTAACGGCGAGCGCTGGCGCTCCTGACATGTCGAGAATGAGCGAAGGGGACCCGGGGACGCCGGTGAAGCTTCCGATTCCCGCCGTAGGCAAGAGCGTATGGATCCAATATGAATTTACCGAGCCCCAGTCGGTGCGCTCGGTCACAATCGCGATGAACGACCTTGATGAGGTCGCCGCTGTGGTCACGGGGACATCCAACCCCGAGAAGTCCCTGGAGGGCAGTGATGACGGGCAAACCTTCCGCATGATCGCGAGGCTCCCTGATGGCGGCGCCCCCGAGCACACGGTCTCGTTCCCTGCGGCAAGGGCAAGGTTCTTCCGGATCGTCTTCAAGCGGGGACCTGCTCCCGCGACGCCTTCTTGGATGCTTGGCATCGACCCTTCATCCTTCGGAATCAAAACGCGCCCGACCGACTATCGGATTGTCCGGCTGGCGCTGCATCCGGGACCGCGCGTGAACAGGTTCGAGGAGAAGGCCGCCTTCGCGCCTTTTCCCGACCTCTATCCGTTCGCGACGCCTGATTTCGCTGCACCCGAAGTGGTTTCGAAGTCCGATGTGGTCGACCTGACCTCTAAGCTGAGGGCAGACGGTACACTCGACTGGACGCCTCCGCCCGGCGACTGGGTCGTGATTAGGTTCGGATACTCATTGTTGGGGACAACCAACCATCCGGCCACCGCGGAAGCCACCGGGCTTGAAGTCGACAAGCTAAACGCCGGCTACGTCAAGAGCTACATGGACGCCTACCTGGACAGCTACAAGGAGACCGTGGGCGCGGCCTGGATGGGCAAGCGTGGAATCCAGTACGTGGTGACCGACAGCTGGGAGGCAGGCTCGCAGAATTGGACCGACGACATGATCGCCAAGTTCAGGGCACGGCGCGGCTATGATCCCGTTCCTTGGATGCCGGTGCTCGCCGGGCGTGTGGTTGAGAGTTCCGAGGCCAGCGACCGGTTCCTGTGGGACTTCCGCAAGACGATAGCCGACCTGGTTGCAGACGAGCATTACGGCCAAGTTGAGTCTTCGCTCAAGGAGCGTGGCATGGGCCACTACGGCGAATCACATGAGGGCGGGCGCGCGCTCATTGCCGACGGCATGGAGGTAAAGAAGCTGGATGATATCCCGATGAGCGCGATGTGGACACAGGTCTTTGGAAAGAATGACGAGAGCTACAACTACAACGCGGACGACCGGGAGTCGGCATCCGTGGCGCATATCTACGGTCAGAACCTCGCCGCGGCCGAGTCGATGACCGCCGCCGCCGCGCCGTGGGCGTGGTCGCCCGCAACCCTCAAGCCGACGGCCGATTCGGAATTCCTAAACGGAATAAACCGCTTCGTGATTCATGAATCAACGCACCAGCCGCTCGTGGGCAAGGCCCCCGGGTTAACGCTCGGGCCCTTCGGCCAGTGGTTCAATCGAAATGAGACCTGGGCGGAGGAGGCCGGCCCATGGGTGAAGTACATCGCCCGCAGCAGCTATCTGCTGCAGCAGGGGCGCTTTGGCGCGGACTTGGTCTACTTTTACGGGGAAGACTCCAACCTCACGGCGATCTTTACCAACAAGGCGCCGGCTGTCCCGGCCGGTTATGGATTCGACTACATTAATGCCGACGGCCTGATCCACGAGCTGTTCATCGCAGACGGCCGAATTGCGACCAAGAGCGGCATGAGCTACCGCGTGCTGGGCCTCGACCCTTACAGCCAGCACATGTCCCTGCCCGTGCTGCGGGCTATATACAAGCTGGTGCAGGACGGCGGCGTCGTTGCCGGCAGAAAGCCGGCGGACGATCCCAGCCTTGCCGACGACGAATCGGAGTTTCGCAGGCTGGCCGACGAGCTCTTTGGCGATGGCACAGGCTTGCACAGGGTCGGCAAGGGCATGGTGTACGCGGGCCTAGGCCTGGCGGACGTCTTTGACGCGCTGAAGGTGAAGCCGGTATTCGATTACACCAAGCCGCAGAGCGACTCGCGCCTGCTCTTTGTGCATCGCAGGCTTGCGGACGGCGAGCTCTTCTTTGTGGACAACCGGAACGACCGCGACGAGACGGTGGACGCGACCTTCCGCGTGTCCGGCAAGGCACCCGAATTGTGGCACGCCGAGACTGGCGCGATAGAGCCCGCATCCTATAGGGTCGTGGACGGCCGAACAATCGTACCGCTGCACCTTGAGCCATGGGGCGCGGTCTTTGTCGTGTTCCGCAAAGCGACCTTGGAGACTTCGCGCATCCTGCCCGATGTGAAGGAGACTCTGCTCGCTACGGTAACCGGACCATGGGCCGTTACCTTCGAACCGGACCGCGGAGCGCCGCCCGGTATCACGATGGATACGCTTTCGTCCTGGAGCGACAACCCGGATGCGGGCGTGAAGTATTTTTCAGGAACCGGGACCTACACGAGGAACATCGATGCCCCGGCCGACTGGTTCGGGAAGGGTGGCCGCCTGTGGATCGATCTGGGCGACGTGAAGAACCTTGCCGAAGTGGCGGTGAACGGAAAACCGCTGGGCATCGTATGGCATGCCCCATACCGTGTGGACGCAACCGGCGAGCTACAGGCCGGTGCGAACAAGGTGTCGGTCAAGGTCACCAACGCGTGGGTCAACCGGCTTATCGGCGACCAGCAGCCAAATGCCATGGTAAAATACACATTCGCGGATATCGAGCCCTACAAAGCGAACTCGCCGTTGCTGCCGTCGGGCCTACTCGGCCCCGTGCGGATATTATCGACCGGACCGCAATGACTCACAGGGCTCATGGAAGCGATCGCACGATCTTCCGCTGACGTCCTAATGTCCAAAAAGTGTCCAATCTGATCCTTTTCAGCCCCGTCTAATACCGTCCGGAACCATCGACTCCACTCTGCTGTAGGTTTTTCATAACCCGGTTATTAGAATAATGACCTGAAGGTCGCTGGTTCAAATCCGGCCCCTGCACCCAAAGAGTCCAAACACACCTTGCCGCCGGATTTCCAAAGCTGCTCTATTTTGGAGTCTTGATGGCGTATTCGCGCCGCAATCCGATCTGTCGACTTCTCTCAGCCACCTCTCCCATTCAAGATGGCGTCGGCGACCAATCGAGCTAGGTAGCGGCGGCCGGGTACCGTGAGGTGGGTCGCGTCCTTGAAGAACTCGGCGTGGCCGAGAAATGCCGTCCAAAGGTCTATGACCGCCAGCTTCTTTTCTTGTGCAACCTGCTCGGTTTCGACGCGAACCCGCCGGTAGTTCTCGTCGTCATCCTTCGGGCCGCGAGGGATAGGGAGCGCGACATAGATTGTCGGCTTGCTGCTGAATGCAGCGAAGCGGTCGATAAGCCGGCGAAGGTCGGGCTTGAAATGCTCCATGCCCACCTGGGTTAGGCGCTCGTGGTCGCCGAACGGGCCAAGGACGACAATATTCGGGGAGAATTGTTCGGCTAGCTTCAGCTCGTCGCTGCGCAGAATCGCCTTTGGGTTCTCTAGGCCGTGATCAAGCACTGTACCGCGCGGATGGCCGAAGTTCCCAATTCGGTAGTGCGAGCCGCCACCTTGAAGGAATCCTCCCTCTATCGGATGTGGCGTGGCGTCCGCCTTGAAATCCTTATCGAGCAGCCCGCCAAGCAACTGCGGATATTCCGGATCGTTGACCCGGTGAAAGCTATGCACAATCTGCTCGCCCACACAGGCTACCTTTATGGCCGATTGGGCATGGAGCGTTCGCGTGGCGGACAACGTCAGGGCGAGGACGGCAAGAACCAGCGTGGGGCGCAAGGGGTGGCGGCGGTTGAGGTGCATGGCTAGGGGGCTGAAATCCAGTTCGGTGCCCAGCAGCTATTTCGAAGATGTCTGCGCTTGATTTCCCTTGCCTTGATCAGCCACGCCCCGACCAGGCGATTGCCTCAGGTAATCTGGAGGAGGCTCAGGGTGGGCGGGATCCATCTCCACAAAATCATCCGCTACGAACCGTGCCAGGCCGGGCACATTCTCCATAATTCCGCGCACGATGAGCTTGGAAAGCAGGTAGCCTCCGTAACCGCTGAGGTGGGTTTGGTCGCTGAACGCGGCACCCACGTTCGACCCGAGGGCAGTCCACAACACCTTGCTCATCGCCCATTGGTCGATGAGCGGCACGTGGTCCTGCGCAGCGACTTCGCGCATGGCGCGAGCCCAAGGGCCCACCGAATCGCCATTGGCTCGCCGCTCCATCGGCGTTACGAGGATGAGCGTGGCTCCTCGCCGCTGTGTCTCGGCCACAAAGACGCGTAGGTAGGCTTTGAAGCTGGTTTCAGGATCGGTGTGAGTCTGGGGCCAGTTGGCCTTCGAGTCGTTGTGCCCGAATTGTATCAGGAAGAAATCGCCCGCCTTCATTTGGCTGAGGACTTTGTCCATGCGGAGCCCGGTTATGAAGCTCTTGCTCGTTTCCCCGCCCTCGGCGCTGTTGCAAACCGAGACCTCGGGCTTGAAGAACTGGCAGAGCTGGGTTGGCCAATTGCCACCGGGCCCGTGGCGCGGATCTCCAACCGTTGAATCGCCGGCGATGAAGATCGTCGGCACCTTGTCGTCCTTCGCGATCTCCAAGGCGTCGAGGCAGGGACGGGCACCGTTGAATTCAATCGTGAGTCTATCGTCCCAGCAGCGCGACTCGGCCTCGCCGGCCAGGAACATATGGACGATCGTCCCGCCCGGCGCGTTGTGCGGCGGAGCGGGAAGCTGCGGCCTGCGTACGTTGGCGTAGAAGCTCCGTGTTTCGCTTTTCCCCTGCGGGGTCGCAATCCGCGCCGCCATGATATGGCCGGCTTCGGTCCGAATGGTTGTCTCGGACCGCCCCTGCGGGTCTCCCAGCGTGACGGTTATCCTGTAGTTGCCTTCGGGCACCTTCACCGAGAAGAAGAACGGCACCTCCGTCGCGCTCACATATCCGCTGAAACGCGGATCGCTGCCGCCTCGCTCCACGTCTATCGGCCTGGAGCCAAAATCAAATCCGTAGCCCTTCTCAGTGGAGTAGGTTTCGCTCGCAAGCACGCGTGTGTAGCCTTCGGAAGCCTTTCCGGGGCCGAAGACAAACTTGAACTCAGTCTGTTCACTTGGCGCCGGCGCCTGACCGGACGACGCAGCAACGCCCAGGAGCCATAGTCCGGCGGCGACAATACATCGGAAGCTAGGGGTTTGGACGGTAATATTCAATCTGCTCGGCTGGGTTTGCTCGGTACCGGCGGCCGAAAGTAGTGATTGCGAGATCCCCATTACCTTGACCTTAACAGGCGCGCGCAATCCAGAAGCTTTGATGCCGCAGGCGTGGGTGCGACCAACACCATCTGGGGTCGCCAGTAGGGCTTTGTCTCAACATCCTCATCACGAGCTTCTTAAGTTCGCAGCACGCGAGCCGCCAATTCAAATCCAAGCCGCTTGCAAATTGATGCCTCGCCGCCACACGGATGAGCAGCGTGTCACCTATCCCTCACTCGTTGTGCCGGTGCCTCCTCTTGCAAGGCGAAGGGTTCGCCGCCATCTTCGATGGGTCATGAACAAGAAGACGCCGGCTGGAGAACCCGATGTCGCGGCAAGCAGTGTCTTTCGCATAGGCGGTGATCTGCCGGTCAACCGCCTGGGTTTCGGCGCCATGCGAATCACCGGTCCGGGGGTCTGGGGAGAGCCCAAGGATCCGGCCGAGGCGCGCCGCGTATTGCGGCGGGCGGTCGAGCTTGGAGTAAACCTTATCGACACCGCCGATTCCTACGGACCGGAAGTGAGTGAGCGCCTGGTCGCCGAATCCTTGCACCCGTATCCCAAGGGCCTGGTCATTGCAACCAAGGGTGGTCTGACTCGCTCCGGGCCGGGAAAGTGGGCGCCTGTCGGCCGTCCGGAATACCTCCAGCAGTGCGTGGAGATGAGTTTGCGCCGGCTGAAAGTCGACTGCATCGATCTCTACCAACTCCACCGCATCGACCCGAAGGTGCCGGTCGCCGAGACACTCGGAGCGATCAAGGAGCTTCAGAGGGCAGGCAAGATCCGCCATATCGGCCTGTCCGAGGTGTCAGTCTCGGAAATCGAGCAGGCTAAGAAGACCGTGGCGATAGTGAGTGTCCAGAACCTCTACAACCTCGCCAATCGCCAGAGCGAGGCAGTCCTGGACTATTGCTCAAAGCATGGATTGGGGTTCATTCCCTGGTTTCCGCTCGCTGCCGGTGAAATGGCCCGTCCCGGCGGCGCGCTGGACCAGGCCGCAAGGAAACATGGTGCGACCGTATCCCAGCTCGCCCTTGCATGGCTCCTCCGCCGTTCGCCAGTGACGCTGCCCATTCCGGGCACATCGAGCGTGGCGCACCTGGAGGAGAACATGGGTGCCGCCTGCGTCAGACTTTCCGAAGCCGAATGGGATGAATTAGCGAGGGCACCAGGGAAGTGACCGGCTGGCTCCGGCACGGGAAGGAATGACGGCCGGTCACGGATTGAGCTGGCGCAGGTAGATCCGCCATCCGTAGGCGCCCAGGGTAATATCCGGCAGGCTCTGCTTCACGCCATTTTCCGGCACGCTCGATTCGAGCTCCAAATTGAACGCTCCGCCGTTCTCAACGCGGATCACAGAAGCCTGGGGGCGGTTCGAAAGGTTAACGACCGTGACAATTTCCTCATGGTCGCTGCGGCGCAGAAAGGAGACGACGTTTTGGGGCGCCGAGTTGTCCAGCCAGACCACCGACCCGCCCTGCAAAGCGGGATGGTGGTGCCTCAGCCCGATCAGGCGGCTGTAGACTCCGCGAAATGATCCTCGCCCCTTTGGTTCCCAGAAGATGGGAACCTTCTCAAACAAGGCCGGATCGCCCGACTCGCTTGCGTCGCCCACCTCCATGCCGTTGTACAGAAGCGGCACGCCGTCGAGCGTGAACATCATTGCGCTGGCGGCGAGCGCCGCGTTCCAGCCAAACCGGCTGATCGCCCGGGCCTCATCATGATTGTCCGAGAAGCGCAGGTGAAGGGCCCCTCGAGGAAAGGCGGCCCGCTCCGACTCCTCCCACGTGCGGCGGATCTCGCTGGCCGGAGATCCCTCCATGAGCACCTTGTTAAGGGCGCCCAGCATCGGCCAGGCATAGTCCATGTCGAAGGCGTTCACCAGCAGCTCGGGCTTGCTCGCTTCGGCCAGCAGAAGAAGCCCGGGGCGGATCTTGTCGAGGTCGCGACGCACGTCTTCCCAGAAATCGGTGGGTACCTCGCTGGCTACATCGCAGCGAAAACCGTCGAGCTGGAACTCGCGCGCCCAATATTGGAGCATGTCGCGCATGTAACGGCGGGTCTCAGGGTTGCCATAGTTGAGAGCCGCGACATCCGCCCACTCTGGATGGGGCGGAATGACGTGGCCGGCGGAGTCCTGCTTGTAGTAGCCCTGATTGGACATCATCACACTGTCCCACGCGGTGTGGTTCGCGACGATGTCGATGATGACCTTGAGTCCCCGTGCGTGGGCCGCGTCCACGAGCCGATGCAGATCCTCCTTTGTTCCATAGTCGGGATTGATGCCGTAGTAGTCCCTCACGGCATAGGGGCTGCCGATGCTGCCCTTCGCCTTCAGATGGCCGATGGGGTGGATCGGCATCAGCCAGAGCACGTCCACGCCCAGCGCCTTGAGATCATCCAAACGGGCGGTGACGCCGGCGAAGTCGCTCTCGGGCGAGAACTGACGGGGGAATATCTCATAGACGACGGCCTTCCGGATCCATTCGGGGGTCGGGCGGGCCTGCACGGCCGACCAGTCGACTGCGGCGTCAGCCCCGAGGGTCAGGGCGCATGGGAGGACGAGCAGGAGTGAAACGGCGGCGCGTTGGATTAACTGCGTGGTTTTCATGATTGGGGGCTTCTGGCCTCCTGCAGGCTCCTTTTTAGGTCATACCCTGCCGGAGTGGGGACATTGGAGCAGACTGGGCCGGCGGCCATGCCGCAGCGAGGAATGAACGCCCCATGTTGCTTTGAAGGTCCCGAAAAATCCTAGGTCCCGGTGCTGTGTTCTCGGAGCCCTCGGCGTGGACCATACCGCGCAGAGGAACACGTGTGACCGGGGGCCCGTTTCATTCAAATCGTCGAACGCCCGGGCGGTCCGATGGAGACACTCCACGGCGCGGCTCCAGCGGACGCGCCATCAGGCACCGAGGAACGCCGGCGCCCGTTTCTCCACCGCGGAATACGGTGACAAGGCAGTGGCTTCAAGGACCGCGACGGTCCGGGGCCAACCGACCCGATTGGCCTAGGGAACGGTGAGCTCGAGGGGGGCGAATCCCTTGGCGCTTATGATGACCTTGTCGGTCGCCGCAAGCTCGGTGATTGTCCAGACTTGGCCTGGATCGATGGCGTGCTCAGGAATGTTATGAGTCTTGGCGGTTGCGTGGAATGTCACGCTAGCGAGTACCTGCGCGCTCGCCGTAATGGTGTCCTTCGAGATATTCTTAAGGTTCAGCACATACGGGCCATTCTCGCCGCTGGTCACCTTTTCAAACGTTGGGGCCAAGGGCAGGCTCGGGGCCTTGTCGGCTACCGGCTGCGTGACCGTGGCTTCGGCAGCTAGTACGGAAGGGACCTGAGCCGCGGTGAGGATTAGGGAGCAGCCCAAGGCGACAACGGCCCTCGTGAAGAACGGTGAGCGGACGGATGACGTGTTTAGTTTGATCATGATTTTTGAGAAACTCATCTCTATCGTGGAAACTCCTGCAAGGCAAGGCGGACTGGCCGCCCCAAGGAATCCATGCGGGAAAAGGATATCGGCGTTCGACCCCCTGGCTGGCGGCTTGCCACACGACGGACGTTACGGAGTGCGTACAAAACGGATGACTGCTCCGCCTCCGGCTGCCATGCGTATGTCGAGCGCGTCATCTGCTGAGACATCCCTTTCCTCAATGCTGATATGCTCGGCGTTATCATTGCTGTCGGGCGCATCGTGCCACCAACGGAGGTGCCACCTGCCCGCCCCGAGGAAGTCGAGCTTGATTGAGCGCACCCTGCTATAGCCGTTGTTGAGCGCTCCCAAGTACCAGTCCGAGCCGGAGCGGCGGGCGATTACGAGGTGTTCGGCGACAACGCCTGAGATCACGCGTGTCTCGTCCCACACGGTCGGCACAAGCTTCAGAAAATCGACGCCGGCCTGGCCTCGCAGGTTGATGGGGTGATCGCACACGCACATGACGGGGCTGTCATACGCAACAAAAAGAGCGAGCTGGCCCGCACGGGTGCTCTGCACCTGCGTCGGAGACGCATGAGCCTGAAACTGGTCCGCCGACCGGTTCACGAAGCCGCCAGGAGTGAAGTCTCCAGGTCCAGCCAGGAAGCGGGTGAAAGGCAACGTGACGCGGTGCTCCGCGGTGACGCGCCGGCTCCATTTGTTGTACTCGTTGCCTAAAATCCCCTCGCGCGTGATCTGGTTCGGCCACGTGCGGATCATGCCAGTAGGCTTGAAGGCCCCGTGGAAATTGACGAGCAGGTGGTGATCGACGGCGCAGCGCGTGACCTTTTCGTACCAGTTCACCATTTCCTGGTCATCGCGGTCCATGTAATCGATCTTCACGCCCGCGATTCCCCATTTCTCATAGAGAGCGAACGCCTGCTTGTAGGCATCTCCCTGGTAGGCGTCACTCCAGTAGAGCCACACCCAGAGGCGCACCTTGCTCTGAGCCGCGAAGCGAAGAAGTTCATTCATGTCTACCTCGGGAACCGGCCGGGTAATGTCGGAGTTGGGACTGTCCCTCCCGCCATACCATCCGCCGTCCACAAGCTGGTAGGGCCAACCCATCTCGCTCGCGAACTGGATGAAGTCCTTCATCGTGCCCGTGTCCTTCTTCCCGATGCCGGACCACCAACTGTCCCAAGCCATCATGCCCGGCTTGATCCACGACATGTCGGCGATCTGGCACGGCGTGCTTAGGTTCAGCACAATGTCGCTTTCAATCAATCGGCCAGGCTCACGGCCTATCATCAGGACGCGCCATGGGGATGGGTGCGGAAGGGTGACGCTTACCAAACCCCTTCCGTCCCAGCGTGGCGCAAGGCGGCTTCGCAGTGTGACAGCACTCGTGCCCGCAGTCTGCGGTTCACGGGCCAGCCAGAGTCCGGCCCAGTCCACAAGGTCGGCCTCAGTCACCGCAACCCAAGCGGCCGGGGTATGTGTGAGCAGCGGCAGTCCGGTCACAGTCTCGATGGGAAGGTCCGAAAGCCGCTGTTTGCGAAACTCCCATTCCTGGGAACCATGGAATCCGCCCCGAGAGTCGTAATCATCGGGTGGCACCGCAACGTGATCGCCCCCGAAACATACGCTGTCCGTCGTGAAGGCGAACTCCGTAAGCTCCTCGTCAATGATTATATCCGAGGCGCCGGCTCCGCTTGGAAGCAGATACCGGAAGCCCACGCCGTCATTGAACGCACGGAAAACCAGGGAAAAGGTCCGACCAGAATCCCCCTTCTCCCTGACGGTGATTGCAAGTTCTTGATATTGGTTTCGAACCTCTCGCCTCTTCCCTAGAGGATTTGTCCATGTCGTATCGCTTTCGGCCCGCGCGGCCTCGATCAGCACGACGTCGCGGCCAAGCACGCCACCTTCACGCAGGCGCAGGCCAAGCCTTGACTCGTTCAGCACCAGCGCGCCGTCGACGGCCACGCGGTAGCTGAGTGCGCCCGAGGGATTGACCATCACGGCAATGCGGCCGTCCGGCGAATGCAGCTCCAGCGTCGACGTTGACGCGCCGTTCTCGGCAGCCTGGGTGCCGCCGGATCCAAGCGTCGCGAACAGCAACGTGAGCAAGGCAGGCGCTAGGCGGTGACAGATCATACTGCGGATAGAGGCGACTGGGGCATTCATGTGGAGTCTGGGGTTCTTGGTCCTGCCGCCGGTGCCGGGCTATTGAGGCCGGCGGACGATCAACGGGGCTTCTCCGTTTCAAACACCGTACGCTCCGTGTTGGCCCTGATCCACGCAAAAATTGCGCGGGTATCGCACCTGCCGCGGCCGAGCCAACTGGCCGTTCGGAATCAACTAGGCCGAACACGGTAACACTGCGCAGGCGCTCCAGAAACCTCGGGCCAAGTCGCGCAAGCGCGGGCTCGTCGTCGATGCAAAGGATGCGTTCGCCGCTTCCGGGCGGCTCGCCGGCGTGAACGGGAAAACACAGGTTGAGCGTGCGGTGCCCTCTCCCGGCTGGCTGATGGCGGAGATCGCGGCCTTGTGGCTCTTGAATAGCCCGTCAAGGGCGACCTGCAGGTCGACGAGGTTCCTCATTGATTCCCCGAGTTGCGCTTCGGTCTGCATGTGGCGAACCTTATCTCGTCCGGTGCCTCGAAGGCAGCCCTAAAGGACGCCTGCAAACGTACTCTAGGTAGGTCTTACCCCACTTATGCCATCGGTCGGCAGCCCAAGCGTCAGATGAAGGTTCAGGTTGGGCGTAATCCTCACCAGGTTTTCGATGCCGAGCGGTTTGACAATGTAGTTCTCGGCGCCCAAGCGGCCGCATTCGACTATCGTCCGGTCACTTTGCGAAACCGTCAGGACCACCACCGGAATATCGCGCGTGTGCTTGTCGCTCTTGATGCGGCGGAGAAATTCCACGCCCGACATCTGGGGCAGGTTAATGTCGAGCAGGATGAGCCGAGGTCGCTCGCGTCTGCGCCTAGCAAACCGGCCCGCGCCCTGTAGGTAGTCCAGCCCGCTCTCCGCGCTGCGGACGATCCTTAGCGGATTCGTGAACCGGGCCTTTCTAAACGCCCGCTCCGTCATCGCCGCATCCGTCTCGCTGTCCTCAATCAACAAGATTTCCCGCGATTCCGTTTTTGCAGCCGGCACGCCTCCGCGCAGTGCAGCCCCGGCCGGTGCGGTCGCTGCCGTCAATAGCTTCCCGACCGTTACCTGAAGCGCTCGCGCAAGATTCAGGATGCTCTTGAGCGTAACATTACGCGCGCCGCGCTCGATATCTGCAATGTAGGTACGGTGCATGCAGGACCGCCATGCCAGCTCATCCTGCGTTATTCCCAGCCGTTTTCGATACGCCCTGACTACAATGCCAAGCCTCTCTTGGACATCCGATGCCGCCTGGGAGAATTGGGCGTTCTTGGTCAAGTTGTTGTTTGTAGCACGCTACGCAACAGCCTATCGGTAATACTGGGTTAAGTTGGGCCGTGAAAATAGTATGCTAATAGCTATTATAAGTTTCGCAAGTGGGACCGACGACTTCAGTCGAGTGCCCGCAGGCGCGGCTGAAGAGACGGTGACTTTAACCATCCTGTTACAACCTAGCTCGCCGCCCTTATGTTGATCCTATTTCCCAGGCGCTAGTCCTCCCGACAACTGGGAGCGGTCGTGTACCGCTGGCCGAAGAGGCGTCCTGTCCGGACACGTTGGGGATTACTGTGCCGCGACGTCCAGCTCTGCGCACCGATCAATGTTGATCGGTCACAGCCAAATATCCAGCGTGCCTCATGCCTCGTTCAAACTATGAGGACGAAATCATCGTCTCCTGGGTCGAATTGCACCGTGACGCGCGCTTCCTTTCGGAGCAACTTCACGCCAAGGGATCGTGGAAGGGCATAATCGCGATCACCCGCGGAGGTCTGGTCCCGGCAGCGCTCGTTGCGCGCGAGCTCGACATACGTCTGGTCGACACGATCTGCGTGACGAGCTACGCCAAAGCCGCGGCGGGCCAGGCCGAGCAGATTCGCGAGGACGTCAAGGTTCTCAAGGGCGTCGAGGGTGACGGCGAGGGCTATCTGCTGATCGACGACCTTGTGGACTCGGGCCGCACGGCCCAGGTCGTGCGCCAGCTCCTTCCCAAGGCTCATTTTGCAACCCTGTACGCAAAGCCGCTGGGTCGCCCCATCGTCGACACGTGCGTGAAGGAGTTTAAGCAGAACAAGTGGATATTCTTCCCCTGGGACATCGAATACAAGTTTGCCACTCCGATTAAGGACGGCGGCCGCACCGCCGCTGGACCCGGTTAGGTGGACATGTGTCCGTGATGGCGTCCGTCGGCCGGGGAGGATCCCGGGCGCCAACGCTTGCACCAAAGCGCCATTCTCGTCAGTGCGCGGGCCCCTCCTGCTCAGGCACCCTCGATCAGCGCGGACGAGGGATGTGCATTCCAGAGGGCGATTACGGGCGACGCGCTGCTCATATGCTCGTACGCGAGTATGCCCAAAGTGGCCGTTTCAAGCGCGAATCGCGCGCCATCGCCAATAGGCAGACATATCCACCGCGCGGCTAGAGCCCGCCCAAAATGACCGTGCGTGAAGAGTGCGATGTTTTCCTCCATCGCCCTGAGCCGGGCGATGACCCGATCCGCGCGCGCTGCGACCTGTGCCGGCGATTCGCCCCCTGGGCAGCCATCACTGAAAAGCTCCCACCCTGGGTTGACCCTTTGGATCTCGTCTGAACTCAGTCCTTCGTATTCGCCGTAATCCCATTCGGCTAGATCGGGCTCGATTTCGGCCGAGGCGCCGAGGCCGGCCAATTCGCATGTCCGCCGGGCCCTCTGCCGAGGGCTGGTCAGAACATGCCTGAAACCAACACCGGCCAGCGGGCGCGCAAGCATGCGCGCGTTCAACTCGCCTTGTTCGGAAAGCGCAATGTCGGTGCGCCCGGTGTGCCGTCCCGACTTCGACCAGGCGGTCTCGCCGTGGCGTGCAAGGAAAACGCGTTGCAGCATTGTTGCAGCCTAGGATGACGGATGGGCGGTGGTCCACCTCCAGTTGCGGATTTCCGGCGTATCCTGACCGTTCCCACCACTATGCTGTCTGCCCTTAACCAGTCTGTCGCGCGGTACCTGCCTTGGATGGGAGCCCGCGTAGCCCGTCCTTGGACGGTGGCCAATGGCGCCCATTACTTGGATCGTTTCCGGAGCCGGAGTGTTCCGCTTCGTGAGCCTCCAGCTCCTCGCCGCCCTAGACCAAGTGTTCGAATCACCGATCTCGCAATCATTAGCTCCTCGTCCGTGCGGATCACCCGCACGGCAACGGGGCTGGACGATCTAGATATCAAACGTGAATTCGCCGCGTTTCTTCTCGGGTCCAATTCTATCCCGAGAAAGCCGAGGCCTTTGCAAATGCGGGCGCGTACGGCTGGCGAGTTCTCGCCAATTCCGCCCGAGAATACGAGCGCGTCCAGGCCACCGAGCGCGCCCGCGTAGGCAGCCACCCATTTCTTCGCCTGGTAGCAAAAGAGACCGACGGCCTCGGCGGCCCGGACGTCACGCAGCTCGCGCTTCAAGAGATCGCGCATGTCGGAGCTTGTCCCTGAAACCCCAAGCAAACCCGATTCGCGATTCACCATCTTCTGAAACTCCGGGGCGCTCATGCCCTCCCGACGCGCGAGAAAACCCACGATCCCCGGATCCAGATCCCCAGAACGGGTGCTCATGACCAGGCCCGCCGCAGGCGTGAATCCCATGGTCGTATCAATGCTCCTGCCCCTCTTGACTGCAGCCATGCTCGCTCCGTTGCCTAGGTGGGCGAGAATCACCCTGCCACGCGCCGCCGGTCCGTCGACACGCCGCAGCTCCTCCATTAGAAATGTGTAGGACAGGCCGTGAAACCCGTAGCGCATCACGCCCTTTGCCTCGAAGCGCCGCGGAATGGCCAGGATCCTCGCTACGCGCGGCATCGTCCTGTGAAACGCGGTGTCAAAGCACGCAATCTGCGGCAGCGACGGATTGCGCTCCATGAAGGCCTGGATCAGCTCGATCTCGCGCGGCATGTGATCGGGATCAAAGGGTGTGATCCTCGTAAGCTCCTCGATCAGCTCCGGTGTCACCCGCTCCGGCTCCGAGTGCGCCATGCCATGCACGACCCTGTGCCCGACGCCTTGAACCGCGGCAAATGCAGGCTGGACCTCGAGCCAGTCCAGCAAAACTCCGACGGCGGTCCGGTGGTCCGCGGCCGTGATCCTTCGGCTACCCTCCCTCCCTTCAATCCGGTCGCTAAAGTGCAGGCGGGTCCCCGGCAGACCAATCCGGTCCACTTTTCCGTCCAGGATCCTCCGCATTGGTGCGCCGGTCTCGTACAGTGCGAATCGGATGCTCGATGAACCGCCGTTAACGGCCAGGATAGAGGATTTCCGTTTTGCCGGCTTCATGGAAGGCGCAGGTTAGGACCTTTCCCAGGGGATAGCCAGCGGCGCGCCGGAAATATTCGCAATCCTAGCCCGATCCTAACCGGCGAGGTGTCTGCGAATCGACCGGAGTTCCGCCCGCCGCGTCCTTGAAACGCCCGGGTAGCTCATGTTGAGGCCTTCCAGCGTGTCTATGACGATCCGCGAGACGATGAGCCGCGCATTGAGCTTGTCGTCAGCAGGGACGATGTGCCACGGCGCCACCTTCGTGCTGGTTGCGCCAATACATTCCTCATACGCCTCCATATAGTCGTTCCAGAACTTCCGTTCCTTGACGTCACTGAGGCTGAATTTCCAGTTCTTCTCCGGCACATCGATGCGCTTGAGCAGCCGCCTGCGCTGCTCCTCCTTGGAAAGGTGCAGGAAGAACTTGATGACACGCGTGCCGTTGCGGTACAGGTGCTCTTCGAGCTCCACAATCGAGCGGTACCTGCCTTCCCAAATCGTCTTCCCCTCCATCAGCTGCTCTGGAAGCCCCTGGGACTGCAGGATCTCGGGATGCACGCGGACGACCAGCACCTCCTCGTAATACGACCGGTTGAAGACACCGACCTTCCCACGAGCCGGCAGGCGACAGGTGGTGCGCCACAGAAAATCATGCTCGGCTTCCTCGGCGCTCGGCTGCTTGAACGAGTGAACCTCGCAGCCCTGCGGATTGACGCCGCTTAGCACATGGCTGATCGCGCCGTCCTTTCCTGCAGCGTCCATGGCCTGGAAGATGAGCAGCAGCGCATAGTTGTCGGAGGCGTATAGGAGATGCTGGAGTGCGCTCAGGTTGCGCACATCCTCGACCAGGGCCTCCTTGTACTGCTTGCCCGATTTGTAAAGCGGCTTGATGTCAGTCGGCCACTTTCTTAACCGGACCCTTCGCCCGGGTGGGACGCGGAAGTCTTCTGAGTCAATTTTCATATGGCAATATTCTTAAGCTGTGTATTCGCCGGTCGGATGGCAAAGGCTCCGCGGATGCGCCCCTCCCGAATGACAATGCCCGTCATGGTGCCTGCCTTGGCTTGAAGGCCGACGCACCGGCCAGCTTCTCCCAGAGGACGCGCTCCTGGGCGGACACCGAGGTGGGCACCTGGATCCGGACGACGGCATAAAGATCGCCGCGACTGCCGTCCTCGCGGGGCAGTCCAAGGCCGCGCAGTCGAAGCTGGCTGCCGGCAGTGGTCCCGGGCGGAACCCTAAGCGAGGTGGCCCCGTCGAGCGTCGGTATCTTTGCACGGACGCCGAGCACGCCCTCCCAGGGCGCAAGGTCCAGGTCAAAATAGAGGTCCGGGCCCTTCACGGTCAGGTCCGGATGGCGCGCAAGCCGCACCCGGAGGTAAAGGTCGCCGGCGTGTCCGCCGGCGGAGCCCTCGCCTCCCTGACCAGCGAGGCGGATTCTCTGGCCCTCTCGCACTCCCGGAGGGATCCGCACCTTATAGGTGTCGGTCTTCTCGCCGCTATCGCCTTGCGGACGCCGGAGGGTTACCTTGCGCATCGAGCCCCGCAGGGCCTCCTCGAGCGTGACCATGATGTCTGCCTCAACGTCCCGGCCAGCCTGCGCGACCTCCTCTCCGAAGTCAAAGTACTGCCCCGACTCGCCGAACGATCCCCCGCCGCCGCGACTTCCGCCGAAGAACGACTCGAAGAAGTCACTGAACCCCGTTCCGCCAAATTCGAAGTCGGAAGCGTTCCTTGGATTGCGGCCGCGACCCGCCCTAGCCTGCCCGGGCATTCCACCCGTGTCATCCTGCCAATTCGGCCCAAGCTCGTCATATCGGCGCCTCTTCTCCGGATCCCCCAATACCTCGTAGGCCTCGTTGATCTCCTTGAACTTCGCCTCGCCCGCGGCCTTGTTCTTGGCAACGTCGGGATGGTGGATGCGCGCGAGCTTGCGGAACGCCTGCTTGATCTCCTCCGGCGTCGCGGTGCGCGCGACACCAAGCGTCTCGTAGTAATCCTTGTACTTGATCGGCATAGGTCTTCCTGCGTTGGCACAATCCTTACACGAGATGGCTCAAAGCACAATATTGCCCGCAACGGGCACCCCGCGATCAACGGAGCGGCGTGTCGTCAATCCGTTCCCAGAATCCAACCGCGAAATCGCCGTCGTTTCCGTACATGTGATGCCAGTAATAGCGCCCCCTTATCTGGGCCCTTAGGGGACCGAAATGGGCGTTATTGTCCACGTTGTCCCTGGGAAGCCACAGGATATACTTCACATTGTTGTGGAGGAGCCACTCGAGCGGGTCCGGCAGGGTTCCCGCATACAGGGCGTTCATCTGGACATAGCGCTGGTCGATTTCCAGATACGACCCCCGCCATGCCTCCTCGAGCCACGGCCAGCCAAGAAAGCTCTGCTTGCCCGCAAAGAGGGTCACGGCGGGTGACTCGGTGTTCTTCATGGCAAGACCGCTTTCAAGGGTCACGCCATCGGGGCGCGACGCCAGCTCGACAATCATGTCCCTGACCACGTCGTCCCTCTCTATCCACATCGCTCCGGACAGGTGCCCAACAGACACCTTGGAATCCCTGTAAGAGCCGGCGAATTGCCTGCCCAGGTCATAGGCGAACGCCAGGTTGGGAAGGAGCAGGACAAGGGTTCCGTACCTGCACACCCGCGACCTCGAGCCGAGATTCAGCGCGCCGAGGGTCATGATGACCCCGGCGTACACCCACGGCCACCATTTGAGCGTCGAATTGAACCGGCTCCACAGCCCCCCGTAGATGTCATGGTTGTAGAGGAACTCCGTCGCGAGCAGCGCCAAAGCCCAGATCGCAACGAGGAAGAGCGCGAATGGGCGCCGTTCACGGTTGAACGGGCCAAGTAGGAGTATCCCGAGCACCGGCCAGAAAGTGAGAAGCCAGCCGAGCCAGGGCGTGTGGTCGACAGAGGCGGTCACCCCGATCGCGGCGTTGTTGCCTATGGCCTGCTGGGTGAACTGAAGAAGGAACGGATACTCGAGTCCCGTTGCGACGGCGAATCCGGTCAATCCCGGGATCAGGTAGCCCTCGCTACCGCGGACAGCGCTGAAGATGAACCATCCCCCAACCAAGAGCAGCTGCAGCGGCAGGGTCCACGCATTGGAAACCAGCGCGATGGGAAGGGTCGCTGCAAGGAGCGCGTGATTGACGGCCCGCTGACGCCCGGACGCGCCCGATTCCTGGGCCGCAATCAGCGCCGCAGCGAAGGCCAGCAGAAGGAATCCCGAGAGCGGCGGATGGTAGTCGCCTTTGGTCAGGAAATAGCTGAGCGGCTCCATGGGAAGGTCCCGCGCCTCGACACCCGGGGTTGTCATCCACGAGGAGACATGCCGGCCGAGCGGCGTGAGCTCGCCGCGCACGATGGATCCCCCGACAAACCGGACGATATCCAGCACATAGGCGTTCTTGAGGAAAACGTGCGCCACGACGGTCACACCGCTTCCCCCGACGATAAGCGAAAGGATCGCGACCCAGCGTCCGGCCGTCCAACCGCAAAGCCTGCCGATGCAGCTCCCTGAGAGAAGGGTCAGGAATCCGACCAGCGTGCAGAAGGCCAGATGGTAGCTGATGCCGGGGCCGACGCCAAGCAGGCGCCCGAGCAGGGACGCCCCGTAGTGCTGGAAACTGTAATAGCAGTTCGCGCGGAACGGCGAAAGCCAGAGGTCCGGGGGCGGAAGCTGCGTGCCCTTCATGTAGGACTCGATCAGCCCGAAGTTGGGCATCTTGTCCTCGCTGGCGTCGATGTCCGGAAAAGTGTAGCGCCAAAGGAAGCAGTACAGGAAGCCGGCCGCGAACAGGGCCTCGTATCCCCAGTTCTCCCGAATCAGCGGCCGGTTGCGCCATATCAGCCACAGGGAAAGGAACGTGGTGAGGGGCAGCAGCGGCAGGTGCGGGCCGAAGCCGACGAAATGCTCCAGGCAGAAGAACACCATGCAGATCGCCAGCACGCCGGTAACCCTTGCTATCGCATAGTCTCCTACAAAACGACAGGCAACCAATCCGGCGCCCAGGAGGTTGATCCAAAGCCCGGCGATCGCCAAACTTAGAAATACCAGCGACATCCCCGTAAGAGTTGCCCGCCAGGATGGCTCCATGCGAGCCTGGATTTGAACGGGCCTGCGGGGTCCGACGCCGCCCGTCCGCACCCGCGTTCCGCCACCGCCAGCCGCCCGCCGTGCACGGCCAACCCGCCCTGTTTCGGCACTCCGGCGGCCGCATTTTCCCAAATACAAACTTTGCAAACGGCCCCTGCGCGCTATGGGCTTTCGGCCGCGTGCCAACCCTCAGCGAAAACCGAATTCCCAGGAGGCGCTGGGGAATCGGCGTGCTCCTTGGGTCGGGCATCCTCGTCAGTTTTCTAGACCGGATAAACCTCTCGATCGCAGGCCCACAGCTCGAGAAGGCGCTCAATATCGGGCCCGACGGCCTGGGGTTTCTCCTCAGCGCGTACCTCTGGACCTATACCGCTCTTCAGATTCCCATCGGGCTGGTTGTCGACCGCCTCGGCGTGACCCGGGTGGGCCGCTGGGGCGCCCTTCTCTGGACCTTGACCTCCGCCGTCACCGCGGTCGCCGGGGGTTTCTGGGGCATCGTCGCCGCCAGGTTTCTCCTCGGCATCGCGGAATCCCCCTCGTTCCCGGCGGTGTCCAAGGCCACCGGGCACTGGTTCCCGCGGTCCGAGCGCGCCCGCGCGACGTCGATCTTCGACGCAGCCGCAAAATTCTCAAACGTGCTCGGGATCCCCGTGATCGCGTTTGCCGTCGTGCGGTATGGGTGGCGGTGGGGGTTCGCCATATCGGCCGCGATCAGCTTCGTGTATTTCATCGCGTTTTACTTCCTCTACAGGGACCCGAGTGCCGACCGCCGCCTTACCTGGGCTGAGCACGAGCACATCCTGGCCGGCGGCGGGGTGCCCGAGGGCCGATCGGAAGAGGGCTCCCTTGACATGCTGGGCTACCTGCTCACCCAGCCGAAGATATGGGGACTGGCGATCGGCTTCGGCGCCTACGGCTACTCCTTCTACCTCTTTCTCACATGGCTGCCTTCCTACCTGGTGAGCACAAGCGGAATGAGCGTCCTCAGATCGGCCGCCTACACGGTCACGCCGTGGGCGATCGCGACCTTCACCGACCTGTTTGTCGGCGGATGGCTCATCGACGCGCTGATCTCGCGCGGCGCGGATGAAACCCGCGTGCGCAAGACCGTTCTCATCTCCGGAATGCTGCTGGGCCTTGCGGTCATAGGCGCGACAAGGACGGACAGTCCGGCTTGGGCGATCTTCTGGATCTCGGTCTCTCTCGGCGGACTCGCCGCCGCAGCCCCCGTCGGCTGGTCACTGCCCTCGCTGATCGCACCCAAGGGCGGCGTCGGGGCCGTAGGCGGAATCATGAACTTTGCCGTTAACCTGATGGGAATCGCCGCGCCGATCGTGACGGGCCTGATCGTCAACGCCACGCATTCGTTCATCGGCGCTTTTCTGGCGGCCGCCGCGATACTGGTCGTAGGCATCCTGGCGTTTGTATTCCTGCTTGGACGAATCGAGACGATGCCCGGCCCTTCGATGACGGCAGCCGGCCGAGCGCCGGGTTGACCTCACCCCGGGGAATACTGAATCCTTGGCCCAGCGATGAAGAAGACGCTCATCTATCCGCCGAACCACCCGGCCCCGCGGGGCGCCTACAGCCCCGGCCTTCTGGTCGAACACGGGGATTCGAGGACGCTCTACCTCACCGGGCAGCTCGCCGTCGACCCCGACGGCAAGGTGGTCGCGCCGTGCGACGCGGCGGCGCAGACGGAATACGTCTTCAGCCTGATCGGATCGATACTCGCGGCCGCGGGGATGGATTTCGGCGATGTGGTGAAGGTGGAGACCTTCCTCACGAACATGCCCGACTTCGAGAAGTTCTCCGCGATCCGGAATCGGTTCTTCGCGCAGACCAGGCCCGTGAGCACGCTCCTCGAGGTAAAGGGCCTCGCCCGGGAGGGCTGCTGCGTGGAGATTGCGGTCACGGCCGTAAAATGAACCCGTGACCGCGCCCGGCACACCCACCCCAGGCACCCCGGCGCTCTGTGTCGCCGACGACGCCACGTTCTGGCCGTGGCTCTCCTCGCCGAAGATCGGGGCCTGGCCGAACCGCGAAACGACGGTGGTCATCGCCCCGCTCGCCGGGATGGCCGACTGGGGCCTCGGCCATCCCCTCGACGCCGAGGAAATGGTGCTCACCCACGTGATCCGCGACGCATGCCGGCTGGTCGCGCCGGATTGCAGGCCCCTGGTCCTGCCCCCCCTTCGCTTCGCCTTCGGCGCCGATCCCTCGTGCGCCTTTCCAGTCGACCAACCGACGGCGCACGCTCTTATCGCGGAGGTCGCCGCCTCCGTCGCCGCATCCGGGTTCCGGAGAATTGCAATCGTGAACGCGAGCCCCTGGAGCGAGGAGCTCTGCAGCGCAGCCGCGCGTGACCTGCGGGTAGCGCGAGGGCTGCACATGTTCCTTGTTCACCTGAGCGCGATCGACCTGGATTTCCATCCTGTCCGAAGTCGCAGCCGCCGCAGGCTGCAAACGCTCCTGACCGCCCTCTACGGCGCCGACCCGGAGCCGTCTGCTCCGGAGGCGCCCGGGCTGCCACCCAGGATGTGGGGCGACGAGTCCGTAGCCGCCCTTCCCGGACCGGCGGCAAGCCTTAAGGAGGCCCAAATCGAGGGAGCCGCAATTCTTGCCGCTTCCGCGCACCGGCTCGCGAAGCTCATCTCGGACATCCACGACCGCCCGCCGCTCAGCGCGAAGATTGCCCCCGTATGAACTTCCCGTCCTATCGCGACAGGTACCTTCCTGCGATGACCCTGCGGCGCATAGGTGCGCTTTCCGACAAGGCGTGGGCGCCCGTCATCCTTGCTACAGGAGCGATCGAGCAGCATGGTCCGCACCTGCCCGTGGCGGTCGATGCCCTCATGGGCCAGGTGTGGCTTTCGCTGGCCCTGGCCCGGCTCCCCGCAGGGGCGTCCTGCTACGTCGCTCCGTCAATAACGATCGGCAAGAGCAACGAGCACACCGGCTTTCCGGGGACCCTCATGATCTCACGGGAGACGCTGCGCGCGCAGATCCTCGCCGTCGCCCGCCAGATCTGCGCATGGGGCTTCCGTTCCCTCGCGGTCATCAATACCCACGGAGGCAACCTGCCGGTCCTGGTCCCGACGCTCCGGGAGATACGGGCGCTCTACGGCATCAGGGCGGGCCTGCTGCAGTCGAAGCCGGTCGAGGGGCTGTCGGCCCAGGAGGCCGCCTTTGGAATCCACGCGGGGGAGGTGGAGACGTCCTGGGTCATGGCGGCTGCGGGCCGACACACCGACCCGTCGAAGGCCGTGTGCGAATACCCCGCACGGATCGAGGACCCGGGGGAAGTCCGTCCGGTCGCGGCGCCCGCGCTTGTCGCTTGGGCGTCGTGCGACGTCTCAAAATCCGGGGTCATGGGCGATGCCGCCGCGGCCACCGCGCAGAAGGGGGAACGCTGGCTTGAGCAGGGGGCCGAGGGCTACGCGTCGGCCATCGCCGAGGTCTGCCGTGCCGCAAGGGCGTCCATGACATGATGGTGCGCCGGCGTTTGACCGCGCATCGTTTGGTGCCCGGCGTGCGTCTTGCCTGCTGAAGATCGTTTCAACATTGTTCCCCATGACCTTTCACAAGGCGCCGCTTCCCCTTATGTGCGTCGCTGCATCACTGTTGGTCCAGGCCTGCGTGCAGTACAACCCCTCCCCGCCGTATCCGCCTCCTCCGCCCCCACCGCCGCCCTACTCCGCGGCGCCGCCCGGACAGCCGGCGGCATCGCCCGCCCCGCAGTCTGCGGATTTCCGCGGGATCGACGCCCTTATGGCCCCAATCGCCCTCTATCCCGATCCGCTTCTCGCCATCTTGCTGCCCGCGTCGACCGTGCCCTCCGATATCACCGCGGCGTCGGCCTACCTGATCCAGTACGGCGACGTGTCCCGGATCGACAGCCAGCCGTGGGACCCAAGCGTTCGCGCACTCGCGCATTATCCCAAGGTCATAGCATGGATGGCGGAGAACATCGCCTGGACCCAGGCGCTCGGCGCCGAATTCGCGTCTTCGCCGGCCGAGGTCATGGATTCGGTCCAGAGGCTGCGCGCCCGCGCGTGGGCCGCCGGCACGCTCGCATCGACCCCGCAGCAGCAGGTGTTTTCGGACGAGGACGCGATTGAGATTCTTCCCGCCCAGACCGACATGGTCTATGCCCCGGCCTATGATCCGGACGTCATGTTCTCCGACGAGCCCTACTACGGCTACGGCGGACCGTTCATATTCTTCGGGGAACCGTATCCTGCGGGCATCTGGCTGAACTACGCATTTGACTGGCACCGCCACCGGGTTTGGGCCGGAGACCGGGACGCATGGCACGAGCACGATGCGTGGCAGTCACCGCATTTCGACGGCGACCGGGAGCCTCCTGGGGCCCACTCCTGGCACCACCGGCATAGCAGCCCAAGGGACCTCGCGCCCGACCGCGGCGTGCACGGCAACGGGGTGCCCGCTCCGCGCCCGATGCAGGGCGTTCCCAATCCTCCCCCTTCCCATTACAGGATAAGCGTCCCACAGCCGGGTCGACCCGCACCCGTGGCAGGATTTGCCCAGCCGAGGGAGCGCCCAAGGCTTGGCCTTCCCTTTGCCCCGGCGGCTTCGGGAGCGTCAGCGCGACCGGCCGAGGGGGCTCCGAGACCCCGTCAACCCGAGACGGGCGGCGTGAACTCGCAGGGCCCAATCGGCGCCGTGCACAATTACAGTCCGGCGCCGGAACCGAGGCAGCCCGCTGCGCCACCCGCTCCAGCGGCACACGAGCCGAGCGCACAGGCGCCGGCGCCGGCAAGAACGCAGGCGCCGCCGCCCGCCGCCCACGCAGTCGCCCATGAATCTGCCCCGGCGCCTGCCCATGAATCGGCCCCGGCAGCCGCCTCCAGCCACCAGCCTCAGAAATAAGATGAATATTCCCATCTACTGGATCGACGCGTTCACGGAAAAGGTCTTCGGAGGCAACCCTGCCGCCGTGGTCCCGCTCGAATCGTGGCTCGACGACGCGCTCCTCCAGCGCATCGCAAACGAGAACGGCCTCTCCGAAACCGCCTTCTTCGTGCGCACGGGACCGGCCCGCGCCGAGCTCCGGTGGTTCACGCCCGCGATCGAGGTGGACCTCTGCGGGCACGCGACGCTGGCGACGGCGCATGTCCTTTTTCAGGAGCTGGGCCAGGTGCAGTCCCCGTTCATCTTCGACACCAAATCGGGCCCCCTGTCCGTCACCCGGCGCGGGACGCGCATTGAGCTCGATTTCCCGTCGCGCCCGGCGGCGGCGGCCGAGCCGCCCGAAGGCCTGCGGCGGGGGCTGCGCCTCAGGCCGGCGGAGGTCCTGCGCTCGGAGCGGATGTGGCTCTGCGTGTACGCGACGGCGGACCAAGTCCTGGCGCTGGCCCCGGATTTCGTGGCCCTCGCAACCGTTGTGCCCGGCCGGATCATACCGACGGCCCCGGGGAAGGACTGCGACTTCGTATCCCGCTTCTTCGCCCCCGATGCGGGCATCGCCGAGGATCCCGTCACCGGCTCGGCCCACTGCACGCTTGTGCCGTACTGGGCCAAGCGCCTTGGCAAGGCCTCGTTCCATGCGCGGCAGGTTTCCAAGCGCGGCGGGGAGCTCTGGTGCGAGCTCGTCGGCGACCGTGTGAGGATGGCCGGCAGCGGCGCGCTTTACCTCAAGGGACAGGTGACGGTCTGACGGCCACGGCCCGCGGCCGCCGTCACTTCTCCTTCATCTCGTAAACGCCGTCCCAGTCCGGCGGAGGGGGATGGGCGCGGTAGCCCTCGGCAATTCCAATATAGACCAGCGATGGGTTGCTGTGGGTACCGGGCGCTCGGCCTGGGCCGTTGGGCTCCAGCGCCTCGGAGTGCCGGAAGCGCTCGAGTGCCCCGTCCCAGTCGCGGATATAGTACTTCGCCAACCCCTGCTCGAAGATCGCGACGCACTCCCGCAGCGGGTCGGTCGCGTCCTCCGCAAGCGCCACCAGTTCGTGGATCGGAAGCGGCTGGGTGCGCCCCTTAACGACGATCCGTCCCAGCGTCCTAAACACAACGCGGCCCGCCTCAATCCTTTCGCACTCCTCGCGGGTCGACTCGGTGCACATTGAATAGACTCCCCAGCTCTTCGCACCGCTCTCCATCCTGGCGGCGATGTTCACGTTGTCGCCCATCATCGTGTAGTTGAAACGGGTATGGCTGCCCATGTTCCCGACGACCGCCGGCCCGGTGTTAAGGCCGATGCGTGTCTGGAGCCCGTGCACGATCTCCGGCCACTTGTCGCCCTCATGAATCCATTTCTGCCTCAGCTCGGCGGTCCTCCGATGCACGCGCAGCGCCGCCAAACAGGCCCGGTGCGGATGGTCGGGAAGCGCAAGCGGCGCCCCGTAGATGGCCACGACGGCGTCGCCGATGTACTTGTCGAGCGTGCCGCCTTCAGCCTGGACGATGTCCGTGCACGCGGTCAGGTACTCATTCATCAGCTCGACCAGGCGCGACGGAGATAGCTTCTCGGAGAAGCTCGAGAACGACTGGATGTCGCTGAAGTAGGCCGTGATGTTCTCCTCGATGCCCCCGAGCTTGGGCTCCTCGCCGGAGTCCACCATGCGCGATACGAGCGCCGGCGAGACATAGGCCCCGAACATGCCCTTGATCCGGCCCTTCTGCTTCTGCTCCTCGACAATCTGCCATAGGAGCCCCGCGCCGCTCGTCGTCACCGCCGCGCAAAGGGGCGCCACCACCGGGATGATGAGGTTGCCCGCCTTGAAGAGCATCAGCGAAACCGCCACGTAGAGCGCTGCCGAGAGGACGGCCATCATCTTTGTGAACACGGCGCGGCCCCCGCCCGCTATCGCGAGGACGGACACCAGCGCTGACAGGCCGAAGATCAGGGCGTAGGCCCCGGACTCGGGCAGGTGGCGCAGGTACCTCCCTGAGACGATCGTCTTGAACAGGTTCCCGTGGACGCTGACGCGGGGCACGTTCACCTCGTCGAGGGGCGTGGGTGAGGTGTCATGCCACTGCAGTTCGTCGGTGGGCCCGATGAGCACCACCGCGTCCTTGAACTGGGCGAAGAAATCCTCCGCGCTTTTTCGTTCCTCGGGCTTCTCGGACTCGAGCAGCTGGCTGTACCCGTAGACATCGCCGAAGCCCACCCACGGGTTCCTTGACGCATTGGCCCACGGGGAGAACCAGTTAATCTCCAGCATCTGGCGCTTGAAGAGCGGGATGTGCGCCGCCACGGAACCGTCGGGCCTCACGAGGTCCATGAAGTCCGTGCCGATCTTTATTCCTTCCCTATCGACCCCGTAATAGATGCGAGCCAGCTCGACCGCCATGGCTAGGTACGTACGCGCGGCGGAGGGGGCGTAGAGCCTTACCCAGCGCGTCCCGCCGTCCACGGTGTCGATCAAGGCAACGCCGGGCGGGCTGTAGGTCTGGCCCGGGCCGATGACGAACGATGGCAACTCGGGCGGCTCCAGCTGGCGCGCAGGCGGCAGGTCGGCACGGGTGACGTCGGGGAATTCCCTTATCCTTTTGTTACCGTTCGCGTCTCGGAAGTCGCCCGCGACGTACGACGCTCCGACGACCACCGTTGGCGTCTTTCGCAGAAAGGCCCCGAGCGCGCGGTTGCCGGCAATCAGCTTCTTCCTGTCGATCGATTCGGCAACCCCCTCGTCGGAAAACACGAGGTCCATACCCAGCGCCTTGACGCCCGCGCGTTCGACCAAGGTCCTCGCCACGGTCGCGAAGTATTCACGGCTCCAGGGCCATCCTCCGATCGCGTCGAGCGAGAGCGAATCCATCCGCACGTAGATCACGTTCACCGGCGCGTCGATGGGTCCCCTGTAACGGAACCGCCAGTCGATCACCTTGTCCTCAAGAAACCCGAGAAGGCCCATATGGGCCATGACGCACCAAGCCAGGGGAATCGGCGCGAGGAGCAGCCAGCGCAGCCGGAAGAGCGCGGACTTTTTCGGGGATGCCACGGGCCCGCACGCTATTCAGCGCGGGCCCGCAATGAAAGCAGATTTGGCGCTCAGGTGCCGCTGCCGGAGCCCGACGTGGTCTGGGCGGGCTGGATGACCGGCGGTGGTGGAGGCGGTGGTGGAGGTGGTGGCGGAGGTGGTGGCGGAGGCGGTGGCGGAGCCGGTGGCTGGATCACGGTGTTGATGACCGCCGTCTCAATCTGCTGGGAGGATGTCTGGATCTGAGCCGCCTCCGTCGGGGACGTGTCGGTCGTCACAATGGTCACCGGCGAGGTTACGGCAGCTGCCGCTGGAGCGGTCGCGGTGGCCGCGGTCGCCGGCGTATAGCTGAACGTCGCCACGACCTGCTTGCCGGCAGGAATGTTGACCGGTCCGGCCGTCACGCCCTTGAAAACAACCGTGCCGTCGGCCGTCGTCACGACAAAGAAGGCCTTCCCCGTGGCTGGATCCGGGCGAAACACGATCCGAAAGGTGGTGCCGCGGATGCCGGCCGCGCCAACCGGAGTCTGCACCGTGAATTCGGAGCCCCTGTCCACGTTCAGGTGAACCACCTTGCCGACCAGTTCCCCTTTCGTGAGGTTAAGCTTGGTGGTCGAGGTGCTCGGCTCCTGCTTGATCTCCGACATCTTGATATCGGATGCAAAGGGATCCTGCTCGAACTGCTCGATATCGAGGTTCGAATCGCCCGCCACGTTGACCGTGGCGCCGTTGGAAAAGGCAAGGATGATCATCGCTCCAGGAGCCGTCACGATCGTGGATTGGTCGAAAACCTGGTCCCCGTCGTGGAGGGTGCGTTTCTGGCCGTCCACCTTGGAGACCGCATCCACGTGACCCTGGACACGAGCGGCAACTATCTTGCCTTTGACCCTCGCGGAAGCAGAAGGAGCGGTTTGGGCTCCGGCGGGCATCAGTCCGACAAAAACACCCAATACTATGGCTAACAGGATTTTATTGAGCATGGAACTGGCGTTCAGGGTGGTTGTTTGAGCCCGGCCTCCAATCGTTGACGCAATAGTTGTGCAAGACGGAAGCTGGGGTCAAGACGCAAGCAGAAGTCGCAAGCGGCAATGGCTGGGCCGACCTCGGTCGGCGCCAGGCTGAGGTGGTAGGCCTGATAGTACCAGACATCTGCCCGTACCGGCGCAAGTTGCAGAGCCCGCACGTAACAGCTCCCGCCTTCGGCCCACCGGCGCTGCATGTCGAGTCCCGTGCCCCGCCGGATCCAGAATTCGGCGATGACGGGGCAAAGACCCAAGGCGCGATCCGCCTCGCTCACGACCTTCGCACCGAGCGTCTCGGTCTGCTTGGGGTATACGAGCGCCCAAAGAGAGTCTGCATAGGCCTGGTCCGACCAGGCCTGGGCGTTCGCCGGATCGAGGCTGACCGCGTGTTCGAGCGAGCTCCGGATGGACGCCAGGGCGTCGTGCTCGCCGGCCGCGTCAGTTCCCGCCGCGGCCATCTTGTTGATCCCTGAGCGGGCGACCCTCCTGAATTCCTCGGCCTGGTATTTCGGCACCGCCCAGAATACCGTCAGTGCCAGGGCCCCGGCAGCCGCGACAAACGCGGCGGCTCGCGCCATTCCGCGGGCCAGCCCCCTTCTAGCCTGCGGCATCCGCCTGGCATGCCAGGCGTCGGCCGTCACGAGCGCGGCGATCGTGGCGAAGATCATCGCGAGCGCCGGAATCTTCAGGTGGAAGTCGACAAGCAGGTGGAGCGCGAAAGCGACGAGTCCGGTGAATGCCGCGCCGGCGAATCCCCTTGCCCGCATGCACCGCCAGGCGACAATTCCTGAGGCGCCAAACAGCAGGGCAAAGCCGACCACTCCGTAATCGGAGAGCGTGTTCAGGTAGTCGCAGTGGGCGTAGACGGGCTCGTCACGGAATCCCTCCGGCCGGTAGGACTCGAAGAGCACGTCGAAGCTCCCCGCGCCTCCTCCCAGCAGCCTGTGCCCCTCGAATATCCGCCAGGCACCGCGCCAGAGGATCGGCCGCGCATGCTCCCCGGCGTCCCTCACAAACTGGTCGGCCCGCACGCGCATCATCGGAAACGAGAAGTAGAGAATGGCGGCCGCCGCCGCCGCGATGCCGACGGCGCCCGCGGCGCCCGCGATCCTGCGGCCAAGGCTTCGGCCCCCCGATAGCAGGGGCCTCAAGGCAAACGCCGCTGCAAGCGCCAGCCACGCGCCTCGGCTTACGGCGAGCACGAACCCGGCGGCCAACGCAGCGAGTGCCAGGGCGCAAAGGACCCGAACGGCGCGGGTCCTCCCCGGCCCGAACGCTTGCGCGCCAACGGGCGGGATCAGCAGGGCCATGAACACCCCAAGGCTGTTTGGAATCCCGAAGGGTCCGGAGGACCGGCCGATGAACTGATCCGCCTGCGTCCGCCCGAGCATGATCCACGTCGGGCTGACGAAGTGCTGATAGCCCGCAAGGCCAGCGGACACGACCCCGAGAGCCACCAGGACGACCCAGACTGCCCGCCGGCAGGACCGCGCCTCCACTCCGTTGAGCACAACCCAGAATATCGCGGCGGTCTGCGCCCAGATTAGCCAGTCAAACCAGCCGAGCCAGCGCACCGGAGTCACCCAGACCACGTTTGCGGCCGCGTAGGCGATGAACGGCACAAAGAGCCACCCGGCCGGATGGGCGCGCGTTCCGCGCAGGGGATCCGAAAGGTGGACCGCGACGAGCGCGGCCGTGAGCACCGCCATCGCGATCCGCGAGCCTGGCAGATAGCCGCCCAGGCAGAGCGTCGTCCAGAGGATGTCCGCGGAAAGCAGGACCACTCGCGCCCACTCCCAGGCCGAGGCTCGGACGGGTGAAGAAGTGTCTGGCATTTCGGGAAGGCGGAAGCCGCCGCCGGGCCAGACTGCGCAGCCGCCCCGGCGCATCGCGAACAAAAAAGCGGCGCCATCCCGGGAGGGATGGCGCCGCTTAAGCTACGAACCGGCCTACGCTCAGGTCGTCGGAACACACTGATTTCCCTATAACATACGGAAAAGACCACTTATACCCTCTCTGTGAGAGCCTTGGTAATGCCATTAACTTGCTATCTATCATGATATTAAACGCCTTTTTAAACAGATCGGGGCATCCGAAAGATCGAATTCGGATAAATAGATCTGATTTATGCATGCATGTGCTCTTGGAAAAGGTGTGTTTGGGCAGCTAAAGGACGCTGTCCAAGGGTACTTCCACGCCCTGTCCCTGGAGAATTGCATCGGCGTGTCCCTTACCCTGAAGCAATCCATCGGAGGGGTTCATCTGGACGAGATTCGGGCATCCCAGAACCTTAGGCACTTCCTGAACCGGCTCAACAGCTCGGTTTATGGCAAGCGGTTTAAGAGATTTGGTCAGAAGCTAAACGTGGTACCTGTTCTGGAGCGTTCGTCCACGCATCGGCTCCACTACCACCTGATACTGCAGAACCCCTATCCGGAGACCCCTGCCCTGTTCACCAAGCTCATCGAGACCGAGTGGGCAAAGACTCGGTTCGGATACGTCCAGTCCCACGTCGACGAGCAGATCGATCACGGGTGGACCGACTACATCACGAAATTCAAGACCGCCAGCGATGGCATCGATTGGGAGAACCACCACTGGAACTGACGGGTACAAACCCCTGCTCCATCTCCCAATCAGCGAGGGCATCTCACCGAGTACCCTTGATAAGATTCCATTGTCTCCAACCAAGCCATCCAGACAGATCCTGAGCAATCTAGCACAAGCCAATGAATCTCCTAACATTCAGACCTGATCTGAGCCATCTGGACCACATCGAAGCCGCTCCAGATCCCCACTCCGCCAATGCTCCAAGATCACCAGAACCCGTCCGACCGATGACCGTCCAATCCAATCTTCGTCTTATGAATTTCCGGATACCTTCGGACCTCAAGAGCCTGTTTCAAGGCACCTGTCGCAGAAACCGCACCAGAATGTCCTCAGAGCTCAACCGCCTCGTGTCCCAATTTGTTCGTCAGGACATTATCGATCAGCGCGTCTACCAACCGGCAGTTGTCGAGACTCATCCCGCCAGCAGCGTCCACGAGATCACTTATCGAGACCGGGACACCGGTCTCATCGTCACGCGCAAGGAGCGCCCCCATCATGCTGACCGTTAAGAACGCCAATCTCTCCAAGACCGAACTCCTGAAGGTCCTACAAAACTCCGACCAACTGAGGTTCGAGGTGATCGAGCCCGTCACGCCCGAGTCGCTCAACAGGATACTGCCGCTCCTGACGAAGCGAGCCCGGGAGGTCGCCTACCTTTCCCTGATCGTGGTGCCGAAGCGCTGACTTAGGTCTGATGCGAATGGCTGACCTAATTTACTGGTAGAATAGAAGAAAATGAGCACACCGTAACCGAAGGTCTTGATCTGAATAGAGGACAAGATCCCGTTCGGTGCCATCCTGATAGGGTTCCCACAGAGCCCAATGACCGCTATCTCGGTCAAACCCACGAAAAAGGCGGCAGTGAAGAAGCGAGTGCACCGCCCCACCTTCAGACACGTCCCGATCGGTGTTAACGAGCACACCAGAGATTCGATGTGTTCCTATCGTCGCCCTAACAAGATCTGGGTCCGTCCTCGCATCGGCATGAGTGCAGAGACCTAAATCCTTCGCCATCTCAAACAGTGTCGAGGTAACAGTTCCTCCGAGCTCTTTACCTTTCCAGATTGCGTCATATTTTGGCAAAAACTTCTCCAAGAAATCAGCTTTGGAGATCGATCTGCCATGAAGCTCTGACAACTTAATCAGGCATCGGCTACCACACCCATAGGTGTAAAACAGCTTCTCTTGTTCAGGTGTCATGTCTCTGCCTGCCGTTGCCCAGCTGCTGGTGTGGCAGCCGATGAAGGAGGGATGGTCTGTTGAAACTTATAGGAGTGAACTCGGTCGTCTAGGTCCTCCTTCATATGAATCAAATAGAAGAAATCGTGCTCACCCAACAACCGGATTTCATGGCAATTCAACAGGAGGCGAATCTTCTCCATTATCTCGGGCACATGCCTTTCGTACTCCGCAACATCGAGACCCTTTCCAAACGGATTTCTTGCATGCAGAATATTGCCTGTTCTTCCATGTATCTCAATCAGCTCCGCCTTGGTCAAATAGCCGCTTTCAATAGGCAACAGGTCGTTAACTACGCCCTTCCGCTCGGATGGCGTCTCCTTAATCGGTTTAGGGTAATAACCTGGATTCAATAATTCGATATCTTTGAGAATGTCCGCTGGATTCCAGTGTTTGCTGAATTTCTTCCTGTTTTCCTCAAATATCGGTCGGTTTGCCGCCAACGACGCAAGCGCGACGAGCTCCAAGATCATGCGTATCTGCAGATAGATTGATTCCACCTGCGTAACGCGGTAGACAGCAGACGACCCTCCGCTAAGGAACGAATAGACGACCGCAGTCCTTCGCTTAATTTCGTCCATCACGCTAACATACACTTCAATATCGGGTTCTTTCATTTTTGCCTACCTGTTGCTGGTCGTCATGTGGAAGCGCTGACTCGCTTTTGAGGCAAGTGCTGGGCACCTAAGCTATTAGTGATTGCCGTACACGGACGCTCGTAGGGCTGATGTGCAAAGTGCGTCGGTTTTCGATACCGGTTGTGTGCCTATAGATTCGGAAACTTCTCACGCCGCTTATCAAATTCCGCGCTCGCAATCTCGAATATACGGGATTCCAGATCATCACCTAATTTTTTCTTACGGATTGCCAGCAGTATCTCGCTGGGTTCCACGTGTCTCGGGTTGCAGCCATAACCGATATAGATCTGGGCTAGTGCCTCCACTGTCGTTTCACCGCACTGCTGTCCGGAACACGGGTTGAGTTGATTTTTTAACATACGCTTGGAACGACGATTACAGAGTTTTCGGGGTGTGCTCCATTTTGCGTTCGCTCGGCATTTTTGCGCCATGATGGCCCGGATTCATTCCGGCCATGGCCACTCCGACCATATTCACCCAAGTCCTCTCGCTCGGGCACCACGAGACGTTTCACCGCTGCGTCGAACGCTATCGTGGCGACACCTGCATAAAATCTTTCTCGTGCTACGACCAGTGGCTGGCGATGGCATTCGCGCAGCTTACGTCTCGCGAGAGCTTGCGCGATCTGGAGGCTTCTCTCGGCGCCCGCCGAGCGCTGCTCTATCAGATGGGTTTTCGCGGGCGGGTTGTGCGGAGCACGCTGGCAGACGCGAACGAGCGCCGCGATTGGCGCATCTTCGCAGATTGGGCGCAGACACTCATTCGCCGAGCCCGCAAGCTTTACGCCACGGAGCCATTTGCGCTCGAGCTGGAGCAAACGGTCTACGCGCTCGATGCCACAGTGATCGACCTGTGCCTGAGTCTGTTTCCTTGGGCGCACTTTCGCTCCACCAAGGCGGCAATCAAGCTGCACACCTTGCTGGATCTGCGAGGCCCCATCCCCACGTTTGTCGCTCTGACAGAGGGCGCGGTCCACGACGTCAACATTCTCGACGACTTGCCGATCGAGGCGGGTGCGATCTACGTCATGGACCGAGCCTATTTGGACTTCGCTCGCCTCGCCCGGATCGCCCGCGCGGGAGCGTTCTTCGTCATCCGCGCCAAATCGAACCTGAAGTTCTATGTCGTGAAGAGTCGCCCCGTGGATACCACCAGCGGCCTGCGCTGCGATCAAACGATCCGGCTTCGCGGCTTCTACTCGAAGCAGGGCTATCCCGAAGCGCTGCGCCGAGTGCGCTTCTACGATTCCAAGCAGGAACGCTCCCTGGTCTTCCTGACCAATCATTTCGGGTTGACCGCGTTTCAAGTGACCGAGGTGTACCGAGCACGCTGGCAAATCGAACTGTTCTTCAAATGGATCAAAGGACACCTGCGCATCCGAGCCTTTGTCGGCACAAGCGAGAACGCCGTGCGTATCCAGATTTGGACTGCGCTCAGCACTTACCTCCTGGTCGCCATTTTGAAGAAGACCCTGAAACTGGAGCCAAGTCTGCATGAAATCCTTCAGGTCCTCAGCGTCACGCCGTTCGAGAAAGTTCCTGTCCCCGA
>Ga0265338_10001527_pt1 | contig 37344 bp, 40 predicted proteins | sample 42126metaG_FD_193579 | JGI IMG/M metagenome (GOLD analysis project Ga0265338, IMG submission 193579) | Rhizosphere microbial communities from Carex aquatilis grown in University of Washington, Seatle, WA, United States - 4-21-26 metaG | ecosystem: Host-associated > Plants > Roots > Rhizosphere... | reverse complement strand
AGCCAGCTCAGAACAAAGCTCAAGCTACACCGGGGCATGAGCGAGGAACACCAACGCAGGCTGGTAGAGTGGTATCTTTACGGCCGAACAGAAGCACCAAAACCTCCACGAAATTTCCTATAACTTCTATTTTAGCAGTTTTACAAAGCTCTAGTATAATGTTATTATAATAACCTAGCTAACAGGTATTTACGATGTATATTGTTCCCGCTCTTCCTGAAAGTACAGAGATGACTTTTGCCACTATGCTCTCGAAAGCCGAAGTAGAGCTAGTCCCAGAGGTGCTAACCCGCCTACCAGATATTAAGGTCCAAGTTTTGCCACGCGCCACCAAGCAAGAAAGATGGACAGCGGCTAGAGCCTATGGCATGACTGCTGAATGGCGGATTCTTAGCCTTGCCGGTATCTCTTATATAGATGCTATAGGACCTACCATTGATGAGAAAGTTGCTGCCGAGCTTCTAGAATATGGAGATGTAGCCATAGCTGAAGTCACCTCTGACACTTTAGACGGGCTCAATCGTTTTTGGAATGAGCTGGTGGCGCTAAGTACTAATAAAGCTCTTGATGGTAAATAGTTTAAGACTTCAAATTTAATAAAAGCCCGCTATAATAACCGCTATGAGACCTGAAGGCCTTTCATCCGATGCCGGTACGCCAGAGTATCATCTTAGCACTCTTGATGTAAGTATGCGCCGCATTGGTAGAGAAACAGTTACTCGAGCTCAATATGGGGCAGGCGAGACTGTGGTTTTGCCGTCCAGTTATGAAGCACCAGAACCTCCTGCCAATATTACTAGGCACCTGAATGGCTATGATCCATCATTTGATACGGATGATCCTCGTTTACTAAATAACCGAACCCAGAGACATTTTGATAGGGGTTTTCGAGAACCCAGTAACTAAGGAGGGGTTATGTGGAAAGATAAGGAAAAGCGAAGTAAGATGATGAAGCACAGGGGTGGACCAATGCGGGTGGCCTTCTTTTTTGCCTGGGTTGGGGCACTGTTTTACTTTGAAGGCATCGCCTACGGCTTTTGGGCCTCAGTTCTGGCAGTTCTAAAGAGCATCGTCTGGCCGGCCTACGTCGTCCACGCCGTCTTGGGCCTGCTGCACATCCACTAGATCACTAATTGAACAGGGCTATCAATACCTGCCAAGGTGCGATCTCGGAACGCCCTGGAAAAGACTTATTTTTTCTTAGATCGATCCAGGTTTTGTTGGGCGCGGAACTTCACGATTTTGGTTATCAAGTCCAGAGGTAAAGACTTATCCAGGGGGAAGTGAACTGTACCTTTAGATACTGCATAGGCTCCCAGTTCTTCTTTAAAAGTCTCAACGCCAGAGGCGGTGGGGAAGAAACCAATATGGCCCTTGAAGCCACCAAAATGGACTAGATTACCATGAAAGGTGAAGGTTGGGATGCCGTAAGCAATCTTCTCTTTAGCCTCCGGGTAAGTCTCGTGAATAACTCTTCTTAGTTCTTGAAGTTTAGCCTGTACATTTTTGGGATACCCAGCAATATACTCGTCTATGTCTTTGGTCTTGGTCATTGCCATAGATCAATTATACGCTGACAATTTGGTCTTTACACCCTGCGTGAATTCTTGCTAAACTTTAAGTGTAAGCTTCGCTAGGCTCAAATGAGCATGCAAAAAATCAAAAACATAACAGTTAAATCTAAGTTTGGGCTGACACTGTCGGTCTTTTTGACTTCTCTTGTTGCACCTTTGCTGATTGTTTCTCATGTCTACGCGGCTACTAATGTGGTTACCAACGGCGGGGCTGAATCACATAGCACGGCCGGTTGGACGGCCAGTGGCAGTTGGGACTATGGATGGAATACTCCGCACGCCGGTTCTTATTCGTTTGATTCCTCGCATATACTCGGTACACTGAGCCAAACCGTAGACCTTTTGGCCAACGGTTACACGCAAAACCAGTTGGACACCCAGCAGCCGGACATCACTTTTAGTAACTGGATGGCTACCAGAGGCGACCAGGGAGGGCAGTATTATTTATTGTATAAGCTGATTGGTACGGATGGCAGCACCGTAAAAGCCTCCTTTAATTTTGGTTCCTCCGGATCATTGTTGCAGCTCAGTTCGGGCACAAACTGGTTTCAGCAAAGCCACACTTTTAGCAGCTATGGTACGGGCGTCCGTTATGTCTATATGGAGCTTGGCGGCCGTGATCAAAGCAACTGGGCGGGAAATTACGGGACAGATTTTGATGATGCCTCAATAGCGGTTGACCCGAGCGCACCGACAGCTCCTAGTAGTCTGGGTGGTAACAGCATCGTCAGCGGCGGCTATACGGCCAATCAGCCGGCTTTTAGTTTTGCTTTGAGCGATGCCGACAGCGGCGACCAAGTAGGGTACCAGATACAGATAGATGATACTTCTGATTTCTCTAGTCCGGTGGTCAATTACGCCTCAACTTTTGCTACCCAGGGCTCAGCCAGCTTTACGGTTGGGCAAGCTGCAGGCAGTGGTTACTATTGGGCGGGTTCTTCCGGCCAGACATTGCCAGAGGGCACATACTACTGGCGGGTAAGGACCTTTGACGATGGTTGGCGCAGTTCCAGCTATACTACGGCTAATGGTGGCGCCGTTGCCTTTAGGGTAGATAATACTGCACCCACAACTCCTGGCGTGCCAACTACCACCAGCCCGATAAACAGTGCAACTCCTACGTGGACATGGACGGCCAGTACAGATGGAGGAGCAGGCCTTGATGCCACGCCATATAACGTACAGTGGTCGCAAAGCCCGACCTTTGCCAGTGGTGTCTCGAGCGCAGCCGTTACCTCGAACTCATATGCTCCAACACTTACGGAAGGGACCTGGTATATGCGGGTCAGTGCTAGCGACGCGGTTGGGCATAACTCTAGCTATTCGCCCGCCGGCACGGTGGTGGTTGATTTAACGCCGCCCGTTTTAACTCTATCGGGCGATGCTACGTTGAATCTAGTAGTGGGCGATAGTTTTACGGACCCTGGTGCGACGGCAACCGATAACCTCAGCGGTGATTTAACTTCTGCGATTGTTAAAACCGGCACGGTTAATACATCTACGGTTGGCAGCTATGTCTTGAGCTACAATGTAACTGACGCGGCAGGGAACACGTCCTCTAAAACTAGGACGTTGAACGTAACGGCAAAGCCCATTGTAGTGGTAGATACAACGACCGATATGCCGGCCGACGTACCGCAAACTATTCAGCCCGAATTGGCTACGATTTTGCTAAACGATTTTGCCGACTTCCTGACCGGTGAAGGCAAGTCGCTGAATCTGCAGCCAGATGCCAAAGTCTACTTTAACGTCACCCAACCTGCGACGGGCCAAGTAGAGAAGCACACCATCACCGTTAAATCGGTTCAGGGCGATGCTGTGCTCATTACCGTGTCATCCAAGCCCTTCGATGTAATGTTCCATATTGGCGAGACCAAGGATATTGACGTTGATAAAGATGGCATAAACGATGTCCGCATTACGCTGACTGGCGTATCAGATGGGGTAGCTCAAGTAGTGGTCAAGCAACTTGCCCAAACTAACGCCACCGATACAGCCAAAAAACCGCAAATACCAACAGTACAGGCACCCCGATCGAATACAAACAAGTACATGGTTATATCAATAGCAATGATAGTCTTTGTTATTGGTGTCGTGGCTGTCTTGCGCCGCAAGAAGCACTAAATCAAATAAATCTGCTAAATAAAGTACTTTAAATTCCTATAGAAGTAACTTTATTATGTGGGTTTATATCCGGTACTGATACAAGCTTGGTGCACCAGAATTCATTCAGGTATATTTTCGATTTTAGGCTTGGCAGAGCTGTGCCCTGAAAGTTATCAGATACATTAACCTTGAGGTTGCAGCTGATAGCTCCGATATTCTTGTGGTAGCTCACGTTTGATAAGTAGTCTCCGGAGTAATGATATTCGGTGAGGTTATCAGCCGTCCAGCCGTTACTGCGCAGCAGTTGTAGTAATTTGGGAGTATTGGCAACGTATGTGGCAAGCTCATCTGGGGTGACTGTCTTCGGGTTATAGGCATAGACTCTTTCATACGTACAACCGTAGACCGCGGAAACGTGAGTAACTCTATCTGGGAAGCATTGGTCTTGTAATCCGGTATTGGCGCCGGATATACCTAATAAAATTACAGGATTATCTAAGTTTTTTTCTTCTGCAAGATAGGCGCTTTTAACGTTTCGGCTATAGACGTGCTCAGCCAAGGCGGTCGTATTCATATGCCAGAGCCCAAAACCTATCAGCACAAGGGCTAAAATGATGACGACATACAAGCGTTTCTTGCGTTTCATACCTATTTTTGGTTGGCAGCGGCTTCTAGACCGGCGACATCAATCTTCTTCATCTTGAGCATGGCGTTCATAACCCAGCCGGCTTTGGTTGCATCAGGATCACTTAGTAGTTGCTCTAGTTGGACCGGGATGATCTGCCACGACAGGCCAAATTTGTCCTTGAGCCAGCCGCACTGCTGAGCGGCCGGATCGCCACCATCTGTCAGCTTGTCCCAATAATAGTCAACCTCTTCTTGATCCTGGCAGTTGACCATAAAAGAAATGGACTCGTTAAACTTGAACACCGGCCCGCCGTTAAGCGCTAGAAAATCCTCACCCTCTAGTCGGAAGGCGATTGTCATAGCGGTGTCTTCAGGCATCTTGTGGATCTCAAAACCCTCTTTGCCATAGCAGGAAATATTGTTTATTTTGGAATCTTTAAAGATAGAAATGTAATAATTTGCGACTTCCTCGGCCTGCCTATCAAACCACAAGTGCGGTGTAATCTTTTGCATAAAACCTCCTCGTTTAGCTGATAAACCCATTGTAGCAGCTCGGTATGCTATAAACGATCTATAGCGGCTTTGACGATCGCATCCTGCGCGTTAGCATAGTAAATGTTGTAATGTTCACCTTCAAGTGGGGTGAAATTGACAAAATCATATTCTGCTGCCCGAAGGGCGGCCTGTTGATGCGAATAGGACTGGTCATTAGTGGCAGAGAAGATATCAATCTGAGTGTCGGGGTTTGCAGCGTGTACGGCTTCTAACTCCGACCAAATATCAGTGCCCAATATAACAGCCTTCTCATTCATAAACCGTCTTGGGTGGCTGGCTGTATAAACAGTGGCATCTACGGCTCACATAACGATGTTACCGCGCGTCTCAGAGTTATGCCAGGCCTCTTTTGCTCGTTGATAGTTTGACTCCACCATATTAATGACAGGGCTAGGAGAGTGAACAGTACCTACTGGATTGACCCAAAGGAGGTGATTAAACATTTTGGGCCGTTTTTGAGCGGCTAGCGTGCCAATTCTACCAGCTTCAGAATGACCAACAAAAGTAGCAGTCTCTAGCTCAAGCGCTTCAGCAACAGCTAATGCTGCTGTTGGTCGCCGCCAACTATATCTGTTAGCTTCTGTACCAACTGTGCCTGCATAACGATTAGTATTGCCAACACTGAAGGATTTGGCTGCTAGAAAGTGGTCAATTCTGGGTCTGTCAGTAACACCGCCTTGATTGGCATAGGCCCAGCGGGTATCGATGCCAATAGGGAAAGTACCAGCATCGGCAAGCCTAACCATCAGTGCGGCCAATCGTTTAGGGCTTTTGCTCCAACCAGCGTGCACAATAACCCTTTTATCAGGAGTATCAATATGTTCTAGGCTGCGTGGGCTATAGGCTAGAACAGACCAGCGGTCAGCCCAATATACTAGTCTATTTAACTGGGTCTCTGACACGTCATCTATCCTAACAGAAACTATTATCTATAATTGTTGTAAAAGTTACGGTGAAATTGATGTAATTTAGTGAAAGACTAGAGGCATGAAGGTAACCAATTTATTGTTTTGGGTTCAAGAGAACAAGCTGAGCGAGAAGTTCTATAAGAAGCTTGGTTTTAATGTTCTGCAATCAGATGACCAGCATTCAGTAGTGGAACTGGCTGGTTTCCAAATTACTCTGGTCAATATGCGTGATGAAGCTGAGTTTGCCAAAGATTCCATGGCTGCCGAACGGGGCCGCGGTGTCTATGTCTATATATCCGTTGATGATGTCGATGCGCAGTACGTAAAACTGCTAAAACTAGGCATCAAACCAGCAACAAAACCCCGCGATTGGGACTGGGGCAATAGGGAATTCATTGTCAAAGATCCCGACGGCTACAAACTCTGCTTCTGGCACAGGAACAAACATATGTTATAGTAGTGCCTTATGACAGGACAATCTTTTGTTGTGTTGGCAGAAAATTATCCACAGCAATTAAGTCCGGAACTACTCGATTTATATCAAGAAGGTATGTCGGCAAGGCTGCATATTAGTCTGACTGCTCGATTTGATGAGACGTGCACTCTTGATGTTGTAAGCGGTATTGGGGCAAACGCCGAAATAGGCGAAGACGTAGTTGTCAAAGCAGGCGTATTTTTGGGAAATAATGTCAACGTTGTGGGCAGAACAATCTTAGAAAAAGGCGTAAAAATTACCGACGGCTTTAGTATCAATCCTGGCGCCTATTTTGCCGAAGGAGCACGGGTAGCTCCGCGTAAGACAAAAGCAACAAGACATTCATATATGCGTATTGCATTAGACAGTGTAATCATTGGCCCAAACGTAGTCTTGCCGACCGAAGTTCAACTTGGCAAAAAAGCAGTTATACCGACTACTGATAGTATTGCTGAGATTGGACGATATGGTACCTCAAGACGTATGGTAACTGCCTATGGGTCAGCCAAAGAACCACTATATAGCGTTGGCTGCCAATACGGCATAGGCATAGCTAGATTTAAAGATAGAGTGGCCAAAAATACCGGAACCGAGCCGAAAAGCGCGGCTGATTATGCCAAGCATATGCCAGAGATTGAAGCTCTTGGCATCACTGTGCAAGCGGCCTACGAAAGAGAGGCTAACTTGATAGATGAACTTCGGGCACAAAGAAAAGAAGCCTTTGCGCAGGCACGATTAAACAGGCTTTAGAATTATTATTGACATGAGCGCAATCTAGTGCTATCATAAGCATATTCGAAAGAATATATGAGGGCTTCCCGAAAGGGGCGCCCTTTTTATATCCCTGGAGATGCTAATTTTAAGGGAGGTCATTTAACTATGGCTGGAACAAAATTGGGCGGCAAAGCTGCTGCCTCAACCAACAAAAGCAAATACGGTGCTGATTTTTACGCAAAGATCGGTGCTATGGGTGGCAAGAAGGGTCGCACTGGCGGCTTTTTTGCCAACCGTGAGCTAGCCCGCATTGCTGGTGCCAAAGGTGGCCGCATAAGTCGGCGCACCAAGAAAACTGCCTAAGTAGTTTTCAAACATAAAAGAGACTCCATTTGGGGTCTCTTTTATTTAGTATACGGAGCAACTCCTTAAGTGAAGGTTTATTAGTTATAATCTATTGACTTAAACATTGACTGCCAGTCACTCGTATGTGCATCCCAAAAGCTGGCGCGTGACCAAAAACTGAATGCATACCAGCCATTTTTACCAGCGGCAAATATTGTCTTACCGGTAATAGTATCACTAGCAGAAGCACCAAGAGTCTTTAAGTACTGTGGCGTATTGCACTCAAGAACTAATTTATTAGTGTCAGTAGTTAAGAAACTATTCAGAGTACAATCACCCTGATTGCTAACATATTTTATAAATTGTGGCAGAACGCTTTTATTTTTATCACGTAAGAGAGTGGTAATAATATAAGGGGTATTTGACTGATCATCCTGCATATATGGTGCGTAAGATGCATAGACGCATCCGACTATTAGGCTGTCGGAATTAGTCTCGCATTGCTTAAGACTAATAGTAGTTGCTATAGAAGTATTGGAGGCGTCTTTAAATTCTTGTGGATATTTAAAGCTAAACGATACGCCATTATTGTTGTAGCTGTATGACTGTAAAGGTAATATTTGGTTATGTGTTTTCTTGGGTTGGTTTGAGAAAAAACGATTTTTATGATGCCAAACAAGCCACCCCATAAAGCCAATAACGACAATGATCACCCCAATAAATATGATTTCTGGAGCAGTAAAGCCTTTTTGATTTTTCTTGATTAAAGACAGTCTCATGAATTAGCTTTAGCATAGCGCTAATATTACCCGTAGGCGACTGTAGCTAGCCTTAAGGGTAGCTTGTTAAACCAAAATCTCTTTTTGTTTACGATGATAGGGGTACTGTATCCTAATCGTGTGATAAAATGTCCCTATGAACGACCAGCAATTAGAGGATTTAAAACAGTTTATTGACTTCAGGATTTCACAGTCTGAATCCCGGACTAAGGAAGAACTTGATAAACTACGCAATGAACTACGAAATGAGATGCATGAAGGTTTTGCTGGCGTTGGCTAAGCAATTGAAGAAATCAACAAGTATGTAGATGAGCGGTTAACAAAACTTTAGCCGCAAGTAGCCAGTCTAAGAAGTTTAAAAGGACTGACCCTTTGATATGATTAGTATGTGTCATTAATTTACATAACGGGTCCAGCAGGTACAGGTAAGACAACCGTTATTAACGAGCTGAAAAGACAAGGGCATATTGCTCATGATGCCGATGATGAGCTATGTAGTTGGTATGATAATAAAATGGGCAAAAAAGTGGTGTATCCAGAAGAGGAAGCTATTGATCTCGCGCAGTGGGAAGACGACCACTCTTTTAATTTTTCAGAAGAACTGACACAAAAGTTGGCCGAAGACTCTAAAGACAAGACTGTCTTTGTTTGTGGTAATGCTCTCGGTAATGACATAGAAATAGCTAAAAAATACTTTGATAAAGTCATATGTCTAGAAACTGATGAGGCAACTATGGTACATCGTATACTTACTCGTCCAAATATCACTTACGGTAAAAATCCTGAAGTATTGGTGCTTCTACGTCGAGATTTTCAGCCTACACTAGATAGGTATAGGAATTATGGGGCTACAATGGTTAACTCTAACCAACCCGTTAGGCAAGTAGCGGCGGAGATACTAAAAGCTGTAGGCTAAACTGGGTAACTGCTAAACCAAGATTTCTTTTTGTTTGCGGCGGTAGGCACGGCAGAGGCGGCTCTTGGAGACTTGCCAGATGGTGCCGCAGTTAAAACAGCTATAGGTTTTGCTATCTGTTTGCAGGCTGCAAGCGGTGCAGGCCGGGCAGCTACTGCGTTGATACAGCCAATCGCGGTAAGTGTCTAGGCAATCTTGAATGTGCTCTTGGTCAATTTGGTGGCCATAACGCTCGGCTAAGCTCTCGGCCTGATGCCAAGCAGCTGATTCTAGCTGCACCAGCTCAAAATCCGATCCATATTTACCATGATCTAGCACAGCGTGGCCAACCTCGTGCAAAAGTGCCCAAATAGACGTCGTATCGTCGGTCTCAGCCGCTTTTTTGTATAAAACCTGGCTGGTGGCCGGCGACCAGACAAAACGCTGGCCAGGCGCAAAAGAAATAGCCGGAAAGTCATAGCGAAGTTTTGTAAGTAAAGGTTTCATGCTTTTGTCTTGGCTAATTTTGACTTGGGTTTGCTATGGTGGCCAAATCTTTGCTGAGCCAGCTCATAGGCACCATAAATTACGGCTTCTTCCGGGCGCTGAGCTTTGCGGATAGGAGGGATAGGGGTAAGGGGTAATTCATAACGCTTTAGAGACTGTTGCAGTAAACCAATAAACTCATTAAAGCCGGTCACAACGCCGCCTCCCAGTACGATAACTTCTGGCTGAATTACCACAATTAGATTAATCATACCGAGCGCTATATCACTGGCTATTTGTTGCCAGATTTTTTGATCGTGAATCTCACTAGCACGCTTGCCAAATCGTTCTACAATGGCTCTACCGGAGGCAACATCCTCCCATTGCACTTGTTTGCCATGCCACTGTAACCAGATTTGACCGCCTTCACTATCTTGCATTGCCGGATCTATAACACCATTTGTGATAAGACCACAACTAATTCCGGTACTAATAGTTATATAAAGTACATTTTTAAACTCTTTCTTGATAAGTATGGCCTCAGAAAGTCCAGCAAGCTTGGTATCGTTTTCTATTACAACCGGACAGTCCACTATTCTTTCAACGTCGGCCTCAATAGATACAACGGGCCACACCAAGTTGCCATAAGCTACCGCTCGGCCATGTACACGGTCAATTTTACCTGGAACGGCTACACCGGCGGCCTGGTAATTGACCACCTTTAAAATCTTTAAATAATGCTCAAAATCGATTAAAAAATCATCGTAATCACGCGGAGTTGGAAATTTAACGGTGTCTAGCAACTTGCCCTTGTCGTCAAAACAAGCCAGCAGCGTTTTAGTGCCCCCAATGTCGACCGCTAAATACATAGTACTATCGTACAAGTAGCAAGTAGTTAGTAGCAAGTAGAAAGCGGAAGAAATTTCTAATTGACCTAGTTTCTAATTGCTCTAATCAAATCCCAAATCCGAAACCCCGAAGTTTAAGACACTAGGAACTTTGGTCATTTTTTAGGTCAATTAGGTCAATAGGAATTAGAAATTTACCTGGCTTGCTTACAGATACGCTAAGGTGTATAATTATGCTTAAGTCTGAACGGATCAATGCGCCAAGGCGCACCGCAGAGTGTGAGGAGGCATGTTAGCCCATGTCAAAAACAGCAATTAGTATGGACGATTTGCTGGCGTCCGTAGAAGTTAAGCAGCTTAAAGCCGGAGATGTTGTTGAAGCAACAATAACATCAGTACGCAAACACGAAGTTTGGGTCGATTTAGGACCAAACGGAGTCGGTGTTATTATGCGCCGAGAGCTTGGCCACGGCCAGAAGCTCGAAGAGGGCGAAAAGGTTACTACTAGCGTTGTCGATCCGGAACTCGACGAAGGCTATGCCTTGCTCAGCATGCGCCGGGCCGCTAAGGATCGCGGTTGGGACGAGTTGCAGCGAGTCTTTGACAGCCAGGAAATTATCGATGTCAGTCCGTACGATGCCAACCGCGGCGGTCTGTTGGTAGAACTTGAGGGCATTCGCGGCTTTTTGCCCGTATCTCAGCTGGCCGCCGGCCACTACCCCCGGGTGTCTGGCGCCGACAAGGATGAAATATTACAAAAGCTCAATGCATTGGTAGATCAACCCATCCGCGTACGCATCCTGGATGTTAGCCGCAAAGATAATAAGCTGATTTTCTCCGAAAAAGAGGCCATTAAAGACGATACTCAGGCTCACTTTGCCAAACTTAAGGTGGGCGATGTGGTAGAGGGTATTGTGACCGGTGTTATAGACTTTGGTGCCTTTGTAAATGTCGATGGCATTGAAGGTCTGGTGCACATCTCTGAAATCTCTTGGGAACGGGTCGAGGACCCCCGCGATTACGTTAAAACCGGCCAAATTGTTAAGGCCAAGATCATTGCCATAGACAAAGATCGTTTGTCATTGAGCCTTAAGCAAATGAGCGAAGATCCTTGGCTACAAGAGGTAAAAGCCTTTAAGAAAGGCGATATTGTGGAGGGTAAAGTTACCCGCATCACTCCCTTTGGCGCTTTTGTACAGTTAAGTGCAGCCGTAGAAGCACTTGTTCATGTATCTGAAATGAGCGATGACGAAGGTGTTGACCCCGAAAAAATCTTCCAGCTAAACGAGAAAAAAGAATTTAAGGTAATAGATATTGATACCGAGGCCCGCAAAATTGCGCTCAGCCTTAAGGATGCTAAGAAGAAGGAAAAGAAAAAGAAAAAGTAATCAGTAATCAGGCTGCTGGCTACAGAATACTGACTACAGGAGACTACATATGGCACAGACAATCGAACTTGAAGAATATGTGACGGTCGGCACTTTGGCCGACAAGCTCATGCTGCCTGTCTCTAAGCTGATTGCCGAGCTGATGAAGAACGGTGTCATGGCAACGGTTAATGAGCGGATTGATTTTGATACGGCCCAAATTATTGTGGCCGAACTTGGGCTCGACATTGAGCTGACCAAGCAAGATGATGAAACGGCGCTACCAGTACGCGAAAAGCGCAAAACTAACACCGAGGGTGAAACGAGGCCGCCAGTGGTAGCTGTTATGGGACATGTGGACCATGGTAAAACGTCATTACTGGATGCCATCAGGGGTGCAGAGGTGGTTAAGGGCGAAGCCGGCGGCATAACCCAACACATCTCGGCTTATCAGATTACCTACAACAAACGGCTCATTACTTTTTTGGACACTCCAGGGCACGAAGCTTTTGCAGCCCTCAGGGAACACGGTGCCATGCTGACTGATTTGGTTATCATCGTGGTTGCGGCCGACGATGGTGTTAAACCCCAGACTATTGAGGCCATTCGTTTTGCCCGTAAAGCCGGCGTGCCAATAGTGGTGGCCATTAACAAGATTGACAAAGAAGGCGCCGATGTAAATCGTCTTAAGCAACAACTGGCCGAACAAGAAGTTATGGTGGAGCAGTACGGTGGCGAGACGGTGGCCGTAGAAGTCTCTGCCAAAACTAAAAAAGGCATTAACGATCTGTTGGATATGGTCTTATTACTAGCTGATGTCGAGGAACTGAAGGCACCAACTAATGTTCCAGCCAGCGGGCTGATTATTGAATCGCACATGGAACAGGGGCGGGGGGCCGTAGCGGTAGCCTTAGTAGAAAATGGTATCTTGCACAGTGGTGATTTTGTAGTTGCCGGTGGCACCTATGCCAAAGTGCGCAATCTAGAATCGACCACCAATGCAGCGCTTAAGCAAGCTACGCCATCAACACCGGTCATCATTACCGGTTTTAAGGAGCTGCCGCAGTTTGGCGATGAGTTTAGGGCTGTCAAGGATGAAAAAACCGCCCGAGTAGAGGCAAATAGCCAACAACGCCGAGGTCAAAACGGGGCTGCTAAATCTGATATGAGCAGTAGCGATCTAATCCGCATTATCAACCGCAAAAATGAGCTAACAGAGCTAAATATTATTGCCAAGGCCGATGTACAGGGTTCATTAACCTCCGTTATCGATAGCCTCAAGACACTTAATAACGACGAGGTTGCCGTCCGTGTGGTAGGTTCTGGTGTTGGTGCCATCACCGAGAACGACATCCATCTGGCTCATACCTCAAATGCCTTTATCTATGGCTTTAACGTTACTTTGCCCGCCAGTGTTAAGAATATTGCCAACAGGGACAAAGTCAGCATCCGATTGTTCAAGGTTATTTATGAGCTAATTGACGATGTTAAAGCCGAACTGAGCAATCTGTTACTTCCCCAGGTAGTAGAAAATGAAATGGGGCGTCTGGTAGTTCGCGGCATCTTTAAAACCAGCAAAACTGAACTGATTTGCGGGGGCGAGGTAACCAAAGGCAAGTTAAGTTTGCCGGCTTTGGCTAAAATTATCCGCGGCAATGAGCAGCTAGCCGAAGTGGAGGTAACCAATCTTAAGCGCGGCCCGCAGGATACCAAAGAAGTTTTTGAGGGCGAGATGTGCGGACTGAGTCTTAAAACAACTTCTAAAGTCGACCTGCAAGAAGGTGATTTTATAGAGTTATTCTCACGCCAAACCGTGGCCCGGACGCTTTAAGATAGACAGGTGGTAAGGGTATGGAAGACAAATTACCGCTCGAAGCCAACGAACCAACTCCAGCTCGCCGCCGGGCCACACGCGGTGAATTCCTAACGGATTGGTTGAGCTTACGCAAGACAGAGGCCGATGAAGCCAGCGCTCCCAAGCAAGAGGTTGTTGCCAGCCAGACAACCGAGCTGAACTATCTGGCTCACGACAAAGAACCACCAGCTAAAGAAATTGAGGCCCCTGATAATTTAGTAGTCGGTAGTACTGCCCGTTATAGCGGTGAACTACAGCGTCAGCGTCAAGAAGAAGATTCGCTGCGCCAGCAATTAGATGTTGCTCCTAATCTAGAGACGGAACGCCAAGAAATTATTGAACGTCAGACAGCTTTTGGCCAGGAGCTGGCTACTGATTCTGAGCCAGACGCACGAGAAGCCCAGCCACTAAAACTAGAGTCAAACCCGCAACAACCTACTGAACAACTCGTGAACCAGCACGAAGTGCTTAAAGAGGAGGGGATTAAGCAATTTGCCCGGACATCACCAGAGGCCAAGCCGGGTGATATACTGGTAAATTCTCAAGAGGCGGCTGACCGCAATATACCCGTTGAAGGTATGCGTGAGCTCCAACACGAACATAAAGACGAGGCTGATGTTACATCCACAACAGATGAGGTTAACTATTATCCTTCGGAGCAGGTAGTACCGTCTCCATCTCCTGACCAATATGCTGATAGTGGAATAACCGGTTCAACTAAAACCGACCAAGAAATGTTTAGAACCTCCCAGAGTGGATCGAATCTCTATAGGCAAGCCATGGTGGCGGGCTTTTGGACGGCCCTTATACTGATTATTATTGTGCTATCAATTATTATTGTTCGCCGTTAAGCAACTGGTACAGCTATTGCATTAGTAACTAACTTATGCTATTATATACTTCATTTTACGGAGTTTTGGAGTGACCGATAACATCGAGCCATCATTAGGAGAGAAAACTTTTGCCGCTGCCCAGCATGAGCTGGGGACTCTTTTTGATGATTTTCTAGCAGGCATCGAAAATGCCGCCCGTACTCCTTATGTTCGTAGTGATGAATTAATTCAGGAATCGCTTATCGAGTCCGAACCTCAGATCGAAAGCACCACTGAGAATGACGATATGGTAACCATAGAAGTTACAAGCTCTGAGGAGTCGAAGAAGCCAGTTGAATGGCCAGGTTTAGGCACTCTGTTTCTAGAGTTTGTCCGCGACGAGGAAAACTTTATAGATGATCAGCTGGTAGAGATCAGGGACCAATCAGCAACCGAAACTCAAGCAATTCCTCATATTCCAGCCGCAGTCTTAGTGATAGATAACCCGAACTCTTCTAATATGGTGGACGTTGGTAGTGTGGCTAATACTCAGGTATCGCATAGCCATGAATTAATAGAAGCTGGGCCAGTTATGACTGAATATCGCGCTCTCGGAGATGAGGTGAGTGCGCACATGGAAAGCTACCAGAATCGCAAGCGGGAGAGGGTCGAAGAGAGTGCCAAACGCTATGAGGCCCAAAGAGTTGTTCTGGCTGCTCGCATTAACGGTATTGAGCGCAGTAGATTTGATAGGCTTATGAGCGAAGCTCTCGCCGTAGTTGTACAAATTGCCAGCTAAAACCTTTAGAGGATCAAACCATAAATAGCCTTGCAAAATCATCAAGCTTATGCTATTATCTAATCAAGTAATGAAAATTACAAACAAACATAAAAAAGTAGGACGTTGTAATGAATAGGCAACCCCAAACAGACGAAAAGAGCCATCCAGAAGCACTAACAGCTCTAAGTCGTGCTTTAACAAGTCACGGACTAGCTAAAGAAGGCGATGAATTCTACCTGCCGCCCAAGTCAGCCGAAGCTATCACGCCACTCGCAACAGATAAGCCAGTCGCAGAACAAGGTATTGAAGTAGTAGGAGCACCAATAGCTGCTAATAGCGAAGTACCAGTCATTCAGTCCGAAGTAGCTGATCAGCCGTCTTCAGCTGTTCCTGCCGTTGCTCAAACAGAACCTGGTTCGGCTCAGGCCGCCTACAAAGCTTTTAGACAACAGACCGCAGCAGACCTTACTCAAAATCAGACTCCATCAGGTCCAGCTGGTAATAACGCTGCGTAGCCAGACAACTCCTATAAAATTGCACCTGTACCCCATTTATGCTATTATATGCATTAGTATAAAGATTTGGGTGCAACGGAGTACAGATGGCAGTACCAGAGTTATTAATTCTTCCTAGTCGACCAGAGACAAAGCCGCAAAGTTTGCGTGGCGGCACCATACCAATGGATGATGTATACCGCGCTTTAGGGGCTGTTGATCTGGCCAGCCTTGATACTGACCGACAAGCTCCTATAGATACAATCTATGCGGTTAATAGTCAGGGCGGGACTGAACCACTAGAAGCTAATCCTCGGCAGGAGCATAGCAATGAACAACCTACAAAGTCAGAAAAGGATGTATCTAAGGAGTTAGGCCGGATTGGCCGCTGGGCCATAGAACTGGGTACCAGTCCAGACAAAAATGCTATCCGCTTAGTTCGTTTCCCAAAACCAGAACCAGTACTATCAAGGCCCAAGCTCCGTGTAGTTGGCGAGGCAGAGACTTTGCCAGTTGAAGCCGTCAGCAAAAGAGCGCGGATGAAGGAATTTATAGGCAACAAGGCTCGTGATGCCAAGCAAAAGTACTGGAATGTGAGTATTGAGCGGGCCAAAGCCAATATTAGGGAGCGTCGTGACGACTGGCGCAACCATGATTATGATTGGGCTATCTCTGTTGGGCCAGCAGCCAAGCATAATGTAGATGTTTTGACAACAGCACAGAAAGCTGCTCGTGTGGCCGCAGCAGCTACGCTTATTGGCGGCTTGATTATCGCACGTAAAATGGGTCAGGAGCATAACCCGCAGGTTCACCATTCCATTGCCAAAACGGCGCAGGCTATCCACCAGGGCCATCTTAAGACGGTGGTAAAAACAGTGCCGCATCATATTGCGCACGTCGTTAAGCAGCAAGCTCAGCTCTTAAAGCCAAAATTCACTTTTAGCGGTAAGCCGCCTATGAGTTGGGATGTGGCTCATAAAATTGCGACCGGTAACGAAACAAGTGTTTTGAAGCGGGCTGTAAACCTGTTTAGTAAGAGGACCGGCCAGCCCAGCCGGCTGCTGCCAAATGGAGAGGTGCAGGTTGGTAATCATATTATGAATAACCCCGAAATGGCTCACCTGGACGATATTATTGGCAATATCGTTGGCGCCTAAATTTCCAAAAGTGATAGAATAAAACGCAAGAGGAACCACTATGTTTAAGCTAGATGACAATTTATTACAAGAACTCGGCCTGGGTACGTTGCCGGTAGAAGAGAAGAACAAAATGCTCGGCCACATATATGAAACCCTAGAGATGCGGGTAGGTATGAAACTGGCAGAGCAGATGACCAACGAACAATTGGATGAGTTCGAAAGTTATATTGACCGTAATGACGAGGCTGGTGCTTTGAAATGGCTGGAGACCAACTTCCCAAACTATAAGCAAGTTGTGGCTGATGAGCTTGAGGCACTTAAGTTGGAAATTAGACAAGCCGCCCCACAAATCCTGGCTGCCGCCGCTCAGCCGCCTGTCGCGTAACCTAAAAACCTTGCTTTGTCATTGTCATTCCGGACTTGATCCGGAATCTAGTCGAATATAGAATTCCTTTCTGGCTAGACCCATACCGCAGTGCGGGATGACGAAGATTAAACCTTATAGCCGGCCAGAAAAGCCTGGGCGGTCATTTCTGACTTTCCAGCTGGTTTCAACTTCTCGATTACAAGTAGACCATCACCAGTTTGAACAGTTAACTGTTTATCCTCCACCAAAACTGCCCCCGGTTCTTTCCTCTCCACTCGCAACTCTTGTCTCTTGTCTCTTAACTCTTGACTCTCCACTTTTGCTTTAGTAACAATAACTTCTTTGCCAGCCAGTATCGTACGGCTCTTTGGCCAGTCAATATAAGCCCGGATTTCGCGTTCAATCTGCTGAGCCGGCTTAGTCCAATCAATTAAGCCGTCAGCTTTGGTGAGCTTGCGGGAATAGGTGGCTCGATCTGGGTGGGGTTGGGCGTGCGGTTCGATGCCTCCGTTAAGATAGCGGGGCAGGTAGCCAGCTAAAAGTTGATTACTGAGATCAACTAAATGGTCGGTCAAGCTGGGAGTTGTCTCGTCGGGTGCAATTAATAAGCTTTTTTGGGTTAAAAGCTTGCCGGTATCCAGGGTTGGTTCAATCAGCATCAAGCTTACGCCTGTTTTGCTATCGCCATTTAAGATGGCAAAACTGATTGGGTCGGCGCCGCGCCATCGTGGTAATAGAGAGAAATGACTATTGACAATGCCAAGCTCAAAATAATCAATAACATTCTTGTTGATGATAAAACCATAGTCCACTACTAAACCAAGACGGCTATTAAAGCGAGTCTTAGAAAACAGGCTAGAAAGTTCGTCCTTGCTGGTAGGGTAATAGGCTGTAAGCTTATGCTTATTAATAATTTCAAGCACTGGAAACGCCTCTTTATGATGCGGTGGCTGGGGCTTAGTAATAACTGCCTCAATCTCAAAATGTTTGGTTAAAAAAGCCAGCGATTCAGCCGCGACTGGCCCACTACCAAAGAAGATGATTGGGTTTGACGTCTTTTTCATAATCTAACTTCTCCAGTTCACCGTCTTCGGCCAATCTATAAAAGGCCTCTGGCTTATCTTTTATGTGGTCTATAAAAACCATCCCCTTAGTATGGTCTATCTCATGTTGGAAGACTCGGGCTAAAAAGCCCTCGGCTGTTGTCCTGAAAGGTTTGCCGCTTAGGCCCAATGCCTTAACCCGAACTTTGTTGTAGCGCATGACCTTGCCATAAATATCTGGTACGCTCAGACAACCCTCAAAGTCCTCGACCATCTCGCCTTCATACTTGGTAATTTCGGGGTTAATAAAGGCGGTAAAGCTAGTGTCCTCTTTTTTGTCGGGATCATTACGGATGATGACAATCTTAAGCGGCTTATCTATCTGTATGGCTGCTAGGGCTACCCCAACCTCATGTTTGCGGCTTTTTTCCCAATCAATAGTGGCGGCTTGCATATTGTCAACAATCTGAGCAATGTCATCTGTTATCAGGCCGACTTTTTTAGACCCTTGTCTCAAATGTTTGTTGGGCAAAGAGATGATGGACTTCTTGGATACCTTAATTTTAGATGTAGCCATTGCGAAGAAGTATAACAGGGAAAAACCAGAGCTACCAGTCGACAGTCCTAAGCTTATAGCTAAAATCGCACGAGACGACCTAGGCTAGATAAACTTCAAACCTCCAATTTTCAATGGACCAATGAGTTAAATACTTGAAAATTGAAGCATTGGATTACTGAATGAAAATTGCAAAATTGATAATTGCAAATTCTTTCTTAAATCTTTCTCAAAGGAGGTTTACGGGGTCTAAATCATAGGACCAGTTGGAGGGCAGGGCTTTAACAATAGCTAGTAAATGTTGGCGCTGCTTGGCTTTGAGGACTAGTTGCCAGCGGTAGCCGCCTCTGGTTTTTTCGTAAAAACTGGGCGCCGGCCCAATGATTTGGACGGGTAGAGACAACTCTAATAATCGTTTCCGCAATTGTTCTGCTGCCCGGCTGGCACTAGCTTGGCTTTTGCGCACACAACTTAATTTTAAGAGGTAGCAATAGGGTGGAAAGATAAACTGTTGCCGTTCGGCAAGTTGAGTTTTATAGAACTCCTCCCAATTCTTGTGGGTAGCAGCCTTGATTAGTGGGCTATCGGGGTTATAGGTTTGTATAATGGCCCGTCCAGCCCGATGACCCCGGCCTACGCGGCCAATAATCTGCGTGAGCTGTTGATAGGTGCGTTCCTCGGCCGTGTAGTCTGGAAAAGACAGGCTGGTATCGGCCGTAACCACCCCGACTACGCTCAAACCGGGCAGGTCCAGACCCTTGGCCAATAGTTGGGTACCGACCAGAATGTCGACCTTACCCTGGCTGACTTGCTGATAATGCTGCTCAAAGCGCTCTGTCTTGGTGTTGTCGCTATCGTAGCGGCCGATTCGTGCCTTGGGGAAGACTCGGGCCAGCAACTCAACGATTGCCTTAGTGCCAATGCTCTTATAAATGATGTCGCTGCTACTGCAGACAGGACAACGTGCAACTGCTTCAGCTTTGTAGCCGCAAGTGTGGCAACGCAAGCTATGACTATCGCCATGATAGGTGAGGGGAAGGTCGCAAATAGGACAATGAATTTGCCAGCCGCAAACTTGGCACAGGACAAGTCGGGCCGTACCGCGGCGGTTTAGGAAGACTAAAGATTGCTCGTGGTTGTCTAGGGCTGTTTTGATGGCCTCCAGTAAGCGATCAGATAGGTGAAGATCACGCGTAAACTGACTGCGGTCACGACTGTTAATAATCTCTACAACTGCCTTATGACTTACGGTTTTAACGGCTGGTTGCTGCATGCGGAGTAGACCCATAGACTTAGCTTGGGCTATATAATAATCTGTAACATTTGGTGTGGCCGTACCCAAAACCAGCTGAGCATTATGAAGCTGTGCTAATTTGCCGGCTACCAGCTGGGCTTGGTAGTGAGGTGCTTGCTCTTGCTTGTAGGCCTGGTCGTGAGCCTCATCGATTACAATTAAGCCCAGCGACTTGAAGGGTGCAAACAGGGCTGAGCGGGGGCCGATTACCACCACTGGATCCTTAGCTTCTAGTACTGTCAGCCAGGCATCTCGACGCTCAACGTCTGATAAGTTGGAGTGAATGGTAATAACTTGTTTGGCAAAAACTTGTTCAAAACCAAGTACTAGCTGTGGGGTTAAGCTAATCTCTGGTGTAAGCACCAAGACGCTTTGACCTTTTGCCAGACTTTGCTTGGCTAATTCCAGATAGATCCGCGTCTTGCCGCTGCCGGTTTCTCCATGCAATAAAAAGTTATGTTTGGTGCTTTGGGATATCTGTTTAAGAACGGCTTCTTGTTCAGTGGTTAACGGTGGTAAGGCTATTTTCTTAGGTCCAATTGTTTTAACTGCTGGTTTTATTTGTTGCTTGCGGGCCAGGCTAGGCGGCATAGATAGCGAGGCAATACTGCTTATTTGCGAAGGATAATAGCTAGCCATCCAGATCATGAGGTCCAAGCTAGTTGTGGGCAGTTTGTATAGTAAAACCTGGGCTATCCCTTTGGTCTTAAAAGTAGGCTTAAGCGTTTTACTTACGACAACAGCCAAACTTTGTTGATTTCGCAGCGGTACCAAAACTAGTTGGCCAGGTTCAAGTATTTCCGGGTAGCTATAAGATAGAGATTCCCGCCCATGATACTGATTACTACTAACCCACACGTCATAATACATACCCCTATTATAGCCCGTAGCAAATTAAAGTTGTTGAAATGTAAGCAATGTACGGGTATACTTTGCGTTGTGTGAATAACAATGAGGGGCTATGCTAGATACATTTATTACTTCCCGGGTCAGACGCAAAATCATAGTGGTTTATGCTAAGTACCCAGATTTTAAAACCCACGTCCGTGGGCTCGCCAAACTTATTAAAGAGGATGCTGGTAATATCCAACGCGAGCTTAAGCGGCTGGAAAAGATCGGCTTCCTTATATCTGAAAAACAGGGCAACACCAAGATATACCACACCAATAAACACTTTGCTATTTTTAAAGAACTGCAAAGCATTGTCCTGAAGTCGCAACGAATGAGCCAAAAAAGGTCCCAACCCTAGATAATTTTCAAGCCTAGAATTTTCAATTTACATTCAATTTACAATGGACCAATGAACCAAATGCTTGAAAATTGAAGCCTTGGATCATTGAATGAAAATTGTAAAATTGGTAATTGAAAATCTACTCCTTCCAGTATCGGCTATTCTCACTTGCGTATTCCTATCTGTTAAGCTATACTCTCATCCATGATTAGCGTGACACGCAAAGACGGCAAAGAATCACTAGAAAACCTGTTGAGGCGTTTTAACCGCAAGGTTCAACAATCTGGTGCCGTTGCTATTGTCAAACAGAACCAGTATTTTGAGAAACCTATGAGCAAGCGCGACCGCCGTACCAAGGCTATTATCCGGCGCGAGCGCAAGGCTATCAAACTCAAGAAGATGAAACTCGGCCAAAGATAGACACTTCACCGAATAAGCAAACCCATTCAAAAAAGTAGGTTTTTTTATTTTGTTTCAGTCTGGTACACTTTTGACAGAGAGATGACTTTAAAGCAGCAACTAGACCAAGAGCTTAAACAAGCTATGTTAGCTGGTGATAAAACACTAGTTACCACACTGCGCGGACTTAAGAGCGCTATTTTATACGTTGAAGTTGCCAAGGGTGAGCGCGGAAAAGGTTTGTCTGATCCAGAAATTATCGATGTTTTGACTAAAGAGTCTAAGAAGCGTCAAGAGAGTGCTGACCTATATACTCAAGGTGGTAATAGTGAGCGCCAGCAAGCTGAGCTGGCCGAGAAGGCAGTTATTGATAAATATCTACCCGAGCAATTAAGTGAAGCCGACATCGCTAAGCTGGTTGACGAGTCTGAAGCGCAACTGGGTAAGGCTAGTTCCCAGAATATGGGTCAGATCATAGGCATGGTCAAACAAAAAGCTGGTCCTGCAGCTGATGGTGGCACTATTGCTAAAATTGTTAAGGAGAGACTTTCGCAGTGAAAAACACGAAACATGATTCACTAATTCCGACTGGTTCCCGCATCGTAGTGCGGGATGACGGAGGATTTGGGGCTCAGGACGCTGTTTTTTTTGGAAATTGGAAATTGGAAATTGGAAATTACATCTGGAACAAACTGTTCATTTTTAGGCTAGTTGTTCTCCAGGGTGAAACGAGCTTAGACCTATGATTATACTGATGGGTGTGGCTGGTTCTGGCAAAAGCACCCAAGGACGAATGTTAGCTGACCAAAAAGGGTATGCCTGGATCTCGACCGGCGAGATCTTGCGGGTACTCATAACCGGCCGGCGTCGACAGGAAATGCTTGAGGGTAAGCTTCTGACTGATGATGAGATGATAAAGGTCATGGACAAAGTACTCGACCTGATTGATCCAACCGATCAGTTTGTACTAGACGGTTTTCCGCGCACAGTGGTTCAGACGAACTGGGTGCTAGAGCAGGCCAAAAGCGGCAGGATACCACCCATTATTGTGCTTCATTTGTATGCCAACGAAGACATTGTTCGCGACAGGCTCATCCAACGCGGCCGCCAAGACGATAGTAATCAGGCAATTGCCAAACGCTTTGAGGAGTATCGAAACGTTACGCTACCAATGGTAAATGATTTTAAAGCTCATGGTATTAAGGTCTTTGATATTGATGGCTCCCAGGATCCCAAGATTGTTCACGAAGAAATCATGCGGGCTATTAACCACACCAAAGAGTAGAGTCCTCGATGTCTATACGGCTTAAGACTGAACGCGAAATTGCGGCTATGCGCGAAAGCGGACGCATGCTAGCAACCGTATTGGGATATCTAGAAAAGCAAACGAAACCCGGACTAACACCGATAGATATGGCTGATCTAGCCCAGAAAGAACTCAAACGCCTAGGCGGCGAACCGGCTTTCCGCGGCTTTCAAGGCTACCCGGCTATTATTTGTATATCTGTTAATGATCAAGTCCAGCATGCCATCCCAACCAGCAAACCGCTGCGTGAAGGTGATGTTGTTAATTATGACTTTGGTGTCCGCTATCAGGGAATGGTAACTGACGGGGGCATTACGGTTGGTGTTGGCACTGTCAGTCCTCGAGTGGCTGGACTTATAAAGGGAACTCAAGAAGCGCTTATGGCCGGTCTGGATGTTATCAAAGATGGCCGACGGGTGGGAGATATTTCTGCCGTCATAGAGGCAGTTTTACGCCGTTACAAGCTTGGAATTGTTCGCGAGCTGGTTGGCCATGGTGTGGGTCATCAGCTGCACGAAGATCCGGAAATCCCTAACTACGGTAGCAAAGGCACCGGACCGACCCTAAAAGCCGGTATGACCATTGCCGTAGAGCCGATAACGACGCTTGGTAACGAGGCTATAATGGCCGACCGGGATGGGTGGACACTCTGGACCCGCGATGGCAGCTGGTCGGCTCAGTTTGAACATACTGTGCTGGTAACAGATGACGGCTGTGAAATTCTAACCCAAATCTAATGTTCAATTGTCAATGAACAATGTTCAATGAATGCAGCAATCATTCAATGCGTTAATGCCATTGGCTATTTATTGAGCATTGACACTTGAGCATTGATAATTTCTAAGTGTTAGCGTTATACTGCCTGCATGCGCGAACAACCCGCCAGTCATTACTTTGGCCTGGATGTCGGAACCAGTATCGTCAGATGCGTCGTTGGCGTAATTGAACGCGACGATAACGCTGCCAGGCCCGCCATCATTGCGCATGGCAGCGCACCTAACTTAGGCATGCGCAAGGGTGTAGTTATTCATATAGATGATGTTGCCCATGCCATTGCCGAAGCCCTGAACGAAGCCGAAAGACTATCCGGCGTCCACATCAGTCAAGCTACCGTAAATGTTAATGGTAGTCATATTAGCGGTGTTAACTCCCGTGGGGTGATTGCTATTAGTGTGGCTAATCGTGATATTACTCCGGAAGATCGTTTACGGGTAGAAGAAGCTGCCACCATCGTCAAACTACCCACTAACCGTGAAATCATTCAGGTTTTTGCCAAAAATTACCGTTTGGACGGGCAAGAAAATATTAAAGACCCGGTAGGCATGCAAGGTGTTCGATTGGAAGTAGATACCCATATTGTTACGGCTAGTACTCCAGCCCTACGCAATCTTGACCTGGCTCTTGAAAAAGCTCATTTGACTCCGTCTCATCACACCGTCTCAAGTCTTGCCGCCGCCGAAGCAGTTTTAGGCCGCGAACAAAAAGAAGCCGGCACCGTGCTGATAGACATTGGCGCCGGCACTAGTAACCTTGTGGTGCTTGAGGACGGCGAGGTCCAGCACGTAGCTGTTTTGCCCATGGGCGGTACCCATATCACCAATGATTTAGCCATTGGCCTGCGCACCGATCTAGATATAGCCGAGGCAGTTAAACTGCAATATGGCGGACTAGGCACCCACAAGAAAAATAGCCGGGTGTCAGTAGGTTCCGGCGCGCATCGGCACGATTTTGATGGGACTGAGATACACATGATAGTCGAAGCCAGAGTTGAAGAGCTCATGGAGTATATAGATAAAGAACTTAAAAAGATTCAACGCTCGCGTAAATTACCTGGTGGTGTTGTGCTGGTTGGTGGCACGGCAAAACTGCCCGGTTTAGCCGAATATAGCCGAGACGCATTAGGGCTGGCAGTGCGGGTCGGCAAATTACAGCCGCTTGGCGGCTTGCTAGATACGGTTAATGATCCAGCCTACTTTACTGCCGTTGGGCTGATGTTGCTAGATATGCTCTTGTCTCCGATAGATGCACCAGTTGATGGCAAACCTAACTCCACCGTTTTTGGTTTGGTGAATGGGTTACTCGGCCGCTTCAAGAAGAACTAGGGAATAGCGTTCAGCGTATAGGGTATAGCAGAGTCACTTCCTAAGCCCTGACCGCTATACGCTACCCCCTGTTTTGTGCACATTTTGTATTCCTGATTTGCTAATTAGTACTCAAGCATAAGCATTAAGTTGTTCATAGCTCAAAGGACTCATTGATATGGGGCGGCGAGTGCGGTATACTGCCAGTGATGAAATGTGAGTCGAGGATCTAAATAACCATGCCACAAGTAGCCCCAGTCATAGAAACATTTGCCCGTATTAAAGTCATTGGCGTTGGCGGCGCCGGCGGCGCCGCCGTTAATCGTATGATAGAAGCCGGTGTCGAAGGTGTTGAGTTCATAGCTATTAATACCGATGCTCAAGCTCTCCATCACTCTAATGCAGCCAATAAAATCCACATTGGCAAAGATACCACAAAGGGACTTGGTTCGGGCGCCGATCCACTGGTGGGCCAAAAGGCGGCCGAAGAATCAGTAGATGACATCAAAAAAGCCATAGAAGGCGCCGATATGGTCTTTGTAACCTTGGGTGCCGGAGGTGGCACGGGCAGCGGTGCCGGCCACGTAGTTGCCAAAGCCGCCAAAGATATGGGTATTTTGGTGGTCGGTTTTGCTACCAAGCCTTTTGCCTTTGAGGGCGAAAAGCGCCGCCGTAACGCTGAACTGGCCATAGAAAAACTTCGTGATAGCGTTGATACGCTCATTATTATTCCCAACGACCGGCTGCTGCAAACTATAGACCGGCAGACACCACTTCTTGAAGCCTTTAAGGTAGCGGATGATGTCTTGCGACAAGGTGTTCAAGGTATCTCAGATCTTATAACTGTTCATGGCCTTATTAACCTAGACTTTGCCGATGTGAAGGCTGTTATGGCTAACGCTGGTTCGGCTCTGATGGGCATCGGCCGGGCTAGTGGCGAGAACCGGGCCGTCCAAGCTGCCCAACAGGCCATTGAATCACCACTGTTAGAGGTGTCGATAGATGGTGCCCGCGGTATCCTGTTTAACGTTATTGGCGGCCACGATGTGTCTATGCACGAGATCAACACCGCTGCCGAAACCATTACGGCCGCGGCCGACCCGGATGCTAACATCATCTTTGGAGCTACCATTAATCCAGATCTTGAGGGCGAGATTATTATTACGGTGGTAGCAACCGGCTTTGACGCCTCATATTTTGCCAAACGTAATGAGGCCGGTAATAAGCTTGACCAGCCCGAACCTAGCCACCAGAGGGAACCAAGTTTGCCTAGGGAAGATACCATGCGCAGCCTAGACATGGAGTTAGATAGCACCGAAGATGACGCTTCTGAAGCCAAGAAAGAATTCCACAAGGAGCCAACCATCCCTAATATTTGGTCTTTAGATAAGGATGAAGATGACAATGCCAATGACAAATCAACCGACCACGAGACCGACGAAGACAGCGAGCTAGAAAAGCCCAGTTTCCTGCGGCGGCTCAAAAAACACCGCGGCGAAAAAGACAAATCAAACGGCCACGGCAAAAATAAAGAGTAAATTGACCCAACTTGTACTAAATAATACACCGCTTAATTACTTGCAAAGCGCTATGTATGGAGGTATGCTTAAGCACATAGACACTACATGTAGTGATTGTACATTCAGAAAGATTTGCCGGGAGCAACCAAAAATAACCTTGCCGGCAGCATTAAGGAGGACAAAAGAGCATGAAATGCAGTCAATGCCAGCGCGATGACACCAAGGTCATAGAATCGCGCGATGTTTCTGACGGTGAATCAATCCGCCGCCGCCGAATGTGTACGCACTGCCAGTATCGTTTTACAACCTATGAACGCTTGGAACGACCCCAACTAGTAGTCATCAAAAACGACGGCACGCGCGAGTTATTCAGCCGCGAAAAGTTAATTGGTGGGCTGTATCGGGCTTGCGAAAAAACCTCCGTGACCAGCTTGCAGCTAGAACAGCTGATAGCCGATATTGAGCAAGAGCTCTATGCCTGCGGAGACAACGAAATCGCCTCCAATAAAATCGGACAGATGGTCATGGAACGTTTGTCGCCGCTCAACGAGGTGGCTTACGTCCGGTTTGCCAGCGTCTACCGCCGGTTTAAGGATATTGCCGGTTTTGAACGGGAGTTATCGCACATTCGCGAGCGGAAAATTGGCAAATTAGCCAAAACATAGGAATAGGGAATAGCGGTCAGCGTTTAGGGCTTAGAAAGATCAAACCCTATACCCTGAACGCTATACGCTACACCCTATTCTAGGATTTGGCGGTCCCGCAGCTTTTACGACCAGCTGGTCGCCGAAGCCGCGGGGCTGATCGGGCAGCAGAGAGACTCTGCCTGGGCAACTCTAAACAAACATTCACAAAATATAATAAAACTAGCGGTCTTTTAACGAAGATACTCTTAAAAGACCACCAAAGCGGGGGTACTACAATGGGTCAAACAACAATATTGGGGTTCAAGCGGCTTTTTACGTCGCCTAAAACCAAGGGCTACGACGCCTTAAAATGGGTTAAACGCGACTCTATTATTACTAACCCCATGACCAGTAAGCCGGTCTTTGAACAAAAGGGCGTTGAGTTCCCCGAAGGCTGGTCGTTAAATGCTATTAATATTGTGGCCCAAAAATACTTTACCGGCACCCCAGGTACGGCTAGCCGCGAGCAAAGTTTACGTGACCTGATTGACCGGGTAGTTGATACCGTTACTCGCCAAGGCACTCAAGAAGGTTATTTTGAAAGCGACACCGAAGCCGAAGATTTCCGCGAAGAGCTCAAATACGTTCTGGCCACCCAGCGGGCGGCTTTTAATTCGCCAGTTTGGTTCAATATTGGCGCTCCTGAGCGCTCCCAACAGGCTAGCGCCTGCTTTATTTTGGCAGTTGATGACACCATGCCGTCTATCCTTAACTGGTACCGTGAAGAAGGTATGATCTTTAAGGGCGGCTCAGGCAGCGGTATTAATGTCAGTAGTATTCGCAGCTCGGTAGAACCGTTGGGCAAGAGTGCCGGGACTGCCTCCGGGCCGTTGTCTTTTATGCGCGGGGCCGATGCCAGTGCCGGAGCCATTAAGAGCGGCGGCAAAACCCGCCGGGCCGCCAAAATGGTTATCTTGAACGCCAGCCATCCGGACGTAGAGGACTTTATCTGGTGCAAGGCGCTCGAGGAGCGCAAAGCGCGCGATCTAGAGGCGGCTGGTTGGGACATGACCCTAGACGGTAAAGACATTCACTCTGTACAGTACCAAAATGCTAACAACTCCGTCCGGGTGACCGATGACTTTATGCAGGCCGTAGCCAACGATGATGACTGGCAACTCATAGGTGTTAAAAGTGGTAAGTCAGTTAAGACTGTCAAGGCTCGGGATATTTTCCACCAGATTGCCCAGGCAGCTTGGGAATGCGCCGATCCCGGTATGCAGTTTGATACCACCATTAACAAATGGCACACCACTCCTAACGCTGGGCGTATTAATGCCAGTAACCCTTGCAGTGAGTATATGCATCTAGATAACTCGGCCTGTAATCTGGCCTCTATCAATCTGCTCAAGTATCTCAATGACGACTTCAGCTTTGACATTAAGGCCTTCATTCACACTGTTGAGCTCATCTTTACGGCTCAAGAGATATTAGTCGGCTACAGCGAATACCCAACAGAGAACATAACCAAGAATGCCAAGGCTTACCGAGAGCTAGGTCTGGGTTACGCCAATCTTGGAGCCTTGTTAATGGCCCAGGGTTTACCGTACGACTCCGAAGAAGGACGAGCTCAAGCCGCCGCTATTACAGCTCTTATGACTGGCCAGGCCTATGCTACCAGTGCCCGTTTGGCACGCCGGGTCGGCCCTTTTGCCGGCTTTCACAAAGACCGCGAGGGCATGTTGCATGTACTTAAGATGCACCGCGAGGAAGTCTCTAAAATTAATGCTAGTCATGTTTCTGAAGAACTCCTCAACGCGGCAGCTAGCGCTTGGGATGAAGCGGTTGAGCTGGGCGAGTTGCATGGCGTGCGTAATTCTCAGGCCAGCGTTTTGGCGCCCACCGGCACCATCGGCCTGATGATGGACTGTGATACTACCGGCATTGAGCCGGATCTAGGACTGGTTAAGGTCAAGAAGCTAGTTGGCGGCGGCACGATGCATATTGTCAACCAAACCGTACCTCGTGCCCTCAAGGCCCTCGGCTATAGCAAGAAAGAAGTAGACGCCATTGTTAGCTATATCGATAAAGAGAAAACTATTATCGGTGCACCAGCTCTTAAGGAAGAGCATTTGCCAGTGTTTGCCTGCTCAATGGGTGATAATGCTATCCACTATCTAGGCCACGTCAAGATGATGAGTGCTGTCCAGCCATTCCTGTCCGGAGCTATTAGCAAGACAGTTAATATGCCTGAGGACGTGACTGTAGAGGATGTAGAGCAGCTACATGTTGATGCTTGGAAAATGGGTCTCAAGGCGGTGGCTATATACCGTGACAACTGTAAGGTTGCCCAGCCGCTGAGTATGGCCAAGAAGGACGGCGCAGCCGAGGAAGCCTCTAAGGTTGAGTCTATCAACGACAAGATCATTGTCAGGGGAGCCGTGCGGCGTGAAATGCCCAAGGTTCGTGCCGCCAAGACCTTCTCGTTTACTGTTGGCGGCCTGCATGGTTACTTTACGGTTGGCGAGTTTGACGACGGTACCCCTGGCGAGCTATTTATTAGCATCGCCAAGATTGGTTCCACCCTGGCCGGACTGATGGACTCCTTTGGCCGCTCTATAAGCTATGGTCTGCAGTATGGTGTACCGCTTAAAACCTATGTTAAGGGTATGGCACACATGTCGTTTGCGCCATCGGGTATCACCGATGATCCAGACATCCGCACCGCCTCATCTGTGCTAGATTATATCTTTCGCCGCTTGGCTCTGACCTATCTGTCGTTTGACGACCGGTTAGAGTTGGGCTTGGCCTCCATAGATGACATGCCAACCGAGCAAGTTGAGCTGCCTATGGGCGGTGAACTGGTCAATGAGGTTGTACCAGCCGTGGCCCTGGAACCTCTACCAGAAGTTCCGGAGACACCCAAGGTAGCTGAAGCCAAAGTAACAGCCGACAAACCTTCATCTGTTTCGACGCCAGTTAGCAAAGCTGAAGCCGGTGCTAATGATGATTCAGCCCCGATGTGCTACAACTGCGGCAACCAAACCCAGCGGGCCGGCAGCTGCTACGTCTGCACCTCTTGTGGTTCGACTACGGGATGTAGTTGAACCACAACCCTGAGCGTAGTCGAAGGGCTACCTCAGCTACGGGGCGTAGCTAGAAAATATTCTAAATCAGAATCACAAAATTCCCATCTGTTAGAGGTCCGTCCTCTAACAGATGGGAAGAATGTGGGTTTATCTCATTACTGCTTATGCTATTCTAGAAACGATGAAGGTTTACATTATCTATCAGTCGGATTCGGAGCATGCTCGGCGGGTAGAGGAGTATGTACACGATTTCCGCAAAGAACAGACGACCCGGCGGGTACAATTGTTAGATGTTAACACCAAAGAAGGCGCCCAAACGGCTGAGCTATATGATATTGTCCAATATCCGGCGGTTTTGGCGCTTAGTAACGACGGTCAGATACTAAAAGATTGGCAAGGCGAGTTTCCGCTTATGAATGAACTGGCTTATTATGCCAGCCAGGACTAGGTCTCCATTGTCATCTCGAGCTTGTTGAGAGATCTCTCCACTTCGGTCGAGATGACAGATGTTGTTTGCCTCGTACCAACAGGTACGGTATAGTTAAGACGTAATTTTGAGATGGTTATGCAAGGTCGCACCTTGTAAAAAACAGGGAAAAATCTGATGATTTTGCAAAAAATCTCTTTATTTTTTACAAGGTGCGACCTTGCATAAGATCACCCATAAGGAACATATGGCAGACAGTAGATCACCATTTAGCCAGATAGAAGAAGACATCCAAAAAGTCTGGGCCAAAGAGAAGACGTTTGAAAAAAGCGTTAAGAACAGAGAAGGCCAAGAGCTGTTTAGCTTTTATGACGGGCCGCCGTTCGCCAACGGCTTGCCGCACTTCGGCCACTCCCTGGTGACCAGCATCAAAGATTCGATGTTGCGCTACAAAACCATGCAAGGCTACTATGTACCGCGCCGCAACGGTTGGGATTGTCATGGCTTGCCGGTGGAGTTTGCCATAGAGAAACAGTTTGGCGTAAGCGGCAAAAAACAGATTATGGAGCTGGGACTCGAGAAGTTCAACGCTGCCTGCCGCGATTCTATCTTTACCTACAAAGACGATTGGGAGCAACTGCTACAAAGAGTTGGACGCTGGAGCGACTACGAACACTACTATGCCACCGTCGACACCAGTTATACCGAGAGTGTCTGGTGGGCCTTATCTGAAATTCATAAAAAAGATCTACTCTACAAGGGGTACAAGAGCGCGCCTTATTGTCCGCGCTGCGAAACACCGCTCAGCAATTTTGAGGTCAACGAGGGCTATAAAGACGATGTCTCTGACCCCAGTTTGTATGTAAAGTTCAAATTAACAGATGAGGACGCTTCGTTATTGGCCTGGACCACTACACCTTGGAGCCTGCCCGGCAACGCCGCCATAGCTGTTCACCCCACTCAAAGCTACGTTTACGTCACCTATACCGATGATAATGGCCAATCTGACACTGTTATTTTGGCCAAGAGCCGGTTGAGCGTGCTTGACGAGCAAGAGTACAAAGTTATCAAAGAAGTTAAGGGTACGGAACTGGTGGGTAAATCTTACCTGCCTCTGTTTAAGGTTGATTCGGTATCGGGTGTTAAGACTTCTGCCGATGACCTTTATAAGGTTTGGCCGGCAGAGTTTGTGAGTACCGAGGAGGGAACAGGGGTCCTGCATGTGGCGCCAGCCTTTGGCGAGGACGATCTTAATCTAGGCCAGAAACACCACTTACCCGTACTTAGTACGGTTGATAAATCCGGGCATCTGGTGGCTGGTATTGGTTTCCCGGAGGTAACGGGCAAGTTCTTTAAGGGCGCCGACAAGCCGATCATTGAGCATCTAACCAAACAGGGGCAGGTCTTTGCCGCCGAAACCTTTAAGCATACCTATCCGTTCTGTTGGCGCTGCGAAACGCCGCTGTTGTATTACGCTATCAACAGCTGGTTTATTAAGGTCTCAGCTATCCGCTTCGATCTGGTCAAGACAGCCGAGCAGATCAACTGGGTGCCGGATCATATTAAAAAGGGAAGGTTTGGCAAATGGGTGGCCGGCGCCCGCGATTGGGCTGTCAGCCGTAACCGTTACTGGGGCGCGCCGCTGCCGGTCTGGGTTAACGAAAAGGACGAGAGCGATTACATTGTCGTCTCTAGCATCGAGGAGCTTAAGGAATTAGCCGGCGAACACATTAAGGTGGATGATTTGCACCGGCCGTTTATAGATAACATTACGTTCACCAAAGACGGCAAAAAGTACAAGCGGGTAGACGAAGTGCTGGATTGCTGGTTCGAGTCGGGCTGCATGAGCTTTGCCCAGTATCACTATCCATTCGAGAATAAGCAGGAGTTTAAGCGATCATTTCCGGCTGATTTTATCATTGAGGGCCTGGACCAGACCAGACTGTGGTTTTATGTACAACATGTGGTCAATACCATCCTATTTGATAGCCCGGCCTACCGTAATGTCGTGGTAAATGGCATCATTATGGCGGCAGACGGCCAGAAATTAAGCAAGCGGCTTAAGAATTATCCGCCGCTGGAGGAAGTTTTTGAGGACGAGGGAGCGGATAGTTTGCGTTTGTTCCTGCTCTCGAGCACGCAGGCTACGCAAACAGCCGACTATTTGCGTTTTAACCGCGAGGCACTCAAGGACCTCAATCGTAAAGTTCTGGGCACGCTACTCAACACTATGAGGTTCTTTACCATGTACGCCGAGATTGACGGCTGGAAGCCCTCAAAAACGCTGACAGCGCCTATAAGCACGAACGTTTTGGACGAATGGTTGCTGGCGCGGCTTAACGAAGCTATCGCAGCCGTCACCAAGCAAGCCGATGATTATAAAATTGCTCATGCTATTGAGCCGATTTTCGCCCTGATAGACGACACCTCTAACTGGTACGTCCGCCGCAGCCGCCGCCGTTTTTGGAAAAGCGAGGATGACGGTGATAAGCAAGCTGCTTATGCCACGCTTCACTACGTGCTGGTCGTTACCATGCAGCTGTTGGCTCCCTGGGCGCCATTCATAAGCGATCACCTGTGGCGGCAATTAACAGAGGGTGTGGATCTTCCAGCATCAGTCCACTTGAGTGATTGGCCAAAAGCAAGCAAAACAGACACCAAGTTATTGTGGGAAATGAAGACGACAAGAGATCTAATCAATGATGGTCTTAGTCAACGAGCGGCTGCCGGTATTAAAGTCCGTCAACCACTGGCCGATGCAAAACTTGAAGGTAGTCTGCCTATCAGAGATGACATGAAGCAAATAATGGCTGACGAACTTAATGTTAAACAAGTAACTTTCAGTCGGCCCACTCCAATAACGGGCAAGACGCCTTTTGTTGAAGTTCCAGCCCGTCCCTCCGGTCTTTTACCCGGCTCTATTAAACTAAATACTAAACTGACAGATGAGTTGAAGGCAGAAGGCCTGATGCGCGAACTAGTCCGGTTTGTTCAGAATGCTCGTAAAAAGGCGGGACTGAATGTTGAGGATCGAATACATCTGGGCTTAGAGGCTAATTCTAAAGACATTGTCGATGCTATAAAACAGTTTGAAACGACTATAAAGTCAGAGACTCTAGCCGTAGATCTCAATAGCCTAAAAGCATATGACTACCAAGAGACAGTTAAGATAGAAGACTCAGAACTCAAGATAGCCATCCAAAAGTCTTAGTAGTTGGGTTTACAGAGAGTCGCTTATCTGTTACACTTTATGTCTATGTCAAGCAAAAAAGCAGTCATAACTAGTGGTGGCAAGCAATACCTTGTTGCCGAGAACGATGTTATTGATATTGAGTTGCTTGAGAGTGATAAAAAGGCACTCAGCTTCGAACCATTGCTGACAATTCATGACGATACCGTAAAAGTCGGCAGCCCTACAGTAGATGGCGCTAAAGTCACTGCCGAAATTGTTGAGGCGATGGTCAAGGCTGATAAAGTTGTAGCAATTAGATACAAGCCCAAAAAACGGGTTCATAAGACCCGCGGCCACCGCCAGCAGCACACCCGCATTAAAATCTCTAAAATAAGTTAGGCACGCCACATAAATACTGTGGATAACTCCGAAGAGTATATACTAATTGTAGTATGAATAACAACATTACAAACATACAGCAGAGTATTTATTTAAAGTGCTCCTTGCTAGTAGTCCCTGGTTTAATCATAAATTTACAACGATATTAACTTTTAAAGTTATTATTTCTTATTACAACGAAGATAAAAATACTTTAACGTAAGAGGCTTGTCTTTAGCGCCCATGACGGCCATACTTAGGGGTGATTCTTGGTAATGTCCATTAATCATTAGGTACAAATATCAAAATGATAAAACTGAAGCAGCTTATTAGCCTAGCATCCGGATTACTGCTATTTAGCAGTTTATTCTTTTTTCTATTTGGTCAACTTGGCTTTGCGGCCTCTCAATCGCAAGGATATCGTAGCAGCTCCAACTTGACTTTGGGTACAGTTGTGAGCACTACCAGTGCCGGCAGCAATAGCCTAGCGGTTGCTAGCCTCAGTAACGAACAGCTTATGGTTGGAGTAGTGGCCAATTCAAAAGATTCAGTAGTTAATTTGGAGCCCAGTAGCAGTAATATTACGGTGGCAACTACCGGCCAGGCGAGTATTTTGGTGACCGATGCTACCGGCAATATTAACGCCGGCGATAATTTGGTCATTTCACCCCTTGCTGGCGTTGCGACCAAGGATACAACTGATAGTACCGCCAAAAAGTACATTGCCATTGCCAGCCAGTCATTTAATGCAAACTCCTCAACAGCCCATAAAGTATCTGTGAGTTATGCTGATGGAAGCACCAAAGAGGTAGATGTCGGCGCCATACAAGCTAAATTAAACTTGGTTAATAGACCGCCAAACCCTAATACTCAGAACCAAAACTTTATTGTGGCTCTGATAAGTAAGTTAATTGGCAAGCCGGTTAATAAAACTAAACTTATTGCCGCTACCGTAATTGTGCTCACAACCCTCTTGATTACAGGCATACTGCTACAGGGCTCGATACGCGGTTCATTTATAGCTCTTGGGAGAAACCCTTTATCCAAGCCGATGATTTTAAGTAATTTGTTCCGAGTAATCGCCTTAAGCATCTTGATTCTCGAAGTTGGCATAGCTGTCGGCTATGTCATTTTAGTGGTTTAGCACACAAAATTAGTTCACCTGTGTATAACTTCTTGCCATTCAGGGGTAGGAAGCATAATATAGTAGCAGGTGTAATGAATACAAAAAACACCCGGAAAAAATAGCAACACGCAAATGGAAAACGAACAGTTCACGACCGAAGAAGGAAGCCGTCAGCCGACGGCTGTTTCGCTGGAAGCGAGTGCGGCACCCTTAGTACCTAAAACGGCTAAACTCAGCCGCCGCTGGTTGTTCACTCTATTTGGCGTGATAATACTCTTCGTTGCCACAGTCAGCGGCATTCTGTACAAGATTCACAACGCCTCACTCAACAATCAAGACAAGTCCCAAACTGTGAAAACTCAGAGCATTGATCTTAGCGAGTTATCCAGTAAGCCGGCACCATTCGCAGTCGATAGTAGCAACAGGGTTGTCATTAACGGTCAGCTCCAAGCCAGCCAAAGTTTGTTGCTGACCCCTACGGCTCAACCCCAGACCGCTACGACTGGACTGATCTATGTAGATAAAACCAGTGGTGAAGTTCGCTACTATAACGGTACGGACTATCTGACTTTTGCTACCACCACCAGCTTGGGTGATCTGCAGGCCACCCTCAACTTGGTCAAGAATTCCTCTGTGGTGACCAGCTTGCAAGGCACCTCTGGAGCTGTCTCGTTAGTCGGCACTGGTGGTCTGGCAATTACCTCTAGCGGCAAACAGGTTAGCCTAAACTTACCGCAAACTCTGACCACTTCTGCCAGCCCTTCCTTTGGTAGCCTGACCCTTAGCGGGGCTCTGACCGTTAATACTATCCAGCAAACTGGCAGTGGCAGTAACATTGCCATCAACGCTGGTAGTGACCAAATTACCTTTACTGCTAACGGTCGTACTTACAATCTGCCAAATATTGGCAACAGTAACCAAACCATCTGTACCGACCAGGCGCTTTGTGTGCTGGGTGGCGGTACGGCTGTGTTACTTGGTCAAGCCTCAGCCCAGCCGGATAACAGTGCTGACACCTCAATTTTCATCAACAAACAGAATTCCGGGAATCTGATTGAGCTTGATCAGGGTGGCACTCCGGAGTTTAGAGTTGCCAATAATGGCAATACGCTCATTAACGGTGTACTGGGCGTCAACACTGTAACCCCTAGCACGAGCCTAAGCGTTGGGAGCACGGGGCAGAGCTTTACGCTGCAAGGGAATGAGGGTTCCAGTCTGGTTGCCCAGGATGGCGCCAACCATAGAGTCACGGTCAACTTCCAGGCCAGCGGCGCCGTTAACAACGATGTGACCTACTACTTCGACCGCTCCTCAGCAGCTGGCAACTACGCCATTTGTACATCATCCAATAACTGTGCAGCAGCTACTGGCGGAGTGACTGCTCCAGGCCTGGGTGGCACTAATGGCCAAATTGCTAAGTTTACCGGCTCAACCACACTGGCTAACTCAATTTTAAATGATGATGGCTCAACAGTTACTGTGGCTGGTAATCTGACCGTTAATAATACCTTAGGAGTTAATACCATCACACCAAGTAGCAGCTTAAGCATTGGCGCTATTGGCCAACAGTTTACGCTCCAGGGCAATGGCAGCTCCATTATTACTGCCAACAATGGTGGTAGTGTCACTAACGTAAAGTTTGCGAGCCCCAGCGGGACCAACAATATTACGTTTCCGGCCGCCTCTGGTACGGTTTGCTTGCTCGAAGCAGGAAACTGTTCCGGTAGTGGTGGGGTCAGTTCCAGCGGAGGGAGCAATAATGGCTTTCTATCGTTATTTACCTCAAATAGCAATATCACCGCTTCAGCCTTGTCGCAAAGCAGTGGTAACCTCACAGCCTCTGGTACCCTCGCTGTCCAGGGAGCCAACATCACGGTTGGTAAAGCTAATACCACCAACGGTGCACTCATCCTTCAGAACTCTACCAACGCCTTTACCACTAGCCTGAGTGCTGCCAACCAGACCGTTG
>Ga0265338_10001526_pt1 | contig 37353 bp, 33 predicted proteins | sample 42126metaG_FD_193579 | JGI IMG/M metagenome (GOLD analysis project Ga0265338, IMG submission 193579) | Rhizosphere microbial communities from Carex aquatilis grown in University of Washington, Seatle, WA, United States - 4-21-26 metaG | ecosystem: Host-associated > Plants > Roots > Rhizosphere... | reverse complement strand
TTACTTTTTTGTCAAGAAAAAAGTAAGGCAGAGGAAAATTTAAAATAAAAAACGATTCTCATTGACATTGAGTTATTCAGTAGACACTATTTATCTAATAATTGCAGTCTTTGATTACTATCCAAAGATACAAAAATCTGAACAAGATTATAAAACACATTTAAACGATATTTAATAATCCCAAAATAATTTATGTATCTTTGCTCACACTCAGCATAAGAGTTATACATACTTAGCAAAATGGATCAAATAGAAATAAGAATCGGAATTACCCATGGTGATATTAATGGTGTAGGTTACGAAGTAATTATGAAGGCATTGTCCGACCAAAGAATATTGGATAACGCAACCGTTATAGTGTACGGATCACCTAAGGTAGCAGCATTTCATCGCAAATCGTTGGACTTACCTAATTTCAACTTCAATCTCATAAAATCGGCTGAAGAAGCAGCATACAAAAAAGCTAATATCATTAACTGTGTTGACCCAAACATTAGGGTTGAAGCAGGTACCGAAACAGCCGAAGCTGGCGAAGCAGCATTCCTTTCGCTTAAGACAGCTGTTGCCGATTTAAAAGATGGAAAAATTGATGTGTTGGTTACTGCACCAATTAACAAACATAATATACAATCGGCAGCGTTCGATTTTCCGGGTCATACGGAATATCTGGCTAAAGAATTCGGTAACGAAAACGCTTTGATGTTCCTCGTAAGCCCTAACTTTAAAATTGGTGTGCTTTCGGGACATGTTTCGCTTGCTCAAGCCGTTAAAATGGTTACGGTTGACAATATCATAACCAAACTTAGAGTTATGAATACCTCTTTGATTCAAGATTATGGCATTCGTAAGCCCCGTATTGCGGTTCTTGGATTAAACCCCCACTCAGGCGATCAAGGTTTAATAGGCACGGAAGAAACTGATTTTATTATCCCGGCAATCAATAAAGCACGTCAGGAAAACATTATGGCATTAGGACCATACCCACCTGATGGATTTTTTGCATCAAAAGAGTTCTTAAAGTTCGATGCCATTCTCGCAATGTATCACGATCAAGGATTAATTCCATTTAAAGCCATGTTTTTTGACGAAGGTGTTAACTATACCGCAGGTCTATCTGTTATCAGAACATCGCCTGCACATGGTACAGCTTATGATATTGTAGGGAAAAATCAAGCTAACGAGAATTCATTCCGTCAGGCGATATATATGGCAATCGATATATTCTATAAACGCCTTGAATATAATGCCTTAATTAAAAACCAACTCAAATCGCAGATGGTTATTGTAGAACAAAAAGGAGCTCAATAAACAATGTACGATTATTTCAAAGGAATTATCACACAACTAACGCCAACTTTTGTTGTTGTTGAAACCGGGAACATCGGTTATTTGATGAATATATCATTAAATACCTTTACAAAACTAAAAGATGGCGATTCGGTAAAATTATATGTCCATCAAGTCATTAAAGAGGATGCACACGACTTCTTCGCATTTATAGACGATCAGGAACGACAAATATTCCGTTCGCTCATCTCGGTATCGGGAGTGGGAGCTAATACAGCACGAATGATACTATCAAGTCTTTCGCCGGCAGAAATTATTATTGCCATTACATCGGGCGATGTTAAGACACTTAAAGCAATAAAAGGAATCGGCGAAAAATCGGCTCAACGCATGATTATCGACTTGAAAGACAAATTTGGAAAAATAGGTGAAATACCCGATATTTTTGGAAGTAAAGACAATACATCGAAACAAGAAGCGTTATCAGCATTAGTTATGCTTGGCTTTGTAAAAAGCTCGGTTGATAAAGTCCTTGATAAGATTGTTTCCGAGACTCCCGCAGCTACTGTTGAACAGTTGGTGAAACTTTCTTTAAAACGGCTTTAGTGATTTACCTATAAAGAACGTTTGCTTGAAGAAAGTAGTTAACAAAAATAAATGGGTTGCATCTTTTGCTTTGGTATTTGCTTGTACCATTTCGTTCGCCATAATCGGTAGCAACGTTATGGGTCCGAAAAGCTTTCCAAAAGATAGCGATTCGGATGTTGGCGAAAAAGACTCTGTTAAAAAGAAACAAGCCGAAACGCCCATTTTAGATTCTGTTTCGTTACCATACAAATATAAATCGCAACAAGATTTACCTTACGAAAACCTTAACGAACCTTCAGGCTTACGATTAGGTAAAACACCCTCGCTCAAAACACAAATAGACTATAATCCCGAAACGGGCGACTACGATGTGTATGATAAAATGGGTGTTTACGAAAACAATACACCCTACTCTCTTTCGCAACAAGAATACGATAACTACGCTCTAAAAAAATATAAAAAAGGCTATTGGAATCAAAAAGCATCAAATCACGAAAAAGGGAAAAGCGGTGGTTTGTTAAATGGTGTTGTTGGTAACGTTCTTGGCGATAACAACCCTATAGATATCAAGACACAAGGATCGGCCGAGCTTACCTTTGGAGGTAAATATAGCCGCACATACAATCCTTCGTTAACCAAACAACAACAACGGATGTTCAATTTCGATTTTACCAATAAAATCCAAATGAGCATTACTGGTAAAGTGGGTAACAAAGTCTCGATGAAGGTGAAATACGATACCGAATCGCAGTTCGACTTCGAAAACCAAATGAAACTCGACTATACCGGCGACGAAGACGAAATAATTAAGAAGATTGAAGCTGGTAATGTTACCTTCCCCATCGATAATACGTTGATTAAAGGAAGTCAAAGTTTGATGGGTTTTAGAGCCGATTTACAATTTGGCAAATTGAAAGTCTCGGGAGTGCTATCGCGTCAACGTGGAGAGTTTTCTACAATCAATGTCGATAAAGGAGCTCAAACATCGCAATTTAATATCCGTTGCGACAATTACGAAGCCAACAAACACTTTTTCCTCGGACATTATTTCCGCGATCATTACGAAACGGCTTTTAAAACAAGCCCTGAAATAACCGATGGTGTCTTAATTCGTAGAGTTGAAATCTGGATGACTCAAACATCGGCAGGTAAAGAAAATGCACGGAATGTCTTGGCATTAACAGACCTCGGCGACACCAAAGTAGGTAACAACTATGAAATGCCCAGTAATCAAACCGATCGGTTATATCAACAAGTTAAAAACCTACCGAACGTCCGCGATATAAATTTGATCTCAAACGTTATGGCACAAAACAATTTCACCATAGGTCAAAATTACGAAAAGGCCGAACTTGCCATAAAACTTAAGGAAACACAATATACCATTAACAACAAACTGGGGTATATCTCGCTTAAATCGTCGGTCGATCCTTCTAAGATTCTAGCCGTTGCTTACGAATATGAATATCATGGAAAAGTATACCAAGTTGGTGAATTCTCGAGCGATGGTGTTGAGCATCCCAATCTATTGATCGTAAAATTATTAAAAGGAAGTCACTTAAATACCACGTACAACAACTGGGATTTGATGATGAAAAACATCTATTCAATAGGAGGCTATCAAATCAGTCCCGACGAATTCAAATTAGATATTCTTTACGAAGACGCTCAGACAGGTAAACCAATCGGCTACTATCCCGAAGAAGGAAAGCTCAAAGGCAAACCCCTTATTTCAATAATGAATCTTGACGTTATCAGTGCAAACAAAGAACCGCATCCCGATGGATTGTTCGACTTTTTGGAAGGATATACCATCAATTCGCAATCGGGGTTAATAATGTTTCCTGTACTTGAACCGTTCGGCTCGCATTTGGATAATGTAATAGGCGATCCGAAAATTTCAACAAAATACGATTATCCGCAACTTTACGATTCAACCCAAAGTTCGGCACGACAGTTTGCAGAAAAAGATAAGTTCTTACTTAAGGGCTCATATAAATCGAGTTTCTCGAGCGATATTTCTTTAAATACCACACAAGTGCAAGAAGGATCGGTAACCGTTACTGCAGGAGGACGGAAACTCGTTGAAGGAACAGACTACACCGTCGATTATGCCATGGGACGGGTAAAAATAATCAACCAAAGTCTTTTGGAATCGAAAACACCGATTAAAGTCAGCTTGGAAAGTAATCCGCTCTTTAGCATGCGGGCTAAAAACTTAATGGGAACCAAAGCCAGTTATGCCATTACCGACAAATTTAAAGTGGGTGCCACCTTACTCCGTTTATCTGAAGTGCCGCTTACAACAAAAGTTGGGTTCGAAGATTTTCCGGTAAACAATACCGTTTGGGGTTTAGATGGAAACTACTCCACCGAAGTACCGTTTATAACCCGAATGGTCGATAAGATACCATTTATCAATACCAAAGAAAAATCAACCATAAAAGCTTCTGCCGAATTTGCACAGTTAATTCCCAGTACATCAAAACTTATCAGTCAAGCAGTCGAAGTCGATTATTTCGAAAACTCACAACAGTCGATCAGCCTTCGCGAACCTTCGCTATGGGTGCTTGCAGCAACACCACAGGGGCAATCGAAATTATTTCCCGAAGGAAATTTAATAAACGACACCCGAAACGGGATGAACAGGGCACAACTTGCATGGTTCGACATCAACAACGACTACTTCTTCGGTTATGCATCGAAAATATCAAAATCATTGCAATCGAATGTATATGCCCATGCCGTAATGGGAAATATCCTTTTCAATAAAGATCCGTCGTCAACGGTCGAACGTCCATTAACTATTATCAACCTTGCATTTTATCCTAAAGAACGGGGACCATATAATTACGATGTTAAGGCAATCAATGGAATAACAGCGGGAATTAACACTACAAATGGAGAATTAATGCATCCTGAAACGCGTTGGGGAGGAATTACCCGACAAATGAATACAACCGACTTTGAAGAAGCCAATGTGGAATACCTTCAGTTCTGGTTGATGGATCCTTTTTATTACGACTCGGCTAAAACACATGCCGGAGGAGACTTGTACTTCGATCTGGGAATGATATCGGAAGATATACTTCACGATTCACGAAAATTTGCTGAAAACGGATTGACAAACGATCCTACAAAATATATTTATACCAAACTTGCACGTGTCCCTAATTTTCAAGTAGTGCAAACAGGTTTCGACAACAATGTTAACCGTGCCGACCAAGATGTAGGTTTTGATGGATTAGGCGATAAGGACGAACAAAACTTCTTTAGCGAATACCTCGATCAAGTAAAACATTCGGGCGTGAGTGGTAGCGTTCTCGAAAAAATAAATGAAGACCCCTCGCACGACGATTTTGTTTCATATATCGATCCTGTCAATCCCGATCTTTCTATTTACGAACGATATCATTATTACAATGGTTCCGACGGCAACTCACCTGCCGGCAATAACCAAGGAACAGGTCGGTTAAGTCCCGATGTTGAAGATATTAATCAAGATAACACACTTCAGGAAGACGAAGCCTATTACCAGTATGACTTAAAAATCACCCATAAAGATCTGGTCGTTGGTAAAAATTATGTGGTCGATCGAATCAGTGAACCGCTTACAGGAACAAAAGACTCAATCGGATGGTATCAGATCAAGATACCGATAAACTCCGACCAGAAAGTACGAATAGGATCAATCAGCGATTTCAAATCCATTCAATTTATGAGAATGTTTTTACGCGGATTCAAAGATTCAATCTATCTCCGTCTTGCCGAACTTGCACTTGTTCGGGGTACATGGCGTAAATATGATAATACAATATACGAGGCCGGCGAATACGACTTGAATAACGATGCACAGGTCGACCTTTCGTCGGTAAGTGTGCAAGACAATACAATGCGAACACCAATACATTATGTCCTTCCTCCCGGAGTGGTTCGTACAATCGATCCGATGAACACATTGCTTACCCAACAAAACGAATCATCATTGCAAATGAAAGTAATGGGGCTCGACGATGGAAATGCAAAAGCTATTTATAAAATGTTGAATAAAGATCTCCGTCAATTTGGAGAATTAGATATGTTTGTCCATGGCGAAGCGGTGCTGAACGATCTGAATCCGATAAAAGACGGCGATGTAACAGTCTTTATGCGATTAGGTTCCGATTACACACAAAACTATTATGAATACGAAGTTCCTCTACAATTGACCAAAGTTGCAAACTACACCAGTGGCAATGTCGATTCGCCCGATCGATTGGCAGTATGGCCTCAAGAAAACAATTTTGCAATCAATCTTAAACAGCTCGTATCAATAAAACAAAGCAGAGACAATCTTTTAGCTAAGAACAGCGGCTTTACAACCGATCAGATTTTCGTTCAAGCTGAGGGGAATAACAAAATCAGTATTAAAGGAAATCCGAGTTTGGGAAGTGTAACAACGGTAATGATAGGTATTCGGAATAAAAAGAAAAGCTCTGTAAATCCAACCGACGACGGATTGAAAAAAGATGTTATTTGTTGGTTCGACGAACTGCGTTTAACCCAATTTAACGAAAAAGGAGGATGGGCGGCTTCGGCTTCAACACAAATCACTATGGCCGATTTCGCAACACTTAGCTTGGATGGTAAAATTATGAAACCCGGCTTTGGGGGTGTCGACGAACGCATCTTCGAACGAAGTCAAAACGAGGTCGATCAATTTAACGTGGCTTCGAGTGTGGCATTGCATAAGTTTTTCCCCGATAAACTCGGACTTCAATTACCGTTTTATGTTGGATGGTCGGAATCGGTTACAACCCCTCTTTACGACCCGTTGAGCACCGACGAATTATTAAAAGCCAAATTGAATAACATGACTGCCGACTCAGCCAGCAAATACAAACAGTTGAGCCAAACCTTCGAGAGCCGCTTAAGCTATAACTTTACCAATGTACGCATCACCCGTCCAAAACCTAAATTCTTGCATCCGTTTCATGTAAATAATTTCACGTTTACCTATGCTTTCAATAAGATACATAACCATAGTGTCGATTATGTTTACGAAGACCGCTACGACAATAAAGTGGCTTTGATGTATAGCTACATGATCAAATCGCATTCGTTCGAACCGTTTAAATCGATCAAATCGAACAATCTTGCCTTAATCCGCGACTTTAACATCGGACTACTACCGGCACAATATTCAATCGACAACCAATTCGACAAATCGTACAAAGAATCGTTACAAAGAAATCTATCGCAATATGCCGATCCCAATTACAAATTCGATCCTATCTATTCAAAAACATTCAATTGGTCGAGAATCTATAATCTAAAATGGAATCTTACCAAAAACCTTAAACTCGACTATTCGGCTAACAACGTGGCAAGGGTAGAAGAACCACAAGGACAAATCTATCACGACGATTCACATAAAGCATATATGAGCGATTATCGTGATTCTGTTTTCAATGCAATGAAAACAGGAGGGCAAACAACCGACTTCACGCAGAAAATAGATCTCTCTTATAAATTGCCTATTGATAAAATTCCATTCTTAAGCTTTGTAAGCTCAAATGTGAAATATAGTGGTAATTATTCTTGGACACGGGGTTATGAAGTGCCCAATAGCACATTGAATGCTGGAAATATTATTAAAAACTCAAACAACGAATCGTTCGACGGAACAGTAAGTTTAACAAAACTTTACAATAAATCGAAATATCTGAAAGAGGTTGATAAACGATTCTCGGGACGAGGTAAAAGTAAACCCAAAACCGAAAATGTTAAATATACCAAAGATGCAGTCACCATACAGGCATACACAGCCTTGGAAATAAAGCACTCGCTAAAAACCACCGATGTAAAACTGAGCGTACTCGACAATAAAGGAAAAGCAATAGAAGGAAAAACAGTGGTGGTCGATGCAAATAAAGTAACCTTCACCGCCGAAAAAGATTACGATCAGGCACAAGTAGTTGTTACTGGCAAACGCGAAGTAAAAGATCCGCCATGGCGTTTTGTAGCCGATGGAGTGGTTCACACCTTGATTATGGTTAAATCGGTGAGCATTAATGCAAGTCAAAGTCTTGGATCGTATGTACCGGGTTACGACAAAACAACCCAATACTTCGGATTGCAACATCCCTTTGGAGCAGATGCACGTCCGGGATGGGGCTATGTGTTTGGTTATGTACCGTCGTTCAACGATTTGGAAAATACCGTACTCGACCGTAAATGGTTGATAGCAAACGATTCTTTGCTCAACGATAAATTCTTACGCACCTATTCAAATCAGATCCATTTAAAGACAACAATCGAACCGTTAAATAACTTTAAGGTAAACCTCGAAAACAATCGAACCTACTCGCAAAACGAAACACAATATTTATCGAACAATGCCACCACTATGGCAACAAGCGAAAAAACAACCAATGGAAGCTTTTCAATATCAACAAATGCCTTGAAATCGAACTCACTGCTCAATGCATCGATGTCCGACAAAACCTATGCACAATTCAAATCAAACCTTCTGATAGTAGCCGATCGATTGGCAGCCCAACGCGGAACGACATTCGAACGCGATCCGATCACAAAATTCCCGGCATATTATAAATCGTCGTCGCAAGATGTGTTGATACCTGCGTTTCTCGCAGCATATACTGGTCAGAATGCCAATAAGATGTATCTCAATAGTTACTTCACCCCCCTGTTTTCTAATGTGCAGGATTTCCTACGTTCCATCAACTGGAAGGTAAACTATAACGGATTGTCGGATATCAAATTCTTTAAACCCTACTTTAAATCGATAACCCTTACCCATGGCTATACTTGTACGTACAGTATTAGCAATTATCAAACATTCACCAGCGATAATATGGTGGGAGCCAACAAAGATTTTTATTCCGATTTGGTCGATGGCAATGTATATCTGGCACCTAAATACAACATCAGTTCCGTATCGATCGACGAACGCTTCAACCCGATACTGGGAATCGATACCAAACTACAGAATAATATAACAACAAAGTTTGAAGTTAGAAACAACCGTACCATTACCATGTCGCTTGTTAACACCGAAATATCGGAAGTGGGAGGATACGAATATATAGCAGGAGTGGGCTATGTGTTTAAGAACTTTACCGTAAATATTAAAACAGCCGGAACAAGCAAAGCATACACCAACGACATAAACACACGTATCGATGTGTCAGTCCGCGACAATACAACCATCCGCCGCACCATCTCCGACGATGTTAAATCGGTTATACAAGGACAAAAGATCTGGTCGCTCAAATGGTTTGCCGATTATATGCTTACTAAACAGTTTACCGTCCGTACCTTTTTCGATTGGACAATTAATCAACCAAGAACAAACGGATTTATGACGTCAAATAAAAATTTTGGTCTAAATTTGCGTTTCTCGTTAATCTAGTAAATGCTAAAACTGTTTGTGCGTAAAAGTATTGTCTTTATAATTTTAGTGTTATCGTTTGCAATCGGCAAAGCTGCTCAAACAATTGATACCACAAAATCGAAACCGAAAGATTCTGTTAAGGTTATCGCACGTCTACCCATTGTACGGAAACTACGTTTCGACAATCCCTATGCAGCACCCACATTATTTGTTAAAGATTCGGTTAACGACGAATTGTATCGATCGTTACCATACTTTAAAACAACAGAATATCCCGCATACCTTGGAGTAATTGGACAGGCAGCATTTTCGCTCGCCTATTTCGACAATAAACAATTGACCGATAACCCGTTTCTGTCGCCCTTTGCATTAAACTTCTTTTCGAGCGACGATAAAGAATATTATAATACCCGACGTCCCTATTCGATACTTAAATTTAACGGAGGTGCCAATGTGTTGGAAAATTTCGACGCCTTGCTTACCCAAAATGTAAATAAAGAATGGAATGTGGGATTCGACATGCATTTCTATGGATCTAAAGGAGCATACAACTATCAAAAAGCAAGCACTCATCAAGCAAAGGCATTTACAACATATTTCGGACCACGCTATTCAATCGTTGCACAATATTCGGCCAATCGACTCTTTACCCAGGAAAACGGTGGAATAGAAAATGTACAACTGTTACGCAACAGTCAATATTCGCCGGCAACATTAGATGCCGATTTAACCGCAGCAAATAGTAAAACACGCTTTACCCAGTTTTATGTAAAACAAGAATTCAATCTATCGGGACGCTATCATAAACCCGATTCAATGAAAGTAGAATTGCAGGAATTCCCCATCTGTATCGGACACGAATTAAAAGCCGATCACTCCTTTCGTTCTTTTACCCAAACACCTTCTTACTTAGACAAAAACATCTATCCCAATAAAGGTTTGGATACTACTAAAACCTCCGATTCTTCGTTAAGTAAGGTGATAACCAATTTTGTATATCTCAAAGTAAGTGCAAATAGAAACAGAGCCAATTCGCAAACCATAATCGGCGGAGTGGGCGTAGAAAGCGAAAACTATATCTTTTCCGATCACCTCATGTGGAACAAACCTAATCTATATAACAACAGCTTTGTACAAGGATCGCTTTGGAATTATGCAAAATCGCATCAAGGCTTCGATGCAAATACCCGCTTTTATCTAACCGGACGTAAACAAGCAAATCTGCTTGCACAAGCACGCATCTATCTCGATTTCCACAGCCTCGATTCGTTACGCATAGAAGCAAAAGTAGAAGGAACGGTATCGAGTCCTTCTTATTTTTACACAAGCTATTGCAGTAATCATTTTACCTGGAATAACGATAATCTGTCGAAACAAGAAACGGTAACCGGAACATTGCAACTCTATTCGTTGTACGACAAATACCATCTTAAAGCATCGGCAACGCTCATGAACAATTATGTATATGTCGATCAAAACCTCAAGGTCGATCAAACAAACAAAGGAATAATCATAACAGCAATTGATGGTGGAAAAAAAACCAATTGGGGCATTTTATATCTCTCAACCAATGCCGTGGTGCAATCGTCGAATACCATCGTACAAATACCCTTGTTTGCCACCACCAACACCATAGCAATAAAAGCAAAGCTGTTCAAGAAAGCATTAAGCATGAAAACCGGCTTTGATGTTTATTACTGGACGAAATATTACGCACCGGCATATATGCCCGAACTGGGCGTGTTCTATAAACAATTTAATGTAAAGTCGGGCGACTATCCCTTTGTCGATGCCTTTGTGCAATTCGATTTCAAAAGAATGCAAGTCTTCTTTAAATATTCGCACGCCAGTTATTACGTTACTAACAGTACCAACTTCTTTTCAGTGGCACATTATCCACTCGACAAACCCTCTTTTGCCTACGGCTTAAGCTGGTATTTCTACAATTAATCTCTCAAACAGTTTTATGGCTAGTTACTTACAAGTTGAAAATCTCACCAAAACATATGGTGACCTCTATTTATTTAAAGACATTTCCTTCGGTATAGCCAAAGACGATAAAACGGGTCTAATAGCAAAAAACGGAGCAGGTAAATCAACCTTGATGAACATCATAGCCGGGCTCGAAAGTGCCGATCGGGGCAATGTGGTATTCCGCAACGATGTTTCAATTGGCTATCTCTCGCAAAATCCACAGTGTAATCCGGCTCTAACAGTTATGCAACAAGCATTTGCATCGTCCAACGAAGTGATAAAGGCAATAGGCGAATACGAGAATGCTTTGCAACATCACGACGACGAACGACTTCAAAATGCAATGGAAGCCATGGATCATCTTAATGCTTGGGATTTCGAAATGCGAATTAAACAAATCCTCACCCAACTTAAGATTGAGAACTTCGACCAACCCATGGCACAATTATCGGGCGGGCAACGCAAACGGGTAGCTTTGGCTAATGTATTGATCAACGAACCCGACTTCCTGATACTTGACGAACCAACCAACCACCTAGATATGGAAATGGTGGAATGGCTCGAAGAATATTTTAAAAAGGTTAAATGCACCCTCTTCATGGTTACCCATGATCGCTATTTCCTCGACCGGGTTTGTTCAAACATAATCGAAATAGACAACAATACGGTGTACGAATATACCGGCAATTATTCGTACTATCTCGAAAAACGCGAAGATCGAATAGCATCGCTCAATGCCAGTATAGACAAAGCAAAGAACTTATTAAAAACGGAACTTGAATGGATGCGTCGCATGCCCAAGGCACGAGGCACAAAAGCAAAATACCGCGAAGACAATTTCTACAAAGTACAAGAAAAAGCCTTAATGAAAACCGACGAAAAATCGGTACAACTCAACATCGTAACCAAACGACTCGGGAAAAAAGTATTGGAATTCGAAAACATAGCTAAAGCCTATGGACAAAATGTATTAATAAAAGACTTCTCCTATAAATTCGAACGATACGAAAAGATAGGCATAATAGGAAAAAACGGCTGTGGCAAATCAACCATGTTGAATATCTTCACCGGTAAAGAAAGTCTCGATTCGGGCACGGTCGAACTAGGCGAAGTGGTTGAAATAGGCTACTACCGTCAGGATGGAATGAGCTTTAACGAAGGCGATAGGGTTATTGACATCATAAAAGATATAGCCGAGAACATACTACTGGGCGATGGAAAGACATTATCGCCATCTCAATTTCTCGAACATTTCTTGTTTCCACCCGAACTCCAATATTCGCATGTATCGAAATTAAGCGGAGGCGAACGACGCCGGTTATATTTGATGACCATCTTGATGAAGAACCCAAACTTCCTCATTCTCGATGAACCAACCAACGACCTCGATATAATGACCCTTAACGTATTGGAAGATTACCTGCAATCGTTCAAAGGTTGTGTTATAATCGTATCGCACGACCGTTATTTTATGGACAAAATAGTCGACAACCTCTTTGTATTCGAAGGCGAAGGAGCCATCCGCATCTTCCCCGGTACCTTTAGCGATTATTCAGCATGGCTTGCCGAAAACGAAAAAGATGAGAAAAAACGAGCAAAAGAAGTAAAGAAAGAAGAACCCGCAAGCACAGTAGCACCGATAGCCGTAAAACGCAAATTCAGCTTTAAAGAAAAGATGGAATTCGAAACACTGGCAGCCGAAATAAAAACACTAGCCGCCGAACGTCAAAGCATACAAGCCGACATAAACAACGGCAGCTTCGATTCCGATAAAGCCGTCCGTCTTGCCACCATAACCGAACAAATAGACGCAAAAGAATTACGATGGCTCGAACTGAGCGAGTGGGCATAACATCTACCACGGGTTTTACCTGTCACTAAACATATTCAATCACTTCAGGATTTTTTTTACTCTTTAAACAACCACGAAGTGGTTTAATATGAATAGCTCCATATGAAATACGGGGGTGGAGAAAAGAGGAACCTGAATAAGGCTTCAATACAATTCTCAACAACACGTTTACAAAACCTGCTTGTAGATTACATATCCTTTCTGTTAAGATGGCTAAGCCTGCAAATATGAAGGCTTCCCGCCCCTGCCTGTTCTTTCCGCGTTGCGATACGATTCCATATCAATCTCATCATCAAATACTTCAGTCTAATAAGAAAACCTTTCTGTATAAACCCAAAACAACCCGATAAGATACTGAAAAAACGAAAGATTGATCCCCATATAAAGCGATTCTTAGCTGTAATGAGCAACAAAACAGTTCGACTAATGAACCGAGTAAAAAATTATTTCCTACAAACTGTGTAGCAATGAAGTTTATTTACTATTTTTGAGATGGATAAATTATTTCAGTACGTATGTCAGAGCAAAACGATAATTTAGAAGAAAATAGCAGAAGAAAATTCTTCAAAAGTCTAGGGTTAATAGGAGCAGCCGCAGCAGCAGGTTCGGTAGCAATGTATTTTGGTAAAGAATACGAAGCAAAAAAGACCGGAAAGAAGATACAACTCTTAACTACCGACAACCGAGTAGTAGAATTCGAAAATGGCGAAATAAAAGATCTTAAGGTAGACGATAGCGAACTTCAAAAACGTGGTCGCGAAGGAATACCCGGTAAACGATGGATCATGGTAATTGATCTTGCAAAGTGCCGAAATGCCCGCAAATGCGTTGAGTCCTGTCAAGGAGCACATCAATTGAAACCCGATCAGTTTCATCTTAACACGCTTGAGATGAAAGACTCGCCCGAAGGAGCACCTTATTTCATGCCTAAACAATGTCAACATTGCGATAATCCACCCTGTGTATCGGTTTGCCCGGTTGATGCAACATTTAAACGCAACGACGGCATAGTATTGATCGACAACGAACGCTGCATAGGATGCCGCTTCTGCGTGGCAGCCTGCCCATATTCGGCAAGAATATTTAACTGGACCGATCCACGTGACGAAGAAAAATATGCCGATCAACCCTATAATATTGAGTTAAACGTACCTCAAAAGAAAGGAACCGTATCGAAATGTGTGTTTAGTGCCGACCGTCTTCGTGTAGGACGTTTACCCTATTGTGTTGAAGCATGTCCAAACGGGGTATACTGGTTTGGCGACGAAAACGAAGATTCGGTAACCAACGGAACAACAAAAGAAACAACCCGTTTAAGCGAATTGCTTCGCGATAACTCGGCATATCGCCTGATGGAAGAATTAGGTCAGAAGCCACGGGTATATTATCTTCCGGCAAAAGACCGATTATTTCCAGTTCCCGAAAAAGACGGCTTTATTCAAGAACATTCGTAACGTTAATTTATATACATACTTAAAGGTAAATTGAAATATGTTGAACAGTATATCGAGTAAAAAAATTATCAGCGACTTAACCTACCATGTCAAGATAAACAAAAGCTTTCACATCTGGATGGCATTTCTAAGCGTATGTCTTGGAGTCTGTTTATATGCCTATATTATACAGTTACGCATAGGGCTTGGCGTTACCGGAATGCGCGATTTTGTATCGTGGGGGATGTACATCTCTAACTTCGTGTTTTTCGTAGCCAGTGCATTGGTAGGAATGTTAATCAGTGCCGTACTCGGCTTATCGGGACAAAAGTGGATAACCCCCATAGCACGCATAGCCGAAATCATAGCAATTGCATTTGCATCAGTAGCAGGATTGGTAATCGTGTCTGATATGGGGCGACCCGACAGATTGCTGAACGTATTTATATACGGACGCTTCCAATCGCCCATACTATGGGACGTTACCGTCGTTACAACCTATACCTTGGTAAGTGTATTATTGTTCTACATACCGTTGATACCCGATCTTGCAATCCTTAAAAACGATAAAACGCTACCGAAATGGCAATCGAACATCTATAACCTGATGTCGATCAATTGGAAAAACTCGCCCGAACAACAAGAACTGGCAAAGAACGCCATTCGCATACTGCTGATATTGATTATTCCAATAGCCTTGGCAATCCATACCGTAACATCGTGGCTCTTTGCATTTACCCCGAGGGTAGGTTGGAATTCAACCATCATGGGACCTTACTTTGTAGCAGGAGCATTTGTAGCAGGAGTAGCAGCGGTGGTTATTGTAATGTATATATTACGAAAAATATATAACCTCCAAGCCTACATCACCGATATGCACTTCGATAAAACAGCAAAACTACTGGTGTTGGTATCGTTAGTCTATTTGTATTTCAACATCAACGAATATTTTGTACCCGGCTTTAAGATGCAAAAGTCCGAAGCCATCCATCTACACGAGTTATTCGACGGACGCTTCTCATGTCTATTCTGGTCTGTGCAAATATTCGGACTCGTATTACCAATCATCTTATTATTAATAAAACCGTTCCGCAAACCACTCCCTCTTTTTGTGATTGGAATCTTTGTACTCGTAGGATCATGGTTTAAACGATATCTGATTGTTATACCAACCATGGAAAATCCGCTTCTACCTATTCAAAATGAACCTCAAAACTTTGCAATATACACACCAACGGTCATAGAAATTGCCGTAACCATGGGATCGTTGATAATGGTGGTAATGATAATAAGCACACTGGCCAAACTATTTCCAGTAGTACCGGTACACGAAACGATAGAAGAAATGAGTAACGAACATACTAACGAAACACAAAAATAGGAATGAATATGATGAACCATTACTTGTTACGCAAATCATTATTAGCAGGGTTGACCTTATTTTTATTGGCACCAAATGCCTTTTCGCAAGGCAAATGGGACGTTCCGGCCGATAAAAAAGATAGAGTTGCACCTTTTAAATTCGATGCCAAATCGGTTCAAACCGGAAAAGAAATCTTTAGCAAGAATTGTATCTCATGCCATGGAACACCGGGCATGGGCAATAACATACCCATGGTACCACTACCACGAGATCCGGCATCGAAAGAATATCAGGCAAACATCGACGGCGAGTTATTTTATAAAATGACCGAAGGACGTGGAGCTATGCCATCGTTCAAGAATTCCATTGAAGAAAAAGATCGTTGGGCAATCATTTCGTACATCCGTAGTTTTAATAAAACCTATGTACAACCCGAAGCAAAAGGAGGTTCCGAAGCAAAAGGTAAAATAGGAATAGCCCTCACGCTATCGAAAGCAAAAGACAGCATAACAATCAAACTAACCCAAAAAGTCAATGCCATTACCTCACCCATCAGAGGATTTGCCGTGACCCTTTGGGCTAAACGATACTTTGGCGAATTAAAAATAGAAGACGAAAAAACAAGCAACGACAATGGCATCGTACGCTTTGCCTGTCCAAAGAAGCTCCCAGCCGATTCGCTTAATCTAATCAAGTTGAAAATAAAAGTATCGAACGAAGCAGCCGGCGTATCGGTTTCGAAAGATACCATCCTACCTATAGGAATCGTAAAAAGCAATGTGCGAGTACTCGAAAACCGAGCATTTTGGAATGTCCGTTCAATGGCTCCCATCTGGTTGATTCTTGCATATAATGTATCGGTACTGGTAGTCTTTGGCATACTAGGATATATTATCTTTTTATTGTTTAAAATCTGGAAATCGGGTAAGGAAAATAAAGAATAACGTCTAAAAAATCAAACAAAACGAAACAATGCATGATAATTACGTGTCGATGAACAAAACGAATAAAAACATACTTGTATTACTTGCACTTTGTATTACTCTATCGGCATCTGCCCAGGTATTTTTTGGAGCAAATGCAGAAATGGGAATAGACGAGAAACTGGGTCAGACCATCCCGCTCAACCTCCGATTCATTAACGAACACAAAGACACCGTCACCTTAGGTCAACTTATAAAACAACCCACCGTACTCTCGTTTGTATATTTCGACTGCCCGGGTTTATGCAGTCCGCTGCAACAAGGCATTTCCGACGTAATCGACAAGTCCGATCTCGTAATAGGTAAAGATTATAAAGCAATCACAATCAGCTTTAATTATCGCGACGATCCCAATAAAGCAAAGAAAAAGAAAAAGAACTTTGCCGAGCAAATCAGCAAAAACAAAAGTGCAAACTGGTATTATCTCATATCCGACAGTATAAACATCAATGCAATACTAAAGGCGGTAGGGTATAAAATAAAAGCAACGGGAATGGACTTTGCCCATCCCTCGGGAATCGTAGTGGTAAGCCCAACCGGTAAAATCACCCGCTATTTATATGGAATAACATTCCTGCCATTCGATTTCAAAATGGCAATAATAGAAGCCCAGAAAGAACAATCGCGTCCTACCATCAATAAAGCATTAGATTTTTGCTTTGCTTACGATAAAGACGAAAAAAGATATTCACTCCAAGTAACAAAATTGTCGGCAACCATCATAATATTTCTAGCCGCATGTTTACTTTTGGTACTTATTTTTAAATCAAAAGGGAATAAGAAAGAAAATAATACAAGTAATAACCTTTAACTATTTTGCCATGGGCAATGCAATCGACAACAGTTATTTAAACAATGGGAGCAAACATAAAGGCCTACTTGGCTATTTGTTAACCCACGATCATAAGCGAATAGGCTTGATGTATTTATATGCCATAACATTCTTCTTCTTTGCAGGAGGTACCTTGGGAGGAATAATGCGGATGGAATTGATGCGACCCGGTGCCGATTTTATATCAGCACAAACCTACAACGGAATATTTACCGTTCACGGCATCATAATGATCTTCCTCGTGGTGATACCGGGAATAACGGCAGTGTTCGGCAACATCATCATGCCAATACAAATCGGAGCACGCGATGTAGTGTTTCCAAAGCTTAACTTACTTTCGTTTTATCTCTATGTTGTAGGAGCAATCACCGCATTATTATCGCAATTTATTTACGGAGGCACACCCGATACAGGTTGGACATTCTATGCACCCTATAGCACATCAACTCACACAAATGTAGTAATGGCGGTAACGGCAGCAACAATATTAGGCTTCTCGTCAATACTAACCGGATTGAACTTTATCGTAACCATCCACCGATTACGCACCAAAGGCATGACCTGGTTTAGAATGCCGCTCTTTCCTTGGGCAGTCTATTCAACGGCATGGATTCAGGTGCTTGCAACACCAATAATAGGAATCACGTTATTGATGGTAATTGCCGAAAGAGTATTCCAAATAGGCTTTTTCGATCCCAAACTTGGTGGCGATCCGGTCTTATACCAACATTTATTCTGGATCTATTCGCATCCTGCCGTATATATCATGATACTTCCCGCAATGGGCGTGATAACAGAAATAATCCCCACCTTCTGTCAACGCAAAGTATTCGGTTACAAAGCAATTGCCATGTCGAGTGTTGCCATTGCAGGCGTAGGTTATTTTGTGTGGGGACATCACATGTATACTTCGGGAATGAGCGAGAATGCACAATGGATTTTCAGCCTTCTAACCTTTCTAGTAGCTGTGCCAAGTGCCATTAAAATGTTCAACTGGATAGCTACAATGTACAAAGGCTCGATAAAACTCGATCCCCCTTTTGTGTATACCCTTCTCTTTATGTTTAATTTTATGATCGGCGGATTAACCGGTTTGATTCTCGGATCGCTTGCAACAAACGTGCAGGTGCACGCAACAGCATTTGTTGTGGCACATTTCCATTACATCATCTTTGGTGGAATGGGCTTTGCATTCTTTGCAGCAATTCATTATTGGTTTCCTAAAATGTATGGACGCATGTATAATCTTAAATATGCAAACACCTACGCAATCATTCAATTTGTAGGATTCACCCTGCTTTATTTCCCTCAATTCATAATAGGGTTTCAAGGCATGCCACGACGATATTTCGATTACCTGCCAAAGTTTCAAATGGGACAAATAGTATCGGGCATCGGAGCAATAGTATTCGGCGTGGGATTCTATATGATGATTGTACACCTGATACGTTCAGCTCGCAAAGGAGCAATAGCCGAAGCAAACCCTTGGGGCGGCACAACCTTGGAATGGATGATTCCTTCGCCTCCACCGGTCGAGAACTTTGGCGAACAACTACCTGTAATTACTGAAGAACCATATAATTACAAATAACATTTAAGCATGGAACAACATACAGCACATCACGTGGAAGTAAGAGATGATGAAGGCGATCGCATGGGAATGTGGCTCTTCATATTTACCGAAATCCTGCTCTTCTCAGGTCTATTTCTAGTTTATGCCGTTTATAGATCGCAATATCCTCAGGATTTCCATATCGCAGGCTATCAACTAAACGTATTGATAGGTACTATTAACACCGTTATATTGCTTGTGAGCAGTGCAACAATTGCAATGTCGATTACAGCAGTGCAACTGGGCAACAAAAAATTGGCTTTAGCATTGATCGGTACAACCATCCTGCTCGCATTAGTCTTTTTGGTAAATAAATATTTTGAATGGGGACATAAAATACATGAAGGTCTGTATCCGGGTTCTCCAATATTCTTATCGCTTCACCGAGGACAGTTGTTGTTTTTCGGTCTCTATTATTTTATGACCGGATTGCATGCCCTGCACATCATTATCGGAATGATATTCCTGACCGTAGTATTTGTAAAAGTAAGTAAAGCATCGGTCAACAAAACCGATTTTGTGCTGCTTGAAAATGGAGCGCTCTATTGGCATTTGGTCGATTTGATTTGGATATTCCTATTCCCCTTACTCTACTTAATAGCTTAAGCCCATGGAACACGTAGCAAATCATATCAGTAAATATAGTGTAACGGCAAAGGTTCTGATTACACTCTTGGTACTCACTACCATCACCGTGGCTGCAGCCTGGTTTAATTTCGGCAAATTGAATATCATTATTGCAATGTCCATTGCTTCGATAAAGGTATTTCTTGTCTTGACCTATTTTATGCACTTAAAATACGAAAAGCTAATTTTCAGATTAATGGTTGGAATGGTATTCCTCCTGTTGACCCTTATATTTATATTCTTATTTTTCGATTATTGGTTTAGATAATATACATATGAACGAAGCATCAAACTTAGCACATGGAGTCGACCATGCATTTTATTTCATAATAGGAATCGACCTCTTCTTCCTTATAGGTTTAACAACAGCAATGTTGTTTTTTGTCTTTAAATACCGACGGAAAAAACATCCCAAACCAACGCAGATAAAAGAAAATATGTGGTTGGAGTTTACGTGGACGGTTATTCCATTAATAATTGTTATAGCAATGTTTTTTGTAGGCTATAACGAATATACTCCGCTCCGCACAGTTCCTAAAGGAGCTATCAAAATCACCGCAATAGGCGAGATGTGGAAATGGACATTCGTATATCCCAACGGAAAAGAATCGAACAAGCTCTATGTGCCTTATAATAAATCGGTGCTAATAAATCTCGAATCGAAAGATGTGATTCATAGCATGTCGATCCCTGCATTTAGAATAAAAGAAGACATGGTTCCCGGTAAACACAACTTTTTATGGTTCATCCCAACCATAAAAGACACCTTCGATATCTATTGTTCCGAATATTGCGGCGTGCGACATTCGTATATGCTCTCGCAAGTAATAGTTTTAGACGAAGATAAATATATGGACTGGGTTTCGAAGGTCGAGAAAAAAGCTCCCGTTGCCGATCTGCCCGGATTAAAAGTATTGCAAAACAATGCATGCCTCGGATGTCATTCATTAGATGGATCGACCTTGGTGGGTCCATCGTTCAAAGGACTCTTCGGCAGTAAACGCAGCGTTATTACCAATGGAGCCGAACGATCAATAACCGTTGACGAAGAATATATCAAGAACTCAGTGTTGGATCCTGGAAAAGATGTTGCAAAAGGCTTTACAAACGGCATCATGCAATCGTACAAAACGGTGTTAAAAGATCAGGATATAAAAGATATTGTAGAATATTTTAAAGCAAATGCGAAAAACTAGTTAAAAAGTAAAAACTAAAAACTAAAAAATAGAAGTTAATGAGTGGTTCTAATGAAATAATGACCTTCAGACCTCTTAGCTTGTGCGGACTTGCAGTTAGCTTGCGCGGACTTGTAGTCCGTGCATTCAAATGTTTTAACGAACGGACTCCAAGTCAACTCAAACCTTACCAAATCTTAAATACATCAATAATTCATTCTCATAACTACGATATAACTAAAAACTAAAACATAAAACCTCCTTTGAGCGACTTAGTGAAATACCTTAGTGTTCCTTTGTGGTTAAATTCTTTAAGCCCCTCACACCTAAAAAATACGAATATGATGAAAATAATAAAAGGATATTTTAGACTCGGCAAAGGCATACTGTCATTTGCCATAGCATTATCGGCATGGGTAGGATATTATCTTGCACATTCGTTTTCAGCAGGATCGTTCGTATTGATGTTTCTAGGAGTTTACCTATTATCGATGGGAGCATCCGGATTAAACGAATATTACGAACGCGAAACCGATAAACTCATGAAACGTACCGCTTCGCGACCAATACCATCGGGACTCATTTCACCACGAAAAGCATTAACGGCTATAGCACTCTTTATACTTATCGGAAGTCTTTGCTTAAGCGTCCTTAGCATCTATGCACTCCTTCTGGGACTGCTCAATATCGTTCTGTATGCTTTTATTTACACCCCGTTAAAATACAAAACCAACCTGGCAACCATACCGGGAGGATTGGTAGGAGCCATTCCACCGTTAATAGGTTGGTATGCCGCCGGACAACAAAGTCTTTCGATAGGAATAGTATTCTTCGCAGCCTTTATGTTCTTATGGCAGATACCGCACTTCTTAATACTTAACCTACGATTCTCCGAAGATTACAAAAAAGCTGGAATAGCAACATTAGTAGGTGAAATGTCGGGCAATAAATTCCGTTTAATTTTCTTAATATGGACTGTCTGTACAGTATTAGTATCACTTCTTTTTCCAAGCGTTGGACTAATCACACAACCGGTACAACTCTATGCTTGTATTATTATAAATATAGCCGTGTTATTGATGTTTACCTATCTTGTATTTCATAAAGGAGGCGAAAGAATCATAAAAGGGAATAGATACATGCATATGTATCTCCTTTTCCAATTCCTGTTTATTGTATTTGGACGGTTGGTGCTGTAATACGGTAAACGGTGGCATTAAAATATGATTATCGGTAACTAGTGTGAAATTAAAAATCGTTTTATGCTAGATAAAAGACATTACGTGATACCATAACATCAAACATAGACCAAACGTAATCATCAAATCAACGAAATCCATTACATTTTCCAATTACCTTTTCGTAGAGACGTTGCACGAAACGTCTCATGCACAACCCTATCCAAAATTCAAAAGAAAATCAACACGCATTACCTGAAAATTCATCCCAATTGCATTCAACATCAAAAGCATTACCTTTGTCGTCATGGAACTACCAATTCTCTATCAAGACGAACATATAGTAGCAATCAATAAACCACATGGATTATTGGTGCATCGATCGCCCATAGCCGCCGATGCACAGGAATTCGCACTGCAAATATTACGCGACCAATTACAAAAGACAGTTTTCCCGGTACATCGACTCGATCGAAAGACAGCAGGAGTACTGCTCTTTACCTTTTCGAAAGAAACACTCGTAAACCTGTCGAATCAGTTTATGGATGGAACGGTTTCGAAGAAATATCTGGCAATACTCCGAGGTCATGCCCCCGAATCGGGCACGATTGATTATCCGCTCGAAAACGAATCGGGCAAAATGCAAGAAGCAATAACCCATTACAAAACCTTAGGCTATTCCGAAATACCTTATGCCTTGGGAAAATACACCAGTCTTCGCTACAGCCTCGTTCTTGCCGAACCCGAAACCGGACGAATGCATCAACTACGGCGACATTTTGCACATATCATGTATCCCATCATCGGCGACCGTCCTCATGGTTGCAATAAACAAAACCGTTTCTTTAAAGAAACCTTCGCAATGGATTCTATGCTGTTGCATGCCTCAGAACTTACCTGCAAACATCCGATAACAGGACAAACCGTAACGATATCCGCTCCACTCAGTTCCGAATTTCAACGTATGATCGAAACATTACAACTAACTGAAGCATTAACCCTGTATTAGGCATTTGAAACCTAATGATATTTTAGAATAATTATAATAATCTATATAACTAATGCTTACTAGAAGCTATTGAACCCTATTAAGGATTCCTATCATCTTGTATTCTACCCCGTATTTCATACGGGGCTATGGAAAATTAAACCAATCGTGGTTGTTGACTGAGCTAAACAATCCGATAAGATTGAATGTAAATAACCACGAGTGAAACCCGTGATAGAATGGTGACGACGATTAAGAACCCTGAATGGGTTCAATATCAAATTGATATAAATGCCAATATCACTTTGACATAAAACAAAGTTATCTAAATTAGACGTTCAATTTTTGAAAATTGCGAGGACTTAGTAGCTTAAGCAATAAAAACAACTCCAAACCTGATTACCTTATTATTATATATAGAGTTAAAAGTCGATATATATAGAAATTGTATTGCGTAATTTGGGTTAAAGTCACACTGTGCCGATATTTTTAATAATAACCGATGACTAAGCAGTAGCAGATAGTATTATAAAGGTGAAGCATTTCAATGAGGTTGCATTATCATTTTAACACAAACAACATCATCAATAAATACCGGCACCAAGTATAGCATCTATAGCATAATCGGCATATTCTTAGCTTTAGCTAGCTGTTATCTTAAAAATAATTACTACATTTCATTTTATGACGAAACATATAGAATAACTATAATGTAAAAAGTCAGGAACAATTAAAAAAAGACCTTACGTTATAAGCTAGAGGTCTTACTATTTACAAATTCATTATAATTAGAAACAGGTAACGGGCAACAGTACTATTACCTTTAAATACACAATAGTTACAGATATCATAAGTAATAATTAAATTCAATAATTATGAGAATAGCAATAGTAGGCATAGGAGGAATAGGAGGATTTCTTGGAACAAAACTTTGTACGGCATATTCGGAATCAAAAATCCACGAAATAATATTTATACAAAGAGGCGAACATTATAGTAAAATCAAAGAATCGGGCTTGACGTATATAGGTAAAACAGAAACAATAATACATCCCCACCACATTTACGAAACAACCGAGGATGCAGGCATATTCGATCTTGTATTTATGGCTGTCAAGAGTCGCGATTTAGAAGTTGCAACGCGTGCAATTAGTAATAATGTTACCGAAGACACAATCATCATACCTTTACTCAACGGCGTTAACAATGCCAAACGAATAAAGAATAAAATTCCTAAATCAACGGTGCTGAATGGCTGTATATATGTGAGTGCGGCAATCGAAAACCCTGGAACGGTACGACAGCTTGGTGGGGCAGGTAAACTGATCATCGGTCCATTGAAAGGAAAAACCGAACCGTTTGAACATATTGTAACAGTCTTGAAGGATGCCGGCATAAATGCCGAACTCACCGCCGATATTACCCGTGCGGTGTGGGAAAAATACATTCTTATTTCTTCGTGGGCATCGATATCGTCTAAATATAAGTTACCCATTGGAGCCATTTTAAACAATGGAGCTATTCGCGAAGAACTGAAAACGATGCTCGAAGAGGCAGTAAAAGTGGCAACAACATTAGGAGTAATGCTTGATGAAGAGATCATAAAAAATTGCATGGATCGTTATGCCATTCTTCCCTATACCAACAAAACATCGATGCAACTTGATATCGAAGCAGGTAAAAAACCCGAAATAGATATTATGACAAAGTTTATTGTCGATACGGCCGCACAATTAGGTATTGACGTACCGACTTACAGCAATGTTTTAAAGGCTCTGAGTAAGCGAAAGTAACGTTTTGAATTGTTCAACCGGTTGGGCATCATTCCAAATTGTTCCAATCATTGCAACACCATCAAAACCCATCTGTTTACATAGAGGGATATTCTCTGCCGTCACTCCGCCCAATGCTATATATTCGGTACGACGTGGACGGCTTAAGAAATCTTTCACAGCATCGTGTTGATAGCCTTGCTCGTATCCCAGTTTCGAAACACTATCGAAAATCGGACTGATAAATGCGTACGCAAACGATTCGTCAACCATTCCGGCTTCACAAAAACCATGGGTTGAAATGCTTTTCTGTATCGGAAAATCTTCGTATTCGTAAAACTCGTCGCGACCCATCGATGTACAGTGAATACCTTTGATAACACATTCCGTAGCAAGGGAATAATTGGAATGAATCACAATACGGTTATGATAGATCTTCGGGATACGATCGATAAAATGCTTCATTTCGTCAGAACTACTCATCGGTTTACGAAGATGAAACAACTCAAGACCGTTTTCGAAAAGACCTTGTAAGGTATCTATTTCACCATCGTGAAATTCGGGTTGCGACAATACAATTAATTTGAACATACTATTTTCTTTATATCATTAGCAAAAACAACATTGAACTTTCGAGCACCACGAGCATTTAAATGTTGCGAATTATAGAAATTTAAAGTGTCGAAACAAATGCTATCGTTCGAGTAATTAAGATAAGGTATAGCATACCTGACTGAATATGATAGATAAACCGAATCTATTTCTTTTCTATTCCGCAACAACTTTGTAGCTTTATAATACACCGGTGAATTTACAAAAATCAATCTAATATCATTGCTCACACAATATTTGACGAACGAATCGAACAAACGTAACGTTGGATTGTCAATTGTGTCGACATATCCATTACGATGATTCTTTTCGAACAAACCAAACGACCTATCCCATTGACTATCCTGGGTTTGATATCCTTTGTATTTCCCATTCGACGATGGTGTCGTTTTATCAAAACACGAAGATATTGCACAAGATATCAGATCTTTATTATGAACGTACTTATAAAAAGGAATGTACAGGTCTCTCCAATCGGAACCTTCGTAATGCGAAACCGCTTCACGAATTGTACCATCGTATAAATAAGGAACAAATTGCTGATAAGAATAGAGATACGGCAACTTATCGATAGTAATGTAATCGGCAGTTTGAATAATATACTTCGGCTTCTTATTATACTTAAGATACGTAAGAAATCGGTAATACTGCATGGTGAAATTATAGCCGTCAATTCCAAGATTATAGCTGTTGATATGCAAAACAGTATCAAGTACCCCGGGCGAAATATGTTTCCAAGCTCTTGAATTACCTTGAATAATCATATCGGCATTTATTTTAGAATCGAAAATATCGTTCCATTCTTTATAATTGCTCGAACAATTCGACTTTCTGAGGTTATAGTCGAAAACCCATTGCAAAGTATAAGCTAACAATAGAAGGAGCAAGGTAAAACAAAGTATCTTATAAATGAACGTCTTCATCTTAAATGGCACATCTTAAATTTTGTATAAAGATATTGATTCGAATGTTACAATAAAAAAGGCATGTGGGTAACACATGCCTTTTTTTACTGTAACGTTCGAAAAGAATTATTTCACACGTTCCATATATTCGCCGGTAGTACCGTTAATCTTAACTTTATCGCCGGTACTTAGAAACAACGGTACACGAATTTCAGCTCCGGTATCGATAGTAGCAGGTTTCAAGGTACGAGTAGCAGTGTCGCCTTTGATTCCGTTTTCGGTATAGGTAATTTCAACTTCAACAGATGCAGGAGGTTCGGCATAAACAGCTTCTTCGCCTTCGAACGAAACTTGAATCATAATATTTTCTTTCAAAAACTTAATGCTGTCTCCAAGGAGTTCAACAGGAAGGTTGAATTGTTCAAATGTTTCAGGATCCATACAAACAATACTCGATCCATCATTATATAAATATTGTTGGGGACGCGACATTATTCTAACAATCTCGATATTTTCATCAGGACGGAATCGTTGTTCGATTAACTTTCCTGTTTTTAGACTGCGAAACTTAACTTGGTAAAAAGCTCTTAAATTACCTGGTGTGCGATGTTCATATTCTAGAACAGTAGCTAACTCATTATTGTAACGAACAAATGTTCCTTTTGATATATCTGATACTTTTGCCATAAATGTAATTATTTTCAGCAAAAGTACTTAGCTTTTTTTGTTTTCCAAAATATTGAGCAAACTTTAAATAACTTATTCTTTAAAATATGAAAGGAGAAACCGTTATAAATCGATTTCTCCTTTCATATGAGATTAGTGTGATATTATTTTTTTACTTCTGTTTTCTTTTTACAGCATTTATTACCACCCTTTGCACAACATTTCTTCTTTGATGTTGTATCGGCTTTAGCAGCTTCTTTCTTATTCGATTTTACTACTTGTTTTTCGGTTTTAACTGCCGATACGTTTTTTGTTGGAGCAGCAAATGCTGACGTTAAACCAAACATTGCAACTAATGCAAGAACAATTACCTTTTTCATAATGATACTTTTTTATAGATTAATAATATGAATTAAGTTAGACAATTTGTGTGCCAAAAGATTTCATTATTAAAATTAATTTTTACCTTTATCCTCTAAAATTGAAAAGCAATGGTTAATACAACTATTACCTATTTTTAAATCGATTCATAATAATAAAAAGTAACCCAAAATTCGAAAACAATGAAAAACACCAGATATACAACAATAGTAGCAGCAGGTATTATTCTCACCAGTTTATGTAACTCCTGTACAAAAAAAAGCGACAATTCGGGAACACCAATTAATCCCTATACAACAAGTGCCGGAGGTGCATTATCCGATAGTGTGACCGGAGAACTGGGCGATGCAACTGCCTCGGTACTATATAACGTTAAAGGTTCCGGACATGGACTGTCTTTTAACTGTTACGATCAAACCTTTATGTCGACCGATACAACCTATGCCGATGTAACTATATATTTTGCCTATACCAAAGCAGATCTATTAGCAGGTAATTTTAAAGATACACTATCGCCTACAAAAACATCGTATCAATCTAAAAAATTCGGTATTCAAGATTCAATGTATCTAAAGGTTGTAAAAGATGCTAATGCAAGTACCACCGGCAATCAAACCGGAAAATTCAGTCTTAAAGTAGTACAAAACATACTACCCATCGAATCGGCCGAAACAATAGCGTTAAACGGAACGAACTATACACTTGTAAAAGAAGCAACCAAACCGGCAGGAAGCAATTATTACGAAAAATGGTATAAACTTGTAGCAACACCGGGAAAAACATATTATATACCATATATCACCTCTGTTCAAGATAGTACGGCAACATATACATTGAATACGTTAAATTGTAAATTCTACGATAAAGATGGGGTAACCAATCACGACGGTACGCTATTTAGCCCTGGAGGTAATTATTATATATCGTATATGCTACCCTTAGGTCAAAATTACCTTTATTTTAAGTGTTATACGAATACCGTAAATGGTGGAACGGTGGGAATTAAAGTTGTAGATGCAAAACCTTATTAACCAAGAATATAAGCGTTCAATATTCAACGCTTGCCCTTTTTATGAAATCATTGTATAAATCATTGTATACTATAATAAACAATGATTTCATAAAAAACAGCGTAACGCCGGAAATCGGATTCTTTGAACGACCGATAATTCAATTACAATAATGCTTTCGAATAGTTAATAAAGAAAATATTTGTAGGTATAAAATTAAAACATCATCTTTGTTTTTTGAAATAAAAAAGAATATGGCAAAGGTCAACAGCAACGAAACATTTTCTGCAAACATTATCAATGCAGGAACAGCAATCAAGGGAGATATTGAATGTCAGGGCGATATACGCTTTGATGGTTTCTTAACCGGCAATTTAATTACTAAAGGTAAATTGGTGATCGGCAACAATGGCGAAATCAAAGGAGACATTGTTTGTGCCAATTGCGATATCGAAGGTAGTGTTGATGGTAAAATTTCGGTTCTCGATCTATTATCATTCCGCTCAACTGCCAAATTTGTTGGAACAATTTTAACAGGACGTTTATCGGTAGAGCCGGGAGCCTATTTTAACGGAACTTGTAATATGCACGATAAATCGGCAGAACCAAAGTAGCCCACTAATGTGAACGACGACCATAAGAAAAACGATCTTAGCGATTTTGCCCGCTATTCAAATATGGGCATTCAAATGCTTGCGATTATTCTTATTGGTGTTTATGCCGGAATTAAACTCGACGGATGGTTGCATATGAAATTTAAACTCTTTACGATTCTTTTCACCATTTTTTCGGTCTTTATTGCGATGTATCATGCCATTAAAGACCTGTTAAAAAAATAAGACATGCAGAATCCATTCACCGCATATTCAATAAAAACAACAATCCTTACCATTATTTTAGCCGTTATCGGTTATATGGTCTTTATGGGAATACTTAAGCAACCAATACCAACTGCTTTTCCATTTATTCTTGTATTGTTTTATGCTGCTTCGCTGGTTGTCTTCTATCTTCTCGAACGACTTACCAATGGCAAACCCAAACGGTTTATTCAATACTATACCCTCTTCTCTGGAATGAAGTTATTGTTCTATTCATTCAGTTTAATCGTAATGTTAATGGTGTGGCGTAGCGATGCCGTGAAAATAGCCTCAAGCTTCGGAGCGTGTTATGCATGCTTTACCGGATTGGAAATCGTTTCGGTTTTAAGGAGCCTAAAGTAACAGGTTTTAAACTGTTATTACGAATCAAAATACTTTTTCCAACTTTCTCAAGAGCTTTAAAAGCCCTAAAAAGAGCCTCAAAACGCCTAAAATATCATAGTTATCTTGTAGGATTGAATAGTATAATTTTCAGATATTTAACGAGATAATAAAAAAGAAAATAAGTAATGAAAAAAATACTAATATGTTAGTACAATCTAATTATTTATATATATTTGTTGAAGAAGTGGTCAATAGATTTTATTTGATATAAATCATGTTTTTAAGAAGAATATTTACACACATTTTAGCACTTTCGATATTAGTAGGAATATCGCTAAGTTCAGTAGCATCCGAAGGTTCAGAACACGGAAAAGCTGAAAGTAAGACGTTTAATGCTGGTGAATTCATTTTCGGCCACATTAATAATTCCTATGGATGGCACATAATGACAATAGGTCATGAACATGTAACCTGTCCGCTTCCGATTATAGTATTAAGCAGTACCGGATGGCATGTATTTATGTCTTCGGAGTTCCATCATTCACAAACAGGTATTGTTGATGGTTTAAAAATACCCGAAGAAGGTCCGAGTAAAGGACATATCGTAGAAGTTACCGCTTCGGGACAAGAAATTTCGCCCCGATTAGACATTTCAATAACCAAAAACGTAGCTGCATTAATGTTCAGTGCAATTTTACTATTGTTTATCTTCCTATCGATAGCAAAACGCTATAAAAAACATACACTCGAAGCACCTAAAGGGATGCAATCGCTACTCGAACCGCTTATCTTATTTGTACGCGACGATATTGCACGCCCCTGTATAGGCGAAAAACGATATGCTAAGTTTATGCCTTACCTATTAACAGTATTCTTCTTTATCTTCATCAACAATTTAATGGGTTTAGTTCCATTCCTACCGGGAGGAGCTAATGTTACCGGTAACATGTCGGTAGCACTTGTACTTGCAGTATTTACTTTTATAATAATAACATTTTCTACCAACTTAGGATATTGGGGTCATATAGTAAATGCACCCGGCGTTCCATGGTGGTTAAAGATTCCTGTGCCACTTATGCCAATTGTTGAAATAATTGGAGTAATAACCAAACCGGTTGTATTAATGATTCGTCTCTCGGCCAACATTACCGCAGGACACATCATAGCACTGGGCTTTGTAAGTTTGATTTTTATCTTTGGAAAGATGTTACCGGCAGCAGGTTTTGGAGCTTCTGCCCTATCGGTGACCTTTATGATATTCATGTCGTTGCTCGAACTATTGGTAGCCTTTATTCAAGCCTATGTATTTACAATGCTATCGGCATTATACTTTGGAATGGCTAAAGTAGAGCATCATCATGAAAGTGCTGAGCATGCAGTAGAACATGCACATTAAAAATGTATAACAATTAACCTTTAATACTTACAAACATGTTATTGTCAGTTATCTTACAAGAAGTTGCAAACAATGCAATCGCGAAAATGGGTGCCGGAATCGGTGCAGGTATAGCAGCAGTTGGAGCCGGTATCGGTATCGGACGTATTGGTGGTAGTGCTTTGGAAGCTATCGCTCGTCAACCTGAAGCTGTGGGTGATGTTCGTTCAAACATGATCGTTGCTGCTGCACTTATCGAAGGTGTTGCATTCTTCGCAATCGTAGTTTGTCTTCTTATCCTCTTTATCTAAGAGTATTCCTGAGATATAACGATTGGTTATATCTCAGGTTTTTTAAAAGAAAAGTTATAACAAGTAATATACAAGAATCATGGAATTAGTTAAACCGGAAATTGGTACGATATTTTGGATGTCAATCGTCTTCCTTACCTTAGTGTTTATCTTAGGTAAATTTGCATGGGGTCCAATCATGAAGTCGCTTAAAGAGCGTGAAGATACAATCACTGATGCATTAAAATCGGCTGAGAAAGCAAAAGAAGAAATGTCGAAATTACAAGCCGACAATCAAAAAATTCTTGCTGAAGCCAGAAACGAACGAGATCTTCTTCTTAAAGAAGCTCGCGAAATAAAAGATAAAATAATTGCTGAAGCAAAAGGACAGGCAAGTGTTGAAGCTGCTAAATTGATTGAGAATGCTAAATTAGCAATCGAAAGCGAAAAACTTTCGGCTATTAATCAAATAAAAGCTCAAGTTGCCGAATTATCAGTCGAAATAGCTGAGAAGATTCTTACCAAAGAATTGTCTGACAAAAAGAGCTACGACGAAGTGATAGGCAAATCGCTCGAAAACATGAAATTAAATTAAGCCTTTGATTTAGTAAACGCTACAGAATGAACGAAAGTAAAATCTCAGTACGATACGCCAAAGCATTATTCCAACATGCAGTAGAGCTTGGCACATTAGAAGAAACAAAGAAAGACATAGCATTGGTATACAAAACCTGTATTGAATTCCCTTCTTTTAACCAGTATCTTCTTAGTCCTATCACCAAAGTTTCGGAAAAGAAACAATTGGCTGTAAATGTATTCGGTTCGTTTGTAGGCAAAGAAACGCTAGCCTTCATCGACTTGATGATCAAAAACAGACGTGAGTCATATATAACCGATTCAACCCGCAACTTCCTTCAATTATACAAAAAACACTCAGGAATAAAATCGGTTGAATTGATCACAGCACAAGCTATTTCAGAAGAATTTAAAACATCGATTATTGCTAAGGTTCAATCGTCGATGAATTCGAAAATAGAATTGACCGAAAAGATCGATAAAAGCATACTTGGAGGATTTATCCTTCGTGTTGAAGATCAACAATACGATGCAAGTGTGTCGAACAAACTTAAGCAATTGAAAAAAAACTTGCTTGAAACAATATAATTTTTAGAAATAATTTAACAATTACTGATAATAATATAACACGTATGGCTGATATAAAACCTGCTGAAGTGTCTGAAATCTTAAAACAGCAGCTTGCTGGATTGAAGACTGTTACCGAGCTCGAAGAAGTTGGATATGTTCTTCAAGTAGGTGATGGAATTGCTCGGATTTACGGACTATCAAATGTTCAATCAAATGAAATGATTGAGTTCTCTAACGGAATGAAAGGTATTGTACTAAACCTCGAAGAAGACAACGTAGGTGCAGTGCTTCTTGGCCCAACAGACCAAATCAAAGAAGGTGATATTGTAAAACGAACCAAGAGAATTGCCTCTATCATGGTAGGCGAACAATTGCTCGGTCGTGTTATCAATACAATTGGAGAACCAATTGATGGTAAAGGCCCGTTAACAGGTCAACTTTATGAAATGCCTTTGGAACGTAAAGCTCCAGGTGTTCTTTTCCGTCAACCGGTAAACGAACCGCTCCAAACAGGTGTTAAAGCTATTGATGCTATGATTCCAATCGGTCGCGGACAACGTGAGTTGATCATTGGTGACCGTCAAACCGGTAAAACAGCTATCGCTATCGATACTATTATCAATCAAAAAGAATTTTACGATAAAGGCGAAACCGTATTCTGTGTATATGTAGCTATCGGACAAAAAGGTTCGACCGTTGCAAACATTGCAAAAGTGCTTGAAAAACACGGAGCGATGGCTTACACAACTATTGTTTGTGCTACAGCTTCCGATCCGGCTGCTCTTCAATTCTATGCTCCTTTTGCAGGATGCGCAATTGGTGAGTTCTTCCGCGATACCGGTCGTCCTGCATTAATTGTTTATGACGATTTATCGAAACAAGCAGTATCGTATCGTGAGGTGTCGTTATTACTAAAACGTCCTCCAGGTCGCGAAGCATATCCCGGTGATGTATTCTACCTTCACTCTCGTTTATTGGAAAGAGCTGCTAAGGTAATTAAGAATGATGCCGTTGTTCAAAACATGAACGATGTTCCACCTTCAATTAAACACATGCTTAAAGGTGGTGGCTCGTTAACAGCATTACCAATTATTGAAACAAAAGAAGGCGACGTTTCGGCATATATCCCAACAAACGTAATCTCTATTACCGACGGACAAATTTTCCTTGAGTCAAGTTTATTTAACTCGGGTATTCGTCCTGCCATCAACGTAGGTATCTCGGTATCGCGTGTTGGAGGTAATGCTCAGATTAAATCGATGAAGAAAGTTGCCGGTACCTTAAAGATAGATCAAGCACAGTTCCGCGAACTCGAAGCATTCTCTAAATTCGGTTCCGATCTTGATGCAGCAACAATGTCGGTCTTAAATAAAGGACGTAGAAATGTTGAGATATTGAAACAAGCTCAATTCTCGCCTGTAACGGTTGAAGATCAAGTAGCGATTATCTACATTGGAACAAAAGGACTTATTCAAGATGTTCCGGTAGAAAAAGTAAAAGAATTCGAAACCGAATATATCGACTTTTTAAAGATGAAGCATAAAGACGTTTTAACCCGTTTGGGTAAAGGTGAATTGGCCGACGATATGACCACGATACTTGAAAGCGTTGCTAAAGATTTAACATCAAAGTATAAAAAATAATCACAAGCGTTGATTCATGGCTAGTATTAAAGAAATACGTATAAGGATTGTCTCTGTAACTTCTACAATGAAGATTACCAGTGCCATGAAAATGGTATCGGCAGCTAAGTTACGTAAAGCACAGAATGCTGTTCAGCAAATGCGACCTTATGCTCAAAAACTGAGCGAGATTTTTGAAAACATCAGTTCGGGTCTCGATTCTGTAGAAGATTTGGTTTACGCCCGTCAACGTAACGTTGATAAGGTGGCGATAGTTGTTGTTACTTCAAATGGTGGACTTTGCGGTGCATTCAATACCAATGTGGTGAAACAATCGATTCTTCTTGCTAAGGAAAAATATGGAACACAACTGGAACTGGGAAATGTCCATTTCTATTGTATCGGTAAAAAAGGTGCTGAACAATTAAAAAGCCGTGGCTATAATGTAACAGCAAACTTCAACGATTTATATACCAGAATATCGTACGAAAAGGTTGCTGCAGTTGCTACTAACTTTATGGATATGTTTGTTGAAGGCAAATACGATTCGGTTGAACTTGTTTACAACAAATTCAAAAATGCTGCATCGCAAGCTTTATCAGCAGAACAATTTCTACCCGTAGATGTCAGTTCTAAATCGACCGGAAAAGCAGCCCTTAATAATGATTATATTTTCGAACCATCGAAAGAATTCATTGTAAAAGAACTGATCCCAAAATCGCTTAGAATAAAATTCTATCGCACCCTTTTAGAATCAATAGCTTCGGAACACGGTGCCCGTATGACCGCAATGCATAAAGCTACTGACAATGCAGGTGCATTCTTAAAACAATTAAAACTCGATTACAACAAAGCCCGCCAAGCTTCAATCACCAACGAAATATTGGAAATTGTAAGTGGTGCCAATGCTTTGAAAGGATAAGTAATAAGTTACTATACTGAAAAGGGGATTCCGATTGGAATCCCCTTTTTTATTACTGAGAATTAGACTTACGTTATGCGAATGAATTATTGTCGTATGTAAGACTTGGTAAGGCTCGAGCAGTCTTAATGTTATTAAGTTACGGAATATAGAATAGATATGACATTTATTTTGTAACGTGAACACCCCAAACCCCTAAAAGGGGCTTTAACAAGCTCTCTAAAAATTAAAGATATCTCACTATTAATGCCTTTTATTCTATAATACTATAATAAATAATTACGTGTAAACAAAGAGATAATCTTGCCTAACAGTTAGGCTGTTAAAGCCCCTTTTAGGGGTTTGGGGTACTTGTAAAACAATCAATAAATGATATTTCTTAACTCACCTACATTGATTCAAATAATTCAATGTATAACAATATATTAATCTTGATAACTAAGACTAAACGACATTGAATTCTATTTGTTAATTGTTAGATTTCGGGTTATGAGTTTTTTTTGTTTGGGGTGTACTGTGAGACGTTGCGTGCAACGTCTCTACGTTAGGTTAATTGTATTGAGGAATGGATATCATTGATTGGGTGATTTCATTTGGGAATTTACTTTATTATTTTCAGAATTTGCTTAAATCAATAAATTTTCAAACGATTACTTATTTCTATTTACACAATCTAATTTATAGTCCCATTTAGAAACTACAACGACACATTTATTGATAATGGTGATTCATAACTCGGCGTCAATGTATTATCAAGCAAAATCGAAAACTCATAACGCTGTACCCGGTACTTTTATAACGACGTCGACAACTAATATCGCTACGTCGATGACTAATATCGCTACGTCGATGACTCATAACGCGACGTCGATGACTAATAACGCAACGTCGACAACTAATAACGCTACGTCGATGACTAATAACGCTGTTACCGGAACTTTTGTAACGCCGTCGACAACTAATAACGCAACGTCGATGACTCATAACGCTACGTCGATGACCCATAACGCTGTAACCGGAACTTTTGTAACGCCGTCGACAACTTATAATGCGGTACAAGGAACTCATATCGTTCCGTCGAAACTCCAAAAAGCTTAAACTATAAAACCTTTAGATATATTGAGAACATTTTATGCAACAATAGTGTTTGCAATAATTGAAATTAGTATTTATTAAAGAAAACTTGAAACTCCGAAAACAAATATCGAAATGAATTGTGTGTTGCTAAACAATCTTTAGAGGAGAAGTGAATTACAATAACCGTCATACACAAGAAACACTGGTGAATGCAAATGCAATTTGCTGCTTAAAGCGATAAGTTCTTTATTCAAACTTCAACTCAAACTACTATATAACTACAATGCAAATTATAGCTTACTAGATGCTATTGAACCCTATTCAGGGTTCCTATCATCTTGTATTCCCACACCCCGTATTTCATACGGGGCTATGGAAATTAAACCACTTCGTGGTTGTTGACTGAGCTAACAATCCGATAGGATTGAATGTAAATAGCCACGGGTGAAACCCGTGGTAAAATGGACACAACGATTCCGAACCCTTACGGTTACGTTTATTCTTCAATCCTTTTGGTAAGTACCTTAGAAAAGATTAACTTTGTTTCTATGATGTTACAGATTGATATTGAAAATAAGCTTAAAGCTTTAAAACCTACGTTATCTGAAAGATATTTCATAGATAAAATTGGATATTTCGGATCATTTGCTCGTAATGAACAAAATGAGAATTCGGATATCGATATAATTGTTTCTTTTAATAAGCCTCTTGGTTGGGCATTTTTTGATCTACAAGAATTTTTAGAAATAGAATTGGGCAGAAAAGTAGACTTAGTTTCAAGTAAAGCATTAAAAAATCAACTTAAAGATAGTATTCTTAGTGAGGTAAAATATATATGAAGCCTGAAGAAAGGAAATATGAATTTTACCTTGAAGATATAATTGTTTCAATAGAAAGAATTCATGAATATATTGGAGATCTTGAATTCATCCAATTTAGTCAAACGAATATTGTTGTTGATGCTGTTGTGCGTAATTTCGAGATTGTTGGTGAAGCTTCAAAACATATTCCAAACGAAATTAAAGATAAATATCCCGAAATTCCATGGGAAAAGATGTATAGTCTTAGAAACATGGTAACACAGG
>Ga0265338_10001525_pt1 | contig 37363 bp, 31 predicted proteins | sample 42126metaG_FD_193579 | JGI IMG/M metagenome (GOLD analysis project Ga0265338, IMG submission 193579) | Rhizosphere microbial communities from Carex aquatilis grown in University of Washington, Seatle, WA, United States - 4-21-26 metaG | ecosystem: Host-associated > Plants > Roots > Rhizosphere... | reverse complement strand
AAGGCCCGGCGCATCCTCGGCTGGGAAAACACGGTGCCGTTCGCCGAGATGGTCGCGCGGCTGGTCGACGCCGAGCTCCAGAAGCTGGCGTGAGTGCCTAATGATTTGCCCGCCGCATTCCTGCTCCCTGGCTTCCCGCCCGCCGCCATGTGCGCCCGGGCTTTCGGCTTGAAACTTGCAGCCGACCCATGGCCCTCGGCCTTTCGACCTCCCGCGTGCCGCTTGCCCCCGCCCTGCGGAGTTACTTCCGCAGCGGCTGGGCGTTCCTGATCCCGTACCTCGCGGCCTATCTCCTCTACTGGCGGCTGAATTGGCCGGTCAATCCACGGTCCGCCCCCGGCCTGCAGCCGCCATGCCTGCTCCACGTCTACTGGGCGCTGCATGCGATCAACGTCATCCTCGGAGCCATCGCTCTCGTCTCATGGTGGCGCCGCCAATCGGCCGAAGATTCTCCTGAACGCCTTAGGCCCAAAGCTCTGGGCTCCGCGCTTCGCGGGGTCGCCCCCTGGCTTCTCGTCGCCCTCGTTTTTTGGGTCCCCGGCGTGTACCTTGAATGGCCGGCGGATCCGTGGGAACACTTTCGGCGAATCAACGAATGGTCGTCGCTGCAGACCGTCGTGGCCCACTACGCTTGGACGAAGACCAGCTACTTCCTTGCCTACAGCCTGCTTGGCCAGATCGCACCCGTCGCGCGTCGGCTTTTCTGGCTGGACCTCTACTATACCGGCGTCTGCCTGCTGCTATCCTGGCAGTATTTCCGGCTGGCGCGAGCGGCCGGACTGAGTGCGCCGGCCTCAGCGTTGTTTGTCCTTCTGCTGACAGTGCTGCTCGGGAACAGTGTCTTCGGGTTCTACCGGTACTATGGCATCTCGAGCACGATGTTCGCGCAGATTGGGGCGATCGCGTTCATCCGCGTGGGTCTTGAGGCCGTCGGCCGCCCGAGGCTGGGAACAGGGAGCACGGGGCCCGGCCTGTCGCTTTCGCCCTTGTCCCTGGTTGCGTCCGGGGCGGGAGCCGGGGTCGCGCCCGGTCTGCCTGCTTTTTCCTCCCTGCTCCGCGGCAGCGTGGCCGCGGCGGCTCTTCTGCCGCTCATCGCGTTCAATCACGTGCAGGGGCTCGGCGTTGCCGGTCTGGGTCTCGGCGCGGTGTTGGTTTGGCGCCTGATCGAATGGCGACGCTCGATGATTCTTTGGCTGGCGATGGCGACCGTGGCCCTGAGTGTTGCCGCGGTCCTGTGGTGGCCGCGGAGCCCGGCGCTGGACGATCCCTATCGCTCATCGGGCTGGCTCACGGCATGGTATGGCTTCAACGTCCTGGCCCCCCACTCGCTGGCGGGGGACCGCGCCATCGTGATTCTGGGGGCCTTCGGCATCATCAACCTCGTGGCCGGGCTGTTTCTCCTGCGCCGCAATCATGTCGCCGGCTGGCTTGCCGTCACGCCGCTCCTCGCTCTGTGCCTGCCCTTTGTGGCGATCCCCTTCGCCAACGCCCTCGCCCAGATCGCCCTGTCGGAGATCATCGACTTCCATCGTATGCTGCTGACCATTCCGGCCGGCTTGGCGTTGGTCGCCATGGGCTGCGCGCTGGCCGAGAATGCGCCACGCGGCGGCAGAACGATCGCGAAGGCCGGTTCGACCTCCTGGCTCCCGCTGGTGGGCCCCGCCGCGCGCCGCGCCACGACGGATCCTTTCCTCCTGCTCATCCTGACGCTCGTCGCCTTGGTCGTCGTGCCGGCGGACCAGCCGTTCTACAATCGCTTTTGGCACGCCTTGATGATCCCGCCCCGCGACCTGGTGATGGAAGACACGGCTTTGGCCGTGGAGCCGGTGGCCGATCGACTTCGCGGCGTCAAACACGCGAGGTTGGTGGCAGCGCCCGCGATCGCCAGCGTCCTCAATTCGATCTCCCCGCGTCAATTCCCCTATCGCGAACGCCTCATCGGTCAACCGATGGCCGGGTATCTCGGCCACGCGGTCGCGGTGGTGCGTTCGAGCCGGCCGACGCTCGACCGACGGAATCCAACGCTGACCGATGATCCGGCGGCGGCCGATCCGGCGGCGTGGCGGACGCTCGCCGGCTCGCCCCCTGAGTTCGTCGCCGGCGTCACCGATTTCCGCGGGTGCTCGACTGCGCTGCAGAATGCCGCCGGACGATCCTGCGATGTCTTCACCTCCGCGTTGATTCCGATCGATCCGGCCGCGACCTACCGGGTCGAGTGGAGCGCGATGCAGCGCCTCGGCACGGACGCCACCGCCTACCTCGCCGTGGCCTGGTATGACGAAAGGGGCCGACTGCTGGTCGCGGCCGCCCCGGCACCCGCGGGGGGCGGCAATCCAGCCGGATGGACCAACGGCACCTACAGTTACTTTGGGATCGCCGGGGCCACCGCGCCCATCGCGTGGACCACCTACCGCACGTCGTTCGGCCCCGGCGGGGAGGCGGCCATCGCCTCCGGGGCGGCGTTCGTCCGGGTGGGAGCGCTCCTCAACTACAACCTCACGCCCGCGGCAATAATCCAACTCACGAACATCCGCCTCTGGCGGCGGTCCGCCACCGAGATGATTGCCGACGGGGTCTTTGCCGGCGACGAACACCTTTGGGTCGTCGCGCCGCCGGGCTGCACGCAGTGGACCCCCGCATCGCAGGCGGCACAGCTGTCGCGCCACTGGCCCGCCCAGCAGGTCGCGGTCGATTTCGGGGGCAGCCCGGAACTGGCCGCCGCCGCGCGCGCCGCTGGCGGTGCGCCGGTCGACTCGTGCGGAGTGGTCCTCGAGTTGGGAGGAAAGGTGTCGGCATCTGCGCCGGGCTCGTGACCTGGCGCGGTCCCGAACCCCGCGGAGCGACGGGAGGATCTGGCCTCGCGCGCGAACGCCGCAATCAAGCGGGGCCGCCATTTCTGGCGCCCGTTGCCGGCATCACCCGGACGTCAGGGCCTCCTCACACCGTCGTCAGCCATGGCTGATATTCTGGCACGACTTTCTGGATTTCGACCTTCACCTGGTTCGCGTCCATGGCCGCGGCCTTCTCGCGGATGCCAATCAGCCCCTGCCGGAGCGTTTCCAGCGGCAGCGGTGCGCCGACGAAACGCATGATCTTGGGATGCTCGGTCGGCGCCATGTTCTCCGATCGGTGATTGATTTCCTCGAAGAGCTTCTCGCCGGGACGCAGACCGGTGAACTTAATCTCGATGTCCACGTCGGGCTTCAGCCCGCTGAGCTCGATCATCTGTCGGGCGACATCAACGACCTTCACGAGCTTGCCCATATCAAGGACGAATATCTCCCCGCCCAGCCCCAAGGTTGCGCTCTGAAGCACAAGCCCGACGGCCTCGGAAACCGTCATGAAATAGCGGGTGATCTCCGGATGGGTCACGGTGACCGGCCCGCCCGCGGCAATCTGTTTCTTGAAGGTCGGGATGACACTGCCGGAGGAACCCAGGACGTTTCCGAACCGGACTGCCATGAACTTTGTGCGGACAGACGCTGCACCCGATGGCGCCGCGCTCAACCGGCTTGGTTCCAAGGGCCCGGCGGCCGTGCTTCGGCTCCCGTCGTTCCCCCCGGGCGCCGTGCCCCCGGCGGACGGCTCCCGGCTCAGGAGTTCGCTCTGGAGCGCCTGGACATAAAGTTCAGCCAGTCGCTTGGTGGCGCCCATCACGCTGGTCGGGTTGATCGCCTTGTCGGTGGAGATCAAAACGAAGCGCTCGGCGCCAAACTCGGCGGCAATCTTCGCCAGCTGCTTGGTCCCGATCGTGTTGTTGCGAAAGGCCTCGTAGGGCTGGTGCTCCATCATCGGCACGTGCTTGTGCGCCGCGGCATGAAACACCACCTGCGGATGGAAACGGGCAAAGATGCCGCGCATGCGTTCGTCGTCCAGGATGTCGGCAACCAGCGGCACGAGCTCCGCGCCACCCAAGCCGAGCAATTCCTGCTCAATCGGGTACATCTGGACCTCGCAACGGTCGACGAGCAGCAAACGCGCCGGATGGTGCGTCGCGATCTGCCGGCAGAGCTCGCTCCCGATGCTCCCGCCGGCTCCCGTGACCATGACCACCTTCTCCTGAATCAGCTCCCGGATGCGTGCCGTCTCCAGGCGGATGCTTTCTCGTCCGAGCAGATCTTCGAGTTGCACCGGACGAATCTGTGACACCTGCACCGCGCCGTTCACCATCTGCTCCATCGAGGGGACGATTTCGAACCGGAGGCGCGCCACGTTGAAAATTTGCACGACTTCACGGACCCGTTTGCCGCTCGCGCTCGGCATGGCAATGACCGCTTCGTCCGCCTTCACCGTGCCCTCCGCCAGCAGCTCCGGTCGGCCGATCACGGGCACGCCATGGATACGTTTGCTCCATTTCGCCTGGTCGTCGTCGAAGAAGGCCACGGGGATCATGCACAGATCCCGTCGAAGCGTCATCTCTTTGGCCAGATTGGCGCCGACATCACCGGCCCCGACGATCACGATCCGGCGCACCGCCCTGCCGTTCTTCCCATTGCCCCACTGGCGCTCCCGCAGCATCCGGAAGGAGAGGCGCACGCTGCCCACCGCCGCCGCGTCCAGCAGGAAGCTCAAGATGATGATCGATCGTGGCGGGGCCAGCAGTCCCTGCGAGACATACCAGACGCCCAGAGAGACGAGGCCCGCGGTCGCGCACGCCAACACGATGCGCCGCGCATCTGGCAGGCTGAAGTAACTCAGCAGGCTGCGGTACTGGCCAAACGCAAGGAGGAGCAGGAGTTCGACCGGCAAGGTCCACTGCAGCGTGCGCCAAAAAAGTGTCTGTTGGTCAGCCGGCGGCCGGAATTCGAACCGGATGAGGTAGGCCAGCCAGTGGGCCAGGACAATCGCGCCACCAAATATGACGGTCAGCAACAATATCCTCGAAAAGCCGCTGATCTCGCCCAACGGGGAGCGACTCGGGTTCGTCGCCTCTCCGAAGGGAGCGTGGCTGCCTAGGCCACCGTCGCCCTCACGATCAGCGCAGCCCGGCGGCAAGTGTTGTTGGTCAATGGTCATTTGGCTTCGGTCATCCGCCGGGTGGACAAGGCATAGGTCGCCTGCGGTGATTCGGCCGGACAGGGTATCTCGAGTGAATCGGAACGCCTATACCCGCGGGATGCACAGGTCGAGTCGGAAACAGGCCGGCGTCGCGCCATCCAGACATGGCTGCGCCCCGCCAGATTCTCATTGAGCCGGAAGCCGGCGGACCAGGACCCGCCAAGGCGGCCGCGTGACTCAGTCACCGGCGCCGGCAGTCCCGGGTCCGCGCCCGGCCTCCGCATCCGCTCGCCCCTTGCCGCCCGTCTCGTCCACATACGGCTCCGCCGCCGGCGGTCTGAATTCCGGCATCGTGGCATGATTCCGGGCTGAAATACCGCGTTGCGCGAAAACCTGCCCAACGGTCCGGACGAGTATCTTGAGGTCGAGCCAGAAACTGCGGTGCTCCACGTACCAGACGTCGAGCGTGAACTTCTGCTCCCACGTCAGCGCGTTGCGGCCATTGATCTGGCACCAGCCGGTGAGTCCCGGCAAGACCTCGTGCCGCCGCCGCTGCTCCGGGTTGTAGCGCTCAAGGTACTGCATCAACAACGGGCGGGGCCCCACCAGGCTCATTTCGCCGCGCAACACATTGATCAGCTCCGGCAGCTCATCCAAGGACGTCGATCGCAGCCAGCGCCCAAACCGCGTGAGCCGCGCCTCGTCCGGGAGCAGCCGGCCCTGTTGATCGCGCAACTCGCGCATCGTGCGGAATTTTACCATTTCGAAGGCGCGCGCATCGCGACCAGGCCGTTGCTGGCGAAAAAAGACCGGGGAACCCAACCTCAGCCGCACCAGCAATGCGCCCACCCCCAGCACGGGCGCCCACAGCGGCAGCGTCATGGCCACCGCCACCAAATCAAAGGCCCGCTTGAGCACCAGACTCCGCATTTTAGCGATCGGAGTAGACCCGGCGGACGGCTCCGGCAACACGATCAAGATCGGCTGCGCTCAGGTTTGATCCCGACGGCAGGCAGAGTCCGTCGGCAAACACCCGGCTGGCCACTTCGCCGCCGTGGTACCGGCAGTCCTTGAAAAGCGGCTGCAAATGCATCGGCTTCCACACCGGCCGGGACTCGATGTTTTCTTCCGCCAAAGCCAGCCGGACCTTCTCCCGGTCCAGGCCCGCGATCTTCGGGTCGATCGTGAGGCAGGTCAGCCACCGGGTGCAGCGGCCGTAACGCGCCTCGGGCATGAAGACGAGGCCCGGCAGGTCGCCCAACGCCTTCTGGTAGTATTCGAAGTTGCGCCGGCGGGCCTCGACCCGCTGGTCGAGCACGCGCAACTGTCCCCGCCCGATGGCCGCCAGCACATTGCTCAGGCGATAGTTGAAACCAACTTCTGAATGCTGGTAATGCGGCGCCGCGTCTCGAGCCTGCGTCGCCCAAAAACGCGCCTTCTCGATCAGCTTCAGGTCGTCGCTGACCAGCATGCCGCCGCCGGAAGTCGTGATGATCTTGTTGCCGTTGAAGGAATGCACTCCGCAAAGCCCGAGGGACCCGGGCGCGATCCCCCGGCGCGCCCGCCGCCGGTCTCCGGTTTCCGGCTCCCGATCCCCGGCTCCCTGGCCTCCGCTCCCATAGTATTCCGTCCCCAACGCCTCCGCCGCATCTTCGACCAGCGGAATCTCGTGGCGCCGGCAGGTCGCGGCAATGGGATCGATGTCCGCACTCTGGCCGTAAAGGTGCACCAAGATGACGGCCTTCGGCTTCTTGCCCCGCTGGATGCCCGCTTCGATGGCCTCCGCCAGCACCGCCGGATCCATGTTCCATGAGCAGACATCGCTGTCGACGAAGACCGGCGTCGCCCGCTCGTACAGCACCGGGTTCACGCTCGCGGAGAAGGTCAAGGTCGAGCAGATGACCTCGTCGCCCGGCTGCAGGTTCAGCCAACGCAGGGCCAGATGGAGCGCGGCCGTGCCGGAGGAAAGCGCCGCCGCGTGGCGCGCGCCGACCCGGGCCGCGAACTCCTGCTCGAATGCGTCCACATTGGGACCCAGCGGGGCGATCCAGTTGCTCGCGAATGTCTCGCACACGAGCTCGACCTCCTCCCCGCTCATGTGCGGCGGCGACAGATAAATCCGCCCAGGGTTCATCGGGTTCACCATCAGCCGGCCGGCGGGCGCCGGGACAAATTCCCCACCTCCCGCGCCGGCACCCCGGCGACGGTCGCCCCGGGGTTGACGTCGGCGATCACCACGGCGCCCGCCCCGACCACCGCGCGGTCGCCCACGCGCACGCCGGGCATGATCGCCGCATGGCTTCCCAGGAAGACCTCCGCGCCCAGAGCAGCCGCGCCGGTGACGTCGCAATGCGCAGAAATCTGGCACCAGCGCCCGACGACGACGTCGTGGTCGAGACTGCTGTGGTAGTAGATCACCGCGCCCTCCTCGACGCGCGCATCCACCGACACCAGCGCAAACGGGTAGACGATCACGCCTGCCTCCAGCTTCGCGCGATCAGCAATCAAGGCCGTCGGGTGCACCAGCGTGGCGAAGCGCCCGCCCCGTGCCTTGAGCTTTTCAGAGAGTGAACGCCGCAGCGCGGGCCGGCCGACGGCGCACAGGAATACGTCGTCCGCGGCCGGCTCATAGCCGTCAATCGGCCCCAGGATGGGCACCCCGGGCGCCGTGTCCCCCAACGCGCTCGGATTGTCGTCGAGAAACCCCTTGATCCGCCAGTCCGGCTGGCCGGCGGCCGACCAGGCGAGGACCTCACGGCCGAAACCGCCCGCACCAATGATAACCAGGCTATTCACCTCGGGATTCCTGCGCCGCGATCGTCTCCGGCGGTCATCGGCCTGATGGGAATTTCTCGGTCACGAGATCAGAAGCCATTCCACCCGTTCTCCCTTGGCAATCAAAAACCCGCTCCCGCGCCCGGGGCCACGGCTCAGCCGCCCGCACACGTCCGCGTCAGGAAATCCACGAATTCCCCCGCCAGTTTTTCCCGCGCGAACTCGCGCTCGGCGAGCTGCCGCGCCCGCTCTCCCATCTCGCGGCGGCATCCCGGGGCATCGGCGAGCGCCACCAGCGCCGCGGCGAACGCCGCGGCATCGTCCGGTGCGACCACGACACCGCAGCCGGTCCGGTTGATCAGGTCCGCCAGCCAGCCCGGGTAGTTGTTCACCACCGGCAGTCCGGCCGCCAGGTAGTCGAAGAACTTGTTGGGCGAGGTGCCGTAATAGAATGCGGGCACGTTCGCGAGGATCATCAGCCCGCAATCCAGCCGGCCGGTGACCTCCGCCAGCCGGGTCTTCTTCATCGGCGGGAAGAACAGGCAATTGTCCAGGCTCTCGCGCCGGGCCCGTCCGACCAGCCGGTCCTTGACCCCGCCGTCGCCGATGAAGACGAGCTTGATGTCCCTCCGGCCCTGCGCCTGCAACACGGCGGCGGCATCGAGCACGGCATCCAGCCCGTTCGCGACCCCGTGGGCGCCGGTGAACCCGGCCACGAAATCGCCGGGGGCGACGCCTTCCAGCCGCAGGTCCTCGCGCCGTCCGGGGCGGAAGACGTCGAGATCGGCCCCGTTCGGCACGAGCGCGATCGGGTGATCCCTTTTCGCCCGCCGGCGAATTCCGGCCACAATTCCGGGCGACAACCCGATGCACGCGTCGGAGGCGCGATAGCAGAGCCACTCGAGGGCGCTCATGCCGCCGAGCGCCAGCGGGTTTTTCATGCCCAGCGCCCGGGGCAGCTCCGGCCACAGGTCCCGCACCTCGAAGACGAAGGGTTTCCCGCGGCCCAACAGCTTCATGGCGACGCCCGGAATGCCGGCCGTCAGCGGCGTGGACGTCGCGAACAGCAGATCATAATCCTCCCGCCAGGCGAGGAGCGCGCTGCGCCAGGCGAAGCGTAGAAACAGCCAGGTGCGCCGCCCCAGGCCGGCGCGATTCGAATACGCCAGCGGCAGCGTGACGACGTCGATTCCGTCCACCGGGCCGCGCCACCAGTTGCGCCGCGCATCGAACGGCAGGGTGACGCCACTCAGCGCATGCGCCCCGCATACCATCGTGACCCGGTGGCCGCGCGCGATCAGCGCCCGGGCGAATTCGTACGAACGCGTGCCGGTCGCACCCTGCGGTGTCCCGAAATGCTGATGGAAATAGAGTACCTTCACGGATCAGGGGCCAGCCGGGCGCAACGGCCGGCGCAATCGGCCCGCGCCAAGGGGCGGCGCCGTCGGGGATTCACGCCAGGGGACCCAGGCGGGTCGTGACACCGGCGTCGCCTGTGAACTCCCACTCGATCGCCAGCGACAGCGCCGGCGCCACCTGCCCGTAATGGGGCGACCACCAGCCGCGCGCGGAGGCCGGATCGGCCCGCACCAGCGTGACGCGCGCTCCCGGCACCTGCCAGGCCGCGACGAACACGCCGGCGGGCGTGTGCAGGAGCAGACGCCCATGGGCGACGTCGAGTTCGTGTTCATAATCGGCCAGCAGCCAGTGCAGGCGGGCGGTGCCCTGGCGCCGGCCGACCAGGCGGTCCTCAATGAGAAACACGTGGGGCTCCGGCGATCGCACCCGGCGGCTGTGCCGGGCGTGCCGGCGATCCCATCCATCATGGGTGGCGGAAAACTCCTGGCCGGTTCCATCCCATGCCGCGGCTCCGGCCGGCCAGGGCAGGTACAGGAATCGGCCGGCTTTCTCCATCGGTTCGGCGCCACCAAAGGTGATGCTGTTATGAACGGCCGCCTCCGCGAACGCGCCGGCAAATACTCCGGTCGTGTTGTAGGAGAACGTGCCGGGGTCGATCGCGATGGGCTGCCCGCGCCACTCGATGTCGGCGTGAAGCAGGTCCGCTTGCGACGGGCGATGGCGAAACCGCGTCGGACACCTCAGGAAAAGGCGCGTCTCCCCGCTGCGCCACAGCAGGCAGCCACCGTCGGGGAAATGCACCCGGGGCTCCGCCGGGAATGCCGCGACGGGCATGCCCTCCGTCGTGCCGGCATTCCCGCCGCCCGGCCCGGTCAGCCAGGCGGCCAGCTCGTCATGGGATCCGGGTGGCAACCGCCGCCTGCCATCGAGCAACGCGTATCCCGCCTGCACGACGGGACGGAGATCCCGGTAGCCGGCATCACCGAGCGGGAGTACGTTGGCACCGTCGTCGGCCCCGTAAACGGGCACGCGGCCCGTCTCCGGATTCATCACGGTGTCCAGGAACGTCAGCGACCGGCGACCGGCTCCGAGCAGCCATCCGGGTGCCTCCGCGCCGGATTGGCGCAGGACGGCGACCATCCAAAGGATGTCATGGATGAGCACGCGATGGTAATTTGCCGAGTGCTGCGCAAATGCGCCGTCGCGATAAACCAAGGCGTCCAGCTGGGCCGCCAGCGCACGCAGCCCCTCGCGCCGCCAGGTCTCGGATCCGGGCTCTTCGGGGACCAGCAGGGCCGCGGTGACCAGTCCCACGGCCTCGCTGATGCCATGGTTGTTCGATTGGCTGAGGGCGTAATCCAGGTTGGCGGCAATCCGCCGGCCGGTCATCCGCACGAACTCGTCATAGCGTCCGACCCGGACCATCGTCGTCGCGGGCGCCGGTGCGCACACGTGCCGGGCGAAGGTCGCCGCCATCAGGCGGAATGTCGCCTCCTGGCCGCACATCCAGTTCGGCCCGCAATTCGGGAGATCGTGCCGCAGCCAATCCTCAAACAGCGTCCAGAACGCCTCGGCATGGCGGTTGTCGCCCGTCAGCGAGTAAGCGCGGGCGAGGGGGAACGCCCACGGAAACCGGCTGAGCTCCCACACGCCTTTGATATCTCCGGGTCCCCCATCGCTGAAGGTTGACCAATGTCCCGCCGCCGGCAGCTCCGTGCCCGTCAGTTGGTTTTTGTGCCAGCGCGGAGGGAAGCCGGCCTCCACCCGGTGAAAGGAAAAGAGCCGGAAGCGGCCGGCCGCGATCTCCCCGGCCTCGATCAAGCATTCCGGGCCCACCCCGACGGGTCCGGCGAACAGGCGCGGACGCGGCGGCGGCGCAGCGAACGTCGGGCTCCATTCGGCCGGGGGGCTGCGGCGCACCAGGCCGCCCGTCTTCCTGCGCCACGCGTAACGGGCGCGAAAGGCCACCCAGCGAGGCCCGAGATGGGTCAGGAGTTGCAGCGCCTGCAGCAGGTTCACAGACACTTGGTGTCGCCCAAGAGACGCTCCAGATGCTCCACGATGCGCGCGCTGGTCCGACCGTCCCACAACGGGGGGATCCGCCCCTGCTTCCACTTTCCGGCGAACAGGCGGTCAAGCGCCGGCGCCAGGGCCGCAGGCTTCGTCCCGATCAGTTCGTTGGTGCCAAGCTCCACGGTCTCGGGGCGCTCCGTGGTGTCGCGCAACGTCAGGCAGGGCACGCCGAGGACCGTGGCCTCTTCCGTCACCCCACCCGAGTCCGTGATGACGCCCTTCGCGTGCTGCAGCAGATAATTGAATTCCAGGTAGCCCTGCGGCTCGACCAAACGCAGCGAGGCCGTCGCGGGCGGCAGTTGGACCGACGCAAGCCGACCCCGGGTCCGCGGGTGCACGGGAAACACGACCGGAAGTCCGCGCGTCCCTTCGGCGACCGCGGTCAGCATGGCGACGAGCTGGGCCTCGGAGTCCACGTTCGCCGGCCGGTGGAGGGTCAGCACGAAGAAGCCCTGCGGGCTGAGGTGATACTCATCCCAGAACGCCGGCGGGCGCAGCCGACCCAGGCTGTGCAGCAACGTGTCGATCATGGTGTTGCCGACGAAAAAGATCCGCTCGTCGGACACCCCGCTGTTCCGCAGGTTGGCGTTCGCCGATTCGCTGGTGGTGAAGAAATAGTTGGTAATCGCGTCGGTAACCATGCGGTTGATCTCCTCGGGCATCGACCAGTCGCCGGACCGGATGCCCGCCTCCACGTGCGCCACGGGGACGCGGAGCTTCTGCGCGGCCATCGCGCAGGCCGCGGTCGACGTGACGTCGCCGACCACGACGCAAAGATCGCTGCGTTCCTCCAGCAGGACCTTCTCATACCGCACCATGATCGTGCCGGTCTGCTCGGCCTGGGTGCCCGAGCCCACTTCGAGATTCAGGTGCGGGGTCGGTATGCCCAGTTGCAGGAAGAAATCCCCCGACATGCACGCGTCGTAGTGTTGCCCGGTATGAATCAGCCGGTAGCGCAGCGGTGCCCCGGCGGCCATCCGGGTCTCCAATGCCCGGATGATCGGCGCGATCTTCATGAAGTTCGGCCGGGCCCCGGCAATAATATCAATCAGTGACATGAAATGATGGGGGACTTTCAATCCCAGGGCCCGGGTCGGCCGATCGAACCGCCTCTCCGTCTGGTTGGCATGGGCCCAATCAGCCCTTGGCGTCGACCCGGTCGCGGTACTCATCCGCCAGCCTGACCGTGCGCCCTTCCCGCGCGGCGGTCATCGCGGCAAAACTGGCCAGGGTGACATTGACCAGTTCGCTGACCGGGATCAGCGGCGGCCCGCCCTGCGAGAGACGGTCGATGAACGCCGCGAACTCGGCCGCGTGGCCTTTGTCCTGACGCCAGGTCTTGAGCTTGCGGAATCCTCTGAACCCATAGCCGTCCAGCCGCCGGAAGTTGTCCAATTTCAACACGCGTCCTTCGCTAAAAACCTCCATTTGCTCCTTGGGATAGCTCCTGCTGCCGTTGGCGAAGTAATTCACGGTTCCGATCGATCCGTCTGCAAGAGTGACGACGAGCGACATCTTGTCTTCCGGCACACCGACGCCCCGGCCCATCATGGCCGCGGCCACGCTGGAGATCTGGGCTCCGGCAAGGAACACCATCAGGTCCAGATAGTGGCAGGCTTCGCCGACAATGCGCCCTCCGCCGCGAACCGGATCATGCACCCAGTGGTCTCCGGGGATCGCCCCGGCATTGGCGGTGAAGTTCATCGCCAATGGCTCGCTGCGACCAGCCAGCAGCTCCCGCATCTTCACCGCAAAGGGACTGAAGCGGCGATTGAATCCCACCATCAAATGCTGTTCCGGATGAGCTCGGACGGCCCCGATCACCTGACGGACTTCGTCCGGCGACAGCGCCAAGGGTTTCTCGACCAGCGCCCATTTGCCCGCCGCCAGCGTCTCGCAAATAAAGCGGGCGTGCAGGTTGTGGCCAACGGCAATAAACACCGCCTTCACCGCCGGATCCTGCAAGATGACCTGGTAATCGGTGACGGCCTTGCCCGCGCCGTACTTGGTCACCAGGTGCTGCGCAGCCACGCCGTTGAGATCGGCGACATAGGCGACCCGGGCGGGAGTCTTCGCCAAGGCGGGCATCAGCGTCATCTTCGCGAAATTTCCCGCCCCAATGACCCCGACCAAAGGCTGGCCGCCGGCGCCCGCGGTTGAAACGATCCCGGTCGGCGCCTCCCCGGTCTTCCGGTGCGTCACGGCGGCGGTGCCGGAATATTTCAGCAGCACCCCGAGGGCCGAGGGATCGTCGCTGACGCAGGCATAGGCGGCCGGAGCCTCCGCCAGTTCGAAACGATGGGTGATGAATTCATCGACCTTCAGCTGGCCGGCCTGCATGGCCGCCACAACCGCCCCGAAATTCCGCTGCTCGGTCCACCGAACAAAGGCGGGCGGATAGTCCTGCCCCCCCTGCTCATATTTGTCATCATACCGGCCCGGCCCGTACGAGCAGGACACCTGAAAAGTCAGCTCCTTCTCATAAAAGTCGGCCCGCCGCAGATTCAGTCCGACCACTCCAACGAGAACGATCCGACCGCGCCGACGGCACATCTGCGCCGCCTGGTGCACGATCTCGTCCGTTTTGGCCGACGCACAAATGACCACCCCGTCCACTCCACGCGACTCGGTCCAGGCCGAGGCCGCCGTCAGCGGATCGCCGCCCGGCCCGACGACGGTCGCGCCGAGCTTCTCGGCCAACGCCAGCCGGCGGGGGTTCAAATCGATGCCAAGCACTTCACAGCCGCAGGCGCGCAGGAGTTGCACCGTGACGAGGCCGATCAACCCGAGCCCGACCACAACCACCCGTTCGCCCAAGGTCGGCTGCAGCAACCGGACCCCCTGCAGTCCAATGCTGGCAAGCACGGTAAACGCCGCCTGTTCATCAGTGACGTTGTCCGGAACCTTCACGCACAGATTCTTCGGCACGCAGACGATTTCGGCATGCGGCCCGTTGGAGGCGACGCGGTCGCCCGGTTGCAGTTCCGTCACGCCCGGACCCACCTCAAGCACCACGCCGGCATTGCAGTAGCCGAGTGGCAGCGGCTCATCCAGCCGGCTAAAGACCGCTTCCATCGTCGGCAGCAGGCCGTCGGTGCGGATCTTGTCCAGCACCTGTTTGACCTTTTCCGGCTGGGCCCTGGCCTTGCCCAGGAGGCCAGCCTTGCTGAACTCGACCAGCATCCGTTCGGTGCCGGCCGAGACCAGCGTGCGCGACGTGCGAATGAGCAGGTGTCCCCGGCTCACCGTGGGCACCGGCACCTCGGCCACCTCGGTCACTCCGGTCCGCAGTGATTGCAGAATCTGTTTCATGGATGGGGTCCTTGATAAGCCGCTTCGTAGATCTCCGCCTTTTGCGCCCGGTTCGGATAGTTGATCAGAACCGCCCGATAAACGCCCTTGAACACAAACAGGCTGCCGGCCGCCGCGCCGATGATCCCCAGTTCGCCGACCAGCCCCTTGATGTGCTGCAGCGATCCCGCCCCGCCCAGCACGGTCATCGGCGTCGTCACCGCGGCGCGCACGGCGCGCGCCAGCTCCTGGTCGTAGCCTTTCATCACTCCGTCCTCGTCGATCGAATTGACCGCGATCTCACCGGCCCCGAGCGCCTCGAGCCGCCGGGCGCATTCGACCGGGTCGCGGCCGGTGTTGCGTTGGCCGTTGTGGGTCCAGACCTAATGGCGCCCCCCGGGTCCGCTCTTCTTCACGTCGAGGACCGCCACGACGCTCTGGCTGCCCACGTGCCGGGCGATTTCGGCCACCAGCTTGGGATTCTCGATCGCGCTGGAACTGAGGGCCACCTTCTCCACCCCCAGCTTGATGATCCGAACCGCCTGTTCGAGCGTCTTGATCCCGCCGCCATAGCACAGCGGCATGCGGCATTCGGCCGCGAGGTTCCGGATCATCGTGTAGTCCGGCTCGGCGCGATTCACGGTTGCGTCGATGTCCAGCACGATCAACTCGTCGACCTCCTTTTCGTTGAAGATCTTCACCGCATTGATCGGATCCCCGACGTATTTCGGGGCGCCAAAACGAACCGTCTTCACCAGGCCCTTTTTGCTGACGAGCAGGCACGGAGTGATTCTGGGTCTTAACATGCGTGCTTTCTTGGATTCACGTCAGGCGTCGCGGACGCCGCGCCCGGGTGCCGACCGGTCGCCGCGCTCAGGCTTCGCCGCCGCCGGTCGTCGAGGCCGGCCGCCCCACATGCAGGGCGAAATTCTTGAGGACCTGGATGCCCGCTTGGTGGCTCTTCTCGGGATGAAACTGGACGCCGTAGATGTTCTCCCGATTCACCACGGACGTATAACGCCCGCCATAGTCCGTGAGGGCCAGCACGTCGGCGGGATGCGCGCAGGAAAAGTAGTAGGAATGGAGGAAATAGAATCCCGCCGCCAGATCGACGCCGCGCAGCAGCGGATCTTCCCGGACCGGCTCGGCCGTGTTCCAACCCATATGCGGCAGGCGGGTGCCCTGCTGAAACCGCGCCGGTTCGAACCGCTTCACCACCGCGTCGATCCAGCCCAGTCCCGGCAGCACGCCCTCCTCGCTGCTGCGGGCGAGCAGCTGCATGCCGACGCAGATGCCCAGGATCGGCCGGTGCCCGTTCAGCACGCAGTCGTCCAGCGCGGCGCGCAGACCCGACCGCTCCAATTCGCCCATCGCCTGGTCGAAGGCGCCCACGCCCGGCAGCACGATCTTCTCCCCGGCCCGCACCTCCTCGGGCTTCGAGGCCACGACAAACGGGATGCTCAGCCGGCCATAGATGTTGCAGATCGCCTGGATGTTCCCCGAGCCATAGTTGACGATCGCGATCATCGTTTCATCGCCCTCCTTTCGATGCCGAGGGAGTGCAGCACCCACGCGCCGATGCGGAACAGCACCTCCTGGTTCCGATAGTCGCGATAGGACTTGTTCGGCGCCTCCAGATACCCCCGCAGCTCCGCGACCGGGATCTCGAGCTTGGTGGCAATGTATTCGAAATCCTGGGCGATCGTTTCCTCGTCGTAGGGCGGCTGGGCCAGTTCCGCGAGCGCCGACTCCCGCGTCATCTGCTTCGTCAGGATCAGGCTGGAATACTGCACCCGACGGGTGTCGAACCCGAATTTCTTCGGGAGCCAGTAGCTCTCGAAGAACTTGGTGAAGCGGGACTCGAAGTGCTTGCGCGGGTATTGTTGCCAGCCGAACTTGTCGATCAGCAGCCGCATCGCCTCCGCTTTCACGTAGGGCAGGAAATCCAGGGGTTGCACCACCTCGATGCGTTTGAAGTACCGCAGGTAGACCTTGTGGCGGAGAATCCCCGAGAAGGGGAAGTCCACCAACGGCGCCTGTCCAAACCGCCGATGGATGTCCCGGATCTGCCACATGTCCGTCCCGTAATAGAAGAATTCCAGCGGATTGCGGACACACTCGGTCGATATGTTGGAACCGGTGAGGATGTATTTGACGCCGTATTTGTCGGCGAAATTATACATCGTCGCAAAAAAGGCGTGATCCTGCGGCAGGTCGATGTGCGGAACGCCGGATTTGAAGAAGGCGAGCTGGAGGTCCCGCATCTCCTTCCAATTGATCACCTCGGTGTATAAATCGAGCCCAAGGCCATCGACGATCTTCTCGATGTTGTTTACCGCAATCTGGGAATTCCAGCCGGCATCCACGTGAAAGACCAACGGTCGAAGCCCCAGCTCCGCCTTGGCCAGATAGACCAGATACGAACTGTCCACGCCGCCGCTCACGCCGATGATGCAGTCGAATTCCTTTCCGCGTCCCCACGTCTTTATCTGGTCGACCTTCCCCTGCAGAATCGCCCTGCCTTCCTCGTTGGGATGCCAGTTGGCCAGTGTGTTGTGCAGGAAGCTGTTGCATTGGTCGCAGACTCCCCGATCATCGAACCGAATGCCGGGATCGGAGGTGTCCATGACGCAATTCGAGCATACTTGGTATGGCCTCATGAAACTTGATGATGACGATGCGTTTCTCGCCAGACGCCGTCCGCACCCGTCAGCGCGGGCCAAAATCAGTCGCCCGGCGGGCCCGGGTTCCGGCCGCTGAGGGCGAGCCCCGGTCAAACCGGCCGGACGGCGCGGGCGTCGGACTTCCCGCCCGCCGCCTCGAGGCCGTAGCAGAGCCCGGCCAGGCGCTGCAGCGCCCGCTTCTGGTCGAACAGCTCCACGGCGCGTTCCGAGGGAACGTAAGGCGACCGGGTGATGATTCGCGCCCGCTCCACGGCCTTGCCAAACCAGTCGGCGTCGGCCAGGTCCACCCGGTGCAGCCGGGCCTTCATGCAGTCGGGCAGCTGGTCGATCCACGGGTTGTCGACGACGGCGACGCAGCAGCCGCAGAAAACCGCCTCGTAGACGCTGCGGGGGGAGGAATCGCTGGCCGGAATCGACACGACGAGAAAGGTCTGCACCAGCAGTTCATACATCTGCTGTCGCGTCGGCAGCCGGCCCAGATCCGCGTCGCCGCCCCGCAGCGCCCGGAAACACTTCGCCTTGTAGTTGTCCTCCCAGGACGGATAGATGAAGGTGATCGGCCGGTCGGGCGCCGAATGCGCCCGCCCCGCCAGGATCTGGTCGATCCGGTACAGCGGGTAGAGCCCGCGGTTGGACACGATCTTCGCGCGTTCCCGCGGGGCGGCCGCCGTCGTCCGGCGGATCGCCGCGACATCGATGCCATTCTGGATCAGGATCGAACTGCCCCCGCCCAGCTCCCTGATCCGGTTCTGCATGTTGACGGAATCCACCGTGACCGCCTTGGCCGCCCGCAGCGCTTTGCCCGCTAGACAACGATAGATTCTCGACTTTCCCGGCCGGACCAGGATCTCACTGCCCTGCGGCGTGCCCACGTAGTCGACGCCCGCCAGCCAGCAGATCCACAGGTAGTACATCGAGTGGGCGTGAAACACGAGATTCGCGTGCTGCGCATGGGCCCTCGCGATCCGCCTGGTTTTCCAGACCTGCAGGGGGATCATCGCCGCCTTGACGAGATTGCGCCAGAGGTTGCCGCCCGCCGATTGGCGCGCGAACATCAGGCGGTCGATATTCCAGAGCGCGATGACCGGATCGGTCGGCCGCAGGAGCCGCAGCTGTCCCTCGCTTTCCACCAGGTCCGTGGCGAAGGGCACGATGCGGGGCGCCAGGAGTTCCTGCGCATTCCGATACCAATCCATCGTATGATAGCATCGGCCGTTACCGATGAAGATCACCTGGCCGCTCGCCGCCGGCGGTGCCCCCGCCGGGCCGTGCATCGGCGCCGCCGCACCGGCCGGCGCGACCTGGGCGGGCCGATCGGCCCGGGCTTCCCGCGATTCCGCTGACTGGCCGGCGCTGGACATGTCGGTTGTCACACCCTCGCCCCTGCCGGGTCGCTCGCCCGCGCCGTCCCGCGCGGTTCCCCCAGCAAAGACGCAATCCCCTCGGCCAGCATCCGCCGCGGTTCCCAGCCCAGGACCGACCGCGCCTGCGACACATCGGCCACGGTATCCATGATCTCGTCCTGCCGCCGTTCGCCCGTGGCGACGACCGGCAGGTTGGTCTTCTGGATGCGTTGCACGATCTCGATCAGCTCTCCGACCGAGTGGCTCCGGCCTGATCCGATGTTGAAGACGCCCGGCCGCGGCTGCGGATCGACGCATCGCGCAATCGCATCCACCAGATCATCGACATGCACATAGTCCCGCTTCGGCGCCAGGTCCTTCACGCTCACCGTCTTGCCCTCCCGCACCTGCCGGATGATGCAGGGCAGCAGGAAGGCCTCTGACTGGCCCGGCCCGTAGATATTGAAGGGTCGCAAGATGGTTGTCGCGACGCCGTAGCTGCGCGCATAGAATCGGCACGCTTCCTCCGCCAGCTGCTTCGACAGCGCGTAGGGATTGGTCGCCACCAGCGGCGCGGTTTCGGGGATCGGCAGCGATTGGGGATTCCCGTACAGATAGGAGCTCAGGTAGACCATCCGCGCCTGGTGCGCCCGGCAGTAGTCGAGCGCCGCCACGGTCCCGAGCAGATTGCACCGGATGAAGGCAGCGGGGTCGCGCCAGCTGTCGGGGACAAAGGTCTTGCCGGCCAGGTGCACCACCGCATCCGCCGAAGGAATTTTTCGCCAGGTGCCTTCTTCCCCGACATCGCCGAAGCGGCTGTTCGTTTCGAACACGTCGTGCCCCGTCCCGCGCAGCCGGGGGCAGAGGTGCCGTCCGATGAATCCGCTCGCACCGGTCACCACCACCCTAGTCATGAAGAAATCGCGCTTTCATGCTGTCGAATTCCTCGATCGCCCGAATGTAGTCATCGGGGCGGCCGATATCCAACCAGTAGCCGTCAAACCGCTTCACCTCGACCGGTTTTCCGGCCCTCAGCAGGTCCAGCATCAGATGGTCGAAGCCGTACGGCCCGGCGGCCGGCAGCAGACCGAGGACCGCCTTGCTGGCCATGTAGATGCCCATGCTGACCTCGTAGCTCGTCGTCGGCTTCTCCTGAAAACCCCGGAGGCGGCGATCCTCACCGACCTGGAGCACGCCATAGTCGACCTGGTGCTCCCGGCGATGGGAGGAGATCGTGAACAGCCGCTTGTTGTCGGCGTGCTCCCGGAAGAAGCGATCGTAGTCCAGATCCGTGAGCACGTCGCCATTCATGACGAGAAAATCGTCCGGCAGGTCCCGGATCAGCCGGAGCGGCCCGATCGTTCCCAGGGGTTCCTGCTCAAAGGAATAGTCGATCTCCACGGCCCATTTTGCGCCATCGCCGAAAAAGGCCTTGATCAGCTCGGCCTGGTGGTTGACGGCGATCGTGATCCGCCCGAATCCCTGCCCCGCCAGCTGCCGGATGACCACCTCCAGGATCGGAAAATCGCCGATCGGCATCAGAGGCTTGGGCAAGACGACCGTGTAGGGTCGCAGCCGGGCCCCTTTTCCGCCTGCCAGAATCACCGCGCGCCTTTTCATAGGTTGTAGATGTCGCTCTTGTACCCCGCCAGATGCGCCGGGTCCGCGAACCACTCGATGGTCTTCTTCAGGCCGCTGCGGAAGCCGTCGGCGCCGCCAAACCGGGGTTTCCAGCCCAGCAGTTCCTCGGCCCGGGCGTAGCTGGCGAAGAGGCGTTCGACCTCGCTGTTCTCCGGGCGAAGACGCGTCGCGTCACATTCAATCGTAACCTCGGCGCCCATCAGTTTGGCTATCACGCGGGCCGTCTCACCGATTGAAATCTCAAACCCGCTCCCGATATTGACCACCCGGCCGTTGTTCGCCCCGCACGTCATGGCCGCGATGAAGCCGCGCACGGTGTCCTCCACAAAGGAAAAGTCGCGCGTCGGCTCGAGCGCCCCCAGTCTGACCACCCGTTTCCCCGCGGCGATCTGGCTGATGATTGTCGGAATCACGGCGCGGGCCGACTGCCGGGGCCCGTAGGTGTTGAACGGCCGCAGGACCGTGACCGGCGTCCCAAACGAGGAGTGGAACGACAGGGCGATCTGGTCCGCGCCAATCTTGCTGGCCGAATAGGGCGACTGCCCCTGCAGGGGATGCTCCTCGGTGATGGGCACAAACCGCGCCGTGCCATAGACCTCGCTGGTGGAGGTGTGGACCACCTTCTGCACGCCCAATTCGCGGGCCGCCTGCACGACGTTGAGCGTACCCTTGACGTTGGTGTCCACGTAGCTGTCGGGCGAATGATAGGAGTACGGTATCCCGATCAGCGCCGCGAGGTGCAGGACGATCTCACAGCCCTGCATCGCCGTCCGGACGCCATGGGGATCGCGAATGTCGCCGGCGAAGACCTCGAACTTCCCCCTCACATCGGGCGCACAGCGGTCCAGCCACCCCCACGTTCCGAAGGAGTTGTAGAGGACGAACGCCCTGACCTCGTGGCCCTCGCGGACCAACGCCTCGGTGAGATGAGAGCCGATGAAACCGTCCGAGCCGGTGACCAGTATTTTCATTTTGAAGGATGCCTCGATGCCGGACGCCCTCTCGGAACGCCGTGCCGGCTGTTCATTCGAGGCGTGACTGTTCGAGTTGTGCCACCCTCAGTCGTTTTTCCACGGGATACAGATCTTCTTCGTGGCGGAGGATCTCCTCCACCGACCAACGCCACTTCAGGACCCGAGCCGGAACTCCTCCCACAATCGCATAGGGTGGAACGCTCTTAACCACCACTGCACCTGCCGCAACGATCGCCCCGCGGCTAACGGTCACTCCGCTCAGGATGATCGCCCGCGTGCCCACCCAGACATCGTCCTCGATCACCACGTCGCGATCATCCTCCCGGCGCTTTTCGCATTCGGTGACGTCAAACATGAACCGTTTCAATAAGTTTGTGTTGTGGTTCCCCGCCATGATGGACACCCCGGGCCCAAACATTACCTTGTTACCAATGACTATTCTCGAATGGGCGGCACTAAGGCTTGGCCGTCTGCCCAAAAAGACATCATTTCCTGCAAATATTGTCTGAAAACTGTAGTCACCATCTGGATCGAACCAGAAATTGCGCCCGTGAGCCCCAAACAGTGGGCGGTACGCAAGCATCAACAAACGCCGCCTTATGCGTCCCGCCAAGGACAGGAATTGGCCGACGAATCGTCGCGGCGCGCCAGCGTATTTCATCTCTTGATCCTCGCATCGCGGCCATCCGCGAATCGACAACCTCCACTGCTTCCACCCACCCGAACGGGGGTCTCCCGCGCCCTGTCACGCGTTGCCCGGCCATCACCAATCGCGCCGCCTCCCGACCCGCCAGACGCCTCATCATCATTCAATCGGCCCATTGTCATCGTCCGCCCCCATCGGAGCCCAAATATCCTCTCGCGCTGCCCCGGCTCCCCAAACCGAACGGCATGCTCGCGACTCCGCCGCGCCAGCCTCGGCACCCCCTGGCCATTGGGAACCTTCAAGACCATCATGCCGACGGTTCCGCCATGCCCGCGGAGCCGGTTCCTTCCCCTGTTTGCCACGAGCCGGCCGGCCTACCCTTCAGGGCCAATAGGCCGGACAGCATGATCGCCATGATCAGATAGATATCGCTCACCACATACATAAGCTTGTCGTAAAACACCCCGTGCAACGGCAATTGTGTTATCACAACGACAAAGATCAGCCCGCCAAATGTCACCGTCCGTCGGCTCCGTAGCATCACCCACAGGATGCCGCCATACACCATCGACACAAACATCAGCGTCCGCCGGCTCATGCACAGGAACAGGTCGCCGACAAACGTGGCAAAGACATTTATATCGATCCCATATCGCGCGTTATACTTGTCGTTTCTCTCCTGCAATGTCTGGTCTCCCCGGTGCATTCCGGCATAACGCAGAATCGGCAGCACCGTTGACAGGTCATCCTGCCTCTGGTCGATCGCGTTGTAGAAGTTGTTGAAATTGCCGAATCCCATCCCGAAGTAGCTGGCGGTCGTGACCATCATTTTCGAGTAATTGTCACCCTGCAGATGTCTCGACGCCGTGATCAGCCCGAAGAAGCAGACAAACAGGCACCCCAGACCGTACGCCAGGCGCCGCTGCGATCTTTTCTGGGCCCTGCTCATGAAGCGGCGAAACAGGAGGTAGGCCAGCAGGTAGGACATCGTCCACAGCACAAATCCATCCCGTCCGACCGCCAGCAGCACGCTGAGGATGTAGCTCGAGGAGGAAAACAGCAGCAGTCCATTGAACACTTTGCCGTGCGACGTGTGGGTGATGGAGTAGAAATAGAACGCCAGGATGACGGGAAAGAACTGCCAAAAAACCGCCAGGACGTAGAAGACACCATTGACCTCATAGTTGGTCTCTCCGCCCACGACATATGATCGGGCGGCCGCCAGTGATTCGCTCGACAGGAAAATTCGGACGACCGTCGGCAGGTACACGACGTAGGTAATGATGCCGAGAGCGATGAAGATGTAGGCGATCACGTCGAATAGATGCCGGTTGACCGGCGCTATCGAGCGGACTTTGTTGCTGTCGAATCGCAGGATGGGGATCAGAAAGAGCAACAGAATGGCCACGAAGTAGAACGACGCCTCGAACGAGTAGATATGGTCCTCAAAAGGGGCGATGACAAACGAGGTCAGTATCGATAGGAAGTAGATTGACAGCAGATAGGAGCCGACATTCAGCGACTTGCCCGTGGCTTGCCAGTATACCACGAGAATCCCCGCCAGAATCGCCAGGATCGTTGCCGTTTGGATCACAGGAGCTAGACGCTGCGCAGTTTCCTAGCCTTGAGCGCCCGGTTCAACGCAACCCTCCAGCCGCATTCCTAGCGTACCCGTCGCGGGAGAAGATTCCGGACGCACCGGAAACCACCCGGCCGAGGCCAAACTGGTGGAACAGGAGCACCGCCAACCGGGCCTTCCAGCCTAGATGTTTGAGCCTCTGGAGTCGCTTGGCATATTCCCATCCGCTTGGGATGTTCCCCCTGACGGCGACCAGATAAAGCCACAGGTAACGCTTTTCCAGGAAGCGTTCATATTCCGATTCCGTGCAGTGTTTTCGCGCAAAATAGTCCGCTACGTTGAAGGCACTGACATTGAATTGGTATCTCCTCCCGCGGTTCAACGTGTGCGAGGCGCCGTTGGCCGCCACCCGGTACGTTCCGGTGATATCCGCCATGCAGTGAATACGGCTGTTGAACGCGAACCAGAGCCAGCCGGGATAATCGCCCATGCCCCAATCCCTGGTCTGCGGCTTCACCTCGTCGATGTAGCGGTGGTACAGATCCGTTCTCGCGACGATGGTCAATGAAGGGATCAGATTGCTCAGCAGGATCTCATTGCGGCTCTGAAAAGGCCTCCCGAAGCATCCGCTTTCATATTCGCCTTTGACCGCGTCGAACTGGCGCGCCCGGGTATAGCAGAGTCCGTAGTCTGGATTGCCCTCCAGAAAGTCGACCTGCTTCTGCAGCTTACGGGGATCGGTCCAATAATCGTCGCCTTCGCAGTACGCCAGGTATTTGGACGTGACCCCGGTGATCAGGTCCATCCAGTTCCGCGCCGCCCCGACGTTGGTCTTCTGCAATATCAATCGGATCAGACGCGGATATCGATTCGCGTATTCCTCGACGATATTCCGGGTGCCATCGGTCGAGCAGTCATCGGCGATGATCAGTTCCCAGGGGAAACTCGCCTGCTGCATCAGCACGCCCTCAATCGCGTCCCGGATGTAGTCGGCGTGGTTGTAGGTGATCAGGCAGACGGACAACAGCGGGCTATTCATCGGGCCGTCCTCTGGTCCCATCGTGCGCTCGTCTCCCCCGAAATCCGCGCCGGCACGCCAGGCCGCTCGCGGATCGGGCCGCCGCCCGCGCGTCTCCCTTCATTGGTTTCCGCGACCATTAGCTGAGGGCCCCGAAGTACGACCCGGCCATTCTCACAAACCTTCCCCGGGCCGCCGACGAAGCCAGGGCGGCGGCCACCATCGCCAGAACACCGACCGCCATGATCACCCCGATCTGCCGCCATCGGTCGTCGACCGGGGGCACGAGCAGCCAAAGGCCGCATCCGACCGCCGCCGCCGCCAGGTAGATGACCAGTATGTCTTGCACGTACCACTTCAGGTTCAGGCCCGGCGCGAACTTCCGGTGGACCCACGGCAGCCAGGCGACAAAGGCAACCAGGTTCATCGTCAGCCAGACATAGCCGGCGCCCGTTCCGCCGTATTGACTGGCGGCCCAGATGATCGCCGGGATCAACACCACGACAAACACGGCATTGCCGATCAGATGCAGCCGGAGGTTCCCCTTGGCGTATTGCAGGTAGTAAGGGAACGCGGCGACCGCCAGCAAGGCGTTGCCGATGGTGTACAGGACCAGGATCGGTGCGGCCTGATGCGCGAGGCCCCGATTGCCCGTCCATGACCACAGCAGGGGCTCGGCGAAGAAAGCCACCGTGACTGAGGCTGCCCCCGAGATCACCGCCACCAACTGCGTGGACTGTCGGTAAACACGGATCAACCCCGCGAAGTCGCCTTCCGCCTCCAGTTTCGCCATGCGCGGCATAATCGCCCCGGCCACGGGACTGCTGACCAACATCACGCCACTGGCCACCAGCACCGCCAACGTGAAATAGCCGTAATCTTTCAGGGGCAATAATTTAGAAAGTACCAATTTGTCAGTCTGCGTCACCAGGATCCATACCGAAGAAGTGAATGCGATGGTCAGCGAGAACTTGAGCACCGGCTGGAGTGGTTTCCATGACCAAGGCAGCCGGGTTCCCGGAGGTATGACCGGCAAAAGCCGGTAGGCGTAGGCTGCCAGGCCGAGCAACTCCAGCACCGCCACCCCCAATTGATAGCTGAAAAAGACGGTTGGCGTCGTTCCCAGGAATAGGAATACCGGCAACACCGCGATAAAGCGTAGCGTGGCGATGATTGAATTATATGATCCCAACCACACGAGCCGTTCGGATCCGCTGATCGCCCCACGATAGAGACCGCACATCCAACGCAGGGCGACGATGACCCCCATGAGCCTCACCGCCGCCTGCACTTCGGCGACCGGCAGCTGGGACGTTTGCAGCCATTTATGCGCAATATATCCCGCGATCGAAACCACGGCTCCGCCGCCGATGAGCGCCGGCACCAGAAACGCACCCTCCAGGGCCCGGATCAGGCGGCGGTAGCTCAGCGCGTCGACCGCGCCACCGCGAAAGCGCGCCGACTCGCGGGAGGTGGTGGGAGTCAATCCAATATCGAGCAGGCTGAACCAGGCCTGCAACATGGCATAAAAGCCGACCAAGCCGTAGGCTTCAGCGCCCATGTAGCTGACGTAAAGCGGCAGCGTCACGATCCCAACGAGCGTCACGTAGATCTGGCTGGCGTAGTTGGCCAGGATGTTGCGCTGAAGACTCATTGCCAGCTGCCTCCAAACCCGCCGCCTTTCCTCAGCGACCCAAGCGGTCGTCGCCGCCTCTTCGGAGAGGCCGTCGCCGGACCTCGGTGTCCCGGCTCCCCCTTGCCGTCCCGGCGGCCACCAGCGGGATCGCCGTGCCCGGGTCGTTCCGACGCCGCCATCCGCCGCACTACCGTTGATTCAGGCGGGCGCGAACCCGGGGTGCTTCCGTCATCGCCTGCCGGATGAGGCTGCAGATCGTATGGATCTCCTTGTCGGTGATCGTCTGGCCGGTCGGCAATACCACGATCCGGGATGCCACGCGCTCGGTTTCCGGCAGCAGCAGACCTGCGTGCGGGTGAAAGGACCGGTAGGGCTCCATGTTGTGGCAGCCCGGCCAGAAATATTTCCGTGCCAGAACATTCTCCGCATGCAACGCAGCGACCAATTCATCACGGTTCAACGGCGCTGCGGCAGGATCGACCTCCACCACGATGTACTGGTAGTTGCACTTCTCCTGCGCCCGATACTCGATCACCGATACGCCCGGGAGATCCCGCAGTTCGGCTCGGTAGCAGTTATAGTTGCGGGTGTTGGCGGCGATCAAATCCGCGATGCCCTCCAGATTGGTCAGCCCCATGGCGGCACAGACCTCGGTCATTTTCCCGTTCGTGCCCAGGTGAATGACCTTGTCGTAGTCGGAGAAGCCGAAATTGGTCATCAGGCGGAGCTTTCCCGCGAGCCCGCCGTCGTTGGTGGTGATGGCGCCGCCTTCGAAGGAATTCAGAAACTTGGTGGCATGAAAACTGAAGACCTCGGCCAGACCGAAGCCGCCGACCATCCGCCCGCCGTGCGAGCAGCCAAAGGCGTGGGCGGCGTCGAACATGAGCTTCAAACCGCGCCGATCCGCGATCTCCGCGAGCGCCTCCACCGGGCACGGCCGCCCCCAGACGTGCGTCGCCAGGATCCCGGTGGTGCGGGGCGTGATCTGCCGCTCGATCTTGGCGGGGTCCAGGTTGTGGGTCGCCGGATCCATTTCCGCGAAGACCGGCGTGATTTCCTGCCACTGCAGCGCGTGGGCCGTGGCAATGAAGGTGAACGACGGCACGATGACTTCGCCCTTCAGGCCGGCGGCCCGGATAACCAACTCCAGCCCGACGGTGGCGTTGCAGACGCAGATGCAGTGCCGGACGCCCAGAAATCCCGCGATGGTGCGCTCGAACTCCTGGACCAGCGGGCCGTTGTTCGACAACCACCGGCGGTCCAGCAGTCCGTTCGTGCGCTCAAGAAACCGCTCCCGGCTGGCAATGTTGGGCCGGCCGACGTGCAGGGGCTGGGCAAAAGCGGGCGGAGCGCCCAGGAGCGCCAGCTTGGTTTCGCGCCGAGGCGGGATTCCGGTGGTCGAGCTTGTCATGGTTCCCTTTTAAGAAGCCGGGCGCGTTTCGGTTCGAGTCGGATCCCTGCCCCCCGCTCACACATGAGGAAAATGCTGGCGCAAAGATCGGGATACTGCTGGCCCAGCTTGAAGCATCCGTCCAGGTAGGCCGGCGAGATGATGTCCGTCTGCAGCAGCCGGTCCCATTGAAAGTTGGCCAGGGCCTTGAAAAAGATGCCGGACCGGTGCACCACCCGCAATCCGGCGGCCGTCGCATCGCGTTCCATCGTATCCAGTGTGTACGTGCGCCGGTGCCCATGGGCGGCCTCCGCCGGAGTGATGGCGGCATTGTGCGTGATCAGCCCCATCTTGACGGCAATCTGGCGGGACGGGGCGTTGGCATTCGGGCACACGAGGAAGCATCGGCCGTCTTCCGCCAGCCATTCCTCATTGATGCGCCGCAACAGGAGCACCGGATCGTCGAGGTGCTCCAGCACGTGCGTCAATATGACATTGTCGAAGCGCCTCGTCAGCGTCGCCTTTTCAAAGAGCGCGTTGACGAACGTCACGCGGCTGCCGAGTCTCTTCCTGGCCTGCTCGATGGCGGCATCCGATGCCTCGACGCAGGTGATATCCTCGAAACGGTCCACCAGCCGGGCCGTAAAATCGCCCTGGAAACTGCCGAGTTCCAGGAGGCTCCCTTTCCGAAAGAACGGCTCGAACGATTTCACCATGTAGGGATGCATCACGTCAAAGTCGAAGCCGTAGGCGTACTTGTGGTCCGTCGTGTCCTTGAGTTCGCTGTTATAGTCCCGTTTGGGGGTCATGCTATTCCCGGGTTTTGCAGTGGAGATTCATGGTGACGAATGGGGCCTGCGCCCGGCCCGTGACGAAGCCGCAACGTTCGTACAACCTGACGGCGGACGCGTTGCCGGGCGCCACTTCCAGGCTGACCTGCCGCATCCCCGCCGCCTGGGCATGCTCGATGCACCGCGTCATCAGCTGTCCGGCGATTCCTTTCCCGGTCCATTCGCGGCGCACACTCACGCTGGTGATGTAGTCGAGTCGCTTCTCCCGGTCATTGCAGTAGGCGGCGACCAGGCCGACCAGCTCCCCGCCCGCCCAGGCCTCGAACCGTACGGCCTGGCCGGCGATCTTCCGCGCATAGTGGTCAATCTGGACCCGCTGGCTCAGGGGCGGAATGAAATCCGCGTCGCAGATTCGCAGCAGGTCGGCGATCTCGCGCTCCGACGCCCGGTTCAAACCGAACTCGACCGACGCGTTCACGTTTCCAGCTCCGCCAGGCCGAAACCCCCGCGGCCAAATTCATTGCCGTTATAGAGGAGGCAGACCCTGCCGTCGCACGCGAACACGTGCGGATAGCACAACATGTCCGAATCCCAGTCGCCGGGCGTGACGTCGAGGCCTGGATTCTCATCGTCGCGCGTCCAGTTCGCCAGATCGTCCGACCAGGCGTGGCCGATGCGATAGCCGCGCACGCTGTTCCGGCGAAAATCGAATGACTGCCGATAACAGAAGAACAGATGATACCGGCCGGCGATCTCGATGACCGTGGGCAGGGCCTGGCTTTCCTCCGCCCCCAGGCGGTCGGGAATGAGCTGTCGCCCTTCTTCCTTGGTCCAGCTGATGCCGTCGCGGGACTCGTCATGACCGATCTTGTACGTGCGCTCGGGCGGTCCGTCGGCCAGATACCGCCTCCAGCCGGTGCCGAAGATGTACCACATGTGAAACCTGCCGCCGATGACTTTCACGAAACCATCCCCGATCAGGCAGGGTTCGTGCAACGATGCCGCCAGCACCGGCCCGTCACCGATTCGCTGAAAGGTCAGGCCCTCATCGCGGCTGATTGCCAGACCGATTGCCGTGTCGACCGAGACGGAGACCTTGCGATTCCAGCCGCAGGTGTAGCCGTACACAACGTCATCATGGCGCAGCACGTTCATCGGGAAGATCCCATGCTCGTCGAAACAGCCCAGCTTGCCGAGCGGGATGACGGTCTTGTCCGACACGCGAATCACATCGCGCAGGTTCTTCCGCATGTCGACAAAGGCAATGTGACTCAGCTGCTTGCCATTGCCCCGGTCCACCGCCCGGGTGGAGAAATAGATGCGCACGAAATCATCGAACACCAGCGCCTGCGGCGATTGGGCGAACTGCACGCAGCCGTTCGGCAGCGTGTGCTGCGCGGGGTCGAAGATCCGGCCGCGCTTGATCCACTTCATCGCACCCATTCCCTATTCCAAAGCTCCTTCCAGCACGGCGAGACCAAAGCCATACCGCCCGACCTGATCGCCGAGGTAGGCCAGATAGATCTTCCCATCGAGTTCAAAAACGTGCGGATAGCTGATCATCTCGGCGTCCCAGCCTTCCGCTGAAACGTCGATGCCCGCCTTCGCGTCGTCGCGCACCCAATCGGTCAGATTGGTGCTCGCGGCATAGCCGATGCGATAGCCCTTCTCTTTTCCCCGGTAATCGCTGCTGTAGCGGTAGCAGAAAAACATGTGCCATTTTCCATTGGCGAAAAAAACGTCCGGGCTCGCCTGGGCCTCATCTTCCTCGATGCGGCTCTCGATCAGGTCCTTGTTGGCCCGGTCCCACCTGATGCCGTCGGCGGACGCCGCCATCCGTATCTTATAAACCGGCTCCGCCCGCCCTTCGACGATCTTCCACTTGCGTCCCGAGATGTACCACAGGTACCAGCACTCGTTGAAGCGTCGTATCTTGGGCCCGCTCAGCACAAACGGCTCGTCCGGGGAATAGGACAGAACGGGACCGTTGCCGAGCCGGGTGAACGTCTCCCCGCCGTCGCGGCTGACGGCCACGCCGATCGCCACGTTGAACGGCACGGACTCGCAGCGCGTCCAGCCGCCGTAGTAGGCACGGACTTCGTCGCCGGCGCGGATGATGGACACCGGATAGGTGCCGAACTCGTCAAACTCGCCCAGCCCGCCCAGGCTGAGAATCGGCTGCTCGCTGACCCGCCGCACGCGAAAGAGGTCGGAGCGATCCAGATCGACAAACCCCGAATAGCTCACGTACTGGCCGTTCCCGTCGGCCGGCGGACGACCGGAGAAATAGACCCGGACAAAATCGTCGAAGACCAGGGTCGCCGGCGCCTGCGCAAACTCTTTCAGCCAGCGCCGCCCCCCGACTTCCTGGGGCGTGAATACCTTGCCCAGCTTCCGCCACCGAAACATGATTCAGATCAATTGATAGCCGGCCGACACGCAGGTCCGGATCGCATCGGGCGGGTTGAACATCATCACGTCGACGATCGACAGCCAGGGCACAAACGGATCCCCAAACTGAGGATACTCAAACGGGTTCGACTGGATGAACTTCAGGTCGATCCCCCTCTCTCGAAACGGCTCTTTCGAGTACAGTTCCCGGCCGCCAATGGCATTGACATAGGTGTCCGCCCCCAAGGCCCCGCACAGCGCCAGAACCTTGTCCTGGTTCTTCAAGTCCGGATTGATGGAAACGCCGGAGGAGATCCTGATCTCCGTCCGGAGCCCCAGATGGCCGCAGGTCCTGACGATCGAATGGTGCAGGAAGCGGAACAGGTTCGGGTCCTCGAAGCGCACGATTTCCTCGATCAGCGGGAAGGTCTGCGCGAAATGCGGCGCGCGCTGATACGCGCCCCGGATCTGATTCAGCAGCTTGTCCCGTTTGAAATCCGGCGAGAGCTCCCTTTGGCACACATCCAAAAAGTCCGAATCGTGTTTCAGCGGCAGGGAGAAGGTCGCGTCCTTCCCGTTCTGCAGAATGCGGTTTCTATTTATCCAGCCCTTCTTGGTGTACTTGATGTGATCATAAACGACGAACACATCCACGGCTCCGATGAGCTGATAATATCCGACATAGGGGAGGAAATACGGCTGCATGATCGCCACACGCATGTTCGTTCTCCTTGACTACAGCCTGCTCGTGAGAAACCCACCCGCCCCGGCGAGCCCCTTCGCCCCGTCGGCGCGACTCACCATGGCTTCGCCCCGTCGCTTCCCGACGGAAGCGGGCGACCGCGAATCCGGAACTGCGACCGGTGACATCCGATCTGTTTACGACCTGCTTCTCGGGCCGAGCATGACGGAAAGCACGGGCAGGACGGTCTTGAGCCGCCGCCGCCATTTCTCCAGTTGCACCGCCCGATCCAGAAGAAAATCGTTCCCCGCCGGCGCCTGCTCCGCGAGCGCCCGCAGACGCCGGAGACGATCGCCGCCCGCCACCGCCAGCGGAGCCACCCGCTCCCGCAGAATGCCGCTCACGAGCTTGCGCAGACTCAATTCGGGCTCGTAGTAGTCGCGCCGCGGAGGATCGGAGGCCGCCGGGCCCGGTGTCGCGGTCGAAGCACCTGATCTCCCGTCCGTCCCGTCGGTTCTCCGTTTGAGGCCGGCCAGGTTCGGCTTCGCATCCACGACATTGATCGCTCCGAGCGAGCGGAGCAGCTGCAGGCCCTGACTCACCGAGCCTTTGCTGATGTCCAGCCGTTCCACGATATCCGAGAAACTCAGCGGCTCGGGCGAGGCGTACAGCACCCCGTAGATCTGGCCGAGCGACCGGGGCACGCCGAAGACCTGCACCACTTCCGCAAAGAAGGCGACGCACTCCTGCTGGAATTCCCGTCGATCGCTGGGGCGCGGGGTCCTGACGGAAGCACTGGAAGCCGGGGCGGGCACGAAGGCGCGGTTGCTGCAGGCGTTGGGTTGAAGGCGGTAAACGGGGACCCGGAGACGGGATCGGGTGATCGAGCGAAGGGGGGAAAGGCACGGAGTTCAAGCAAAAATGAACTCGCCGCGCGGCGGCGGACCCGTCGCGGCCCCGATCCCCGGCGATGGCTCGCGGCCGATCGCCGCGACGGGCGCGGGGGGGCCTGGGCCACTGGGAGGCGGCGGCGCCGGAATCAGGAATCGCGCGGGCCGTGAATTCAGAAGCCGCGGACAATCCGGGGCGGGCCGCGCGCCGCCACCCGGCGGGGCGCCGGCTTCCCGCCCGCCCGCCGGTGCCGCCCGGGCGCCGAGACCGCCGCTCCCTGCCGCTTGCGCGCCCGGTTGCCGCCCGCCGCGACGAGGCCCCGGCAATTCAAACCTTGCCCCCTACTCGTTTCGACTTTTCATGAGCACATTCTATGGCTCCCTCGCACCTGCCCGAACCCGGTTCCGAATCCTCGCGCCACTCTTTTGCCGCAGAGTCCGATCCCTACGAGGGCCTTGACCTGCGCGAAGTGTTCGCGCGCCTCGGCCGCGGCTTGCCCCAAATTCTCGGACTGGCCGCGCTGGGATTGGTGGTCGCCGCGGTCATCTACCTCATCGCGAGCCCGTCGACCTCGTCCACGACTTCGATGCGGGTGGCCTTCGCCTTTGATGGCGCCGCCCAGGGACTGTATCCCGATCATTCCAAATTCGAGCCTGGCGACTTGCGGTCTCCGGACGTGATTCTCGACGCACTCAAACGGATGGGATTGGCGACCAATGAGGAATTCCTGAGCAAGATCCGCGCCGCCGTCACGGTGGAAGGCATCATCCCCGCCGATGTCGTGAAACAACGCGACCGCCTCCGCGCCGCGGGCCAGACCGTCCCTCCCTATATTCCCGATGAATTCCTCGCCACCCTGACCCTGCCGCGATCGTTCGCCCTCGATACACGCCAGCGTGAGTTTCTGTTGAATGACATCGTCGGAGCGTACCGGCAGAAATTCCAGCGCACTTACACCACCGTGCCCAAGGCATTCGGCAACGCTTTCGATACTCTCCGCAATGCCGACCACTTTGACTATGAACTCCTGCTCGGCCGGGAGGTCCGGAACATCACGGACTATCTCGAGCAGCAGCTTGACCAGGCGAAGACGTACCGGTCGCCCACGACCAACCTGTCGTTCAGCGACCTCCTGAAGCAGACCACGCTGTTTAAGCAGATCCGCCTCAACGAAACGCTCGGGCTCATCCGCGAGAACGGGCTGTCGCGGAACCGCGCCACCGCCATGACCAAAATGGACTACTATCTGCGCACCCTCGAGGACGAGGAGAGCGAGGCCCTCGAACAGCAGAAAGTCATTCAGGATCTGCTCAACAAGACCCAGGATCGGTCGAAAGATGTCGTGCTGGGTGTCAAATCCCAGGTTGGGCAGCAGCGACCGGAGTCGCCCGTGCTCGATCAGGGACTCATTGATTCCCTGCTGGCCAACGACGCCTACAATTTCCTCGTGCGCAAAGCCCTCGACGCGGGACTGACGGTCACGCGCGTCCAGGCGGAGAAGGCGAAGCTGATTGAGCGGCGCAAGATCATGGAGGGATTCATGAAGAGCTCCACGGTCGACCAGTCGGCGATCATTGCCCGGGTGGACAAGTCGCTCATCGAACTCGAGACTGCCTACAACCAACTGGTCTCGGACGTCCGCGAAACGTACGCCGATTTCGCCAAGCAGCAGTTCGCGGATGCGATCAGGGTCACCATGTCTCCCGTCACCGAAAGCAAGTACCGGCCGCTGGCCACCGCCGGAGTCATTGGTGGATTCCTCGGCCTCGCCCTGGGCATGGGCCTGAGCCTTTTGGGAATCTATGCCGGCGGACCGAAGCGCTCGGCCGCTTAGTCCCAAGTCCCCGTCGTCCGGCGGGTCGTCGCCGACCGTGCCGGCGGGCGAGTCGACGGTGCCGCCGCCAGGACCCGCATCCCGGCCGGCGTCCGGCTGCCCCTTTGTCCGCGCCGCGATCAGACGGACATGATCGGACGGCCCGGCCTTGGGAAAGGGCTGTTCTTCGGCCTCCCGGAAACCACGAACCAGGCGAGGGATCGGCTTGCCGCGAACGGCGCCGGCGGGCTCCGGGCATTAACGCCTAGACAGCGCCGCCCTTGCCGCGCATGGTGCGATGCCATCGTTGCTGCCCCCAGATCAGCCGGCACGGGTCTTCGCCGCCACACGGCCCTCGTTGGCATCGGCGCGCTTCTCTGCGTTTTTCCGGCCCGGGGCGCCGACGCGAAGCCAGCCGCCGGCCAGGAGACCCGTTGGACGATGGTCAATGTCTGTCCGGGGGCGGAACAGGCTGACTGCCATCTGATCGAGTTCCCGGATGGTCGCAAAGCGCTGATCGACATCGCCGACGCCGGCGATGCGCCCGGCGCCGCGCTCGCCTTCCTTAAGGCGCACCGCGTGGCCGCGATCGATCTTGTTGTGATCAGCCATTTCCATCGCGATCACTACGGACGCCTGAGAGACTTGATCAATTCGGGTGTGCGGATCGGCCGGGTCGCCATCAACCTTCCGTCGGCCGCCGATGAGCGCGCCGAACACGAGAAACCCTGGGGATTCGACCGGCAGGACGTCGAATCGGTCCTGCGGTTGCTGGGCGAGCAACACATTCCCTGTTTCACGCCCAAAGCCGGCGATCGCCTCATGGAGATTCCCTTGGCCGGCGGCAAGGTCGCCTCCCTCGATGTGGTCTGCCTGTTTGACGGATTCGTTCCCTCCTACGGTGAAACCGACGTCAACGACACGAGCATCATCGTCCGACTCAGCCACGGGACGACCCGTGCCCTGTTCACGGGAGACTTGAACGCCGAATTGGGCGGCGTTCTTGCCAAAAGCGACTTCGATTTGAAAGCCGACATTCTGAAAGTGCCGCACCATGGGACCGAAGGCTGTGCTCCGAACGCGTTCTTCGATCGGGTCCACCCCCAAGCAGCGCTTGTCCCCTCGCCCAAGGGGCTGTGGCTTTCGCCCCGCAGTAAACGGATCCGCGACTATTTTTCTGACCATGCGATTCCCACGTATGTGTGCGGGATTGACGGCCACGTGACCGTGATCATGACCGCCAGCGGCTTTTCGATTGAGGCCGAGCGCGGCGCCCGATCAACACCACCTGCCGCCGATGCTCGCGGCCATTAGATCCGTTTCCGATCGAGCGTAGAGGCCGTCCGAAATCTTGCAGGACTTGGAGCGCGGCGCGCGGTCGCCGCCGCATCTCCGAATAGCGCTGACCGCGCCGCGCGCTCGACCGGTCGCCGGCGGCTTGGTCTTCGGACGACCTCCCGCCATGAACGCGAGTCGGTGGCCAAACACGGGTCGGCCATGGGAGAGGCGCGCACCACGGTGCGGCGTTACAGAAAACACGGCAAACGCCCCCGACAACATCGCGACGTCCGGGACTCTGAGTTTTGGATTGGTTTCCCGCCTCCGGCCTCCAGTCTCCTGTCTCCATGCGTGATCCCTTCGAGCCCACCTGGCGACGGGGATTGCTGGCGTTCGCGGTGGCCGCCGCCGCCTTCCTGCTGCCGCAGGAGGCGCCGCTGGTCTTCTATCCGCTCAACCATCCCTCGGACGTCACCTACCTGGAAATCACCTGCCAGGCTTCCGCCGCGGGCGAGACCCGCATCTCTTGGGACACCGGCCGCGGATTCAATGACCTGCAGATGATCCGCATTCCGATCGCGCCGAGCTCCCAGCCGTACACCTACACGTTCCCGCTCTGGGACGCGCCGCTGCAGGGCATGATGCTGGAGCCGCTCAACCGGCCCGGGTCGCTCATCGTGACGAACCTGCGGATCCACACCCGCCGCGGGCGCGAGATCAAACGCTTCACCGCCGACGATTTCGACGCGACCCACGAAATCGCCCGCATCGCGCCGATCGCGAATGGCTGGGAGTTCGTCTCCACGCCCGACGCCCACCGCCCCTACTCCCTCTGCGGCTTCTTCCCCCCGATCATTCCCGACGGGATGAACGCGCGCAATTTTCTCCGCTGCCTGCTCTCCTGGGGCTACCTCTCGCTCATGCTGTGGATCCTGCTGCTGGCGGTACTCTTCATCGTGCGGCGGCCGGAGGCCGGAGACCGGAGACCGGAGATCGGAGACGGGAGGCCACAAAGCGAGGGAGAAGATGCGGAGCAGACCAGCGCCGCCGAGGGCCGGCCTTCTCGCCTCCCACCTCTGGCTTCTGGCCCTCGTCCGGACGCGTTTGGCTGGAAAGGGTTCGCCCGCGACGCCGCGTTCCTCGCGTTCATCGCCTTGCTGTTCGCCGCCGTCGGCAATCGCGGCCTCATCAAAGATTCCGTCCGTTACTCCCGATTCCCGGTTCAACCCGTCAAGCCGGGCCTGCGGCTCGAATTCGACCTGGCGGTCGATCCGGCCCGCGGCGCCCGGCTCTTCTGGGACACGGGCCACGGCTTCAACCCGGCGGAGAGCCTCCAGCGCAACTACGATCGCCACCCGCTGTACCAGACGCTTCGATTCGATCTCCCCGACTTCGGACAGCGCAAGCAGCACCTCCAGGCGCTCCGCTTCGCACCGCTCGAGGCCGCCGGCACCGTCCGCATCTTCGGCCTGCGCGTCGTGGACCAGGGCCGCCGCACGCGGCTGCGCCTGCCGCCGGATTGCCTGCGGGCCGGCCGGGACATTGCCAGCATCGAAGTCCAGGACTCGCAGGCTCTGATCCGCACCGCCCCGGCCGCCCGTGAGCCGACCCTCGCGTTCACCCCCGAGGCCGTGAAGGCGGTTGACCGGGCCATCGCGGAGGCCGGAAGCGACCTGCCCGCCCGCTAGCGGTTCCGCTCGGCCGCCCCAAGACCGGGCGCGAGCGGGGGGCGACGCCATCGTCGCCGGCCTCCCGTTGATCACGCGACGAGGGCGTCGCGTCCCCCCGGCGATCTTCGGGTTGGCCCGGACGTCACCCACCGCGCCGGGGGCCTTCTCGCCTCTTGTCTTCCCCTTCGGCTTCGCCATGCTTTTTGCTCCATGCCTGAGCCTACCGACGCCGACCCGCTGCCGGTGATCGCCCTCCGGGGCGTGACCAAACGCTACGCCATCTGGGACGACCCGGCCGATCGGCTGTACGCGTTGGTGAAGCGAATGTGGAGCACCCGCGGCGCGGCCGGCGCCAACGGTTCCCCCGTCCCGGACGGTGCGAAGGACCGCGACGGCTGCCGTCTGTTCACCGCCGTACACGACGTCTCGCTTGACGTCCT
>Ga0265338_10001524_pt1 | contig 37382 bp, 37 predicted proteins | sample 42126metaG_FD_193579 | JGI IMG/M metagenome (GOLD analysis project Ga0265338, IMG submission 193579) | Rhizosphere microbial communities from Carex aquatilis grown in University of Washington, Seatle, WA, United States - 4-21-26 metaG | ecosystem: Host-associated > Plants > Roots > Rhizosphere... | reverse complement strand
ATCACATACAGGAGGTTACATGAAACGAGTCACTGGCATCGGCGGCATCTTCTTCAAGGCCAAAGACGCTCCATCACTGCAGGCTTGGTACAAGCGGCACCTGGGAGTCGATGTACAATCCTGGGGCGGAGCTGCCTTCGATTGGACCGATGCCGACGGCAAGCCGGTTGCAGGCACAACTGCCTGGTCAATCGATCCGCAAGGAAGTAATCACTTCGCTCCGAGCTCTGCTTCCTTCATGGTCAACTACCGGGTGGAAGACCTTCACGCCCTGGTCAAGGCCTTGAAGGAAGAAGGCTGCAATGTGCTCGAGAAGATTGACGAATCCGAGTATGGGAAGTTTGCCTGGGTCATTGATCCGGAGGGAAATAAGGTCGAGTTATGGGAACCGCCTCAAGGCCAATGACCAGGCTCGTTGGCCGCGGAGGCGAATTGGGGCCAACCTTTCGTTCACGTAATGACGATTCCCCTTCTGGGCTGACGGAACTAACCGTCGATGATTTCGGGCGCGAAACAACCAGCTGCTATCGGAGTGGAAATACCACGCACGTAATGGCCATCGTGCCGACGCAATTTCCTCTGCAACTTGGCTCCGGTCCGTTAATGCACGGATTGACTTTTGGCAAAATCACATGTCATGGCGGTCATTGAAGTGCGATCGCAGGCATGGATCCGATAAGAGGTAAAAAAATAACTATTAATCCTCAACCAAAAAAGAGAATAGTATGACATCAATCAATTTAATTGCAATAAGTGTTGCAGCCGTAGCGGCTTTTGTTCTTGGATTTCTATTTCACGGACCAATCGCTGGAAAACTATGGATGAAATTGGCAAATATTCATCCGACGGGAAATGAGAAACTTAAAGATATGATTCCACAAATGCTGTGGAATTTGCTTGTTCAATTTATAACTGCTTTTGTTTTGGCGGTTATCCATTTGTTTGCTTCATCATCGCCTTATATAGGCGGAAAGGGAATTTTGGGAGGGGTGATTTTGGCCGCATGGCTATGGTTTGGTTTTTTAGTCACTTCTTCATCAATCGAGGTTATTTGGATGGGTCGAAACTACAAATTATGGCTGTTTGAAGCCGTTAGTTCACTGATTGTAATGGTCACGATGGGTGCTATCATTGCAGGTTGGTAAAAAAATATTCGAAGCCATCTCAAAAACACATCACTTGATCCTTCGATGCGCTCACTCCGTTCGCTTACTCAGGATGAACGGGCCATTTGTTCACCCTGAGCAAGTCCCCCGAAGGGGGACGCGTCGAAGGGCTAACGCAAGGCCATTCTTGAGATAGCTTCTAGTTATTGTGGAAAAGTCTGATAACAAAAAAGCGAACCGCCGACAGCAGGTTGATTTCCTCGCGGCCTAGTCAGATTTATGTAGTGGGGTCTTTTGCCTCCCACCCATAATGTTCACCCTGATCCTGTCCAAAATGGGGGACGCGACGGCGTCCTTCTCCCGAAGGGATGGCTTCGCCATTCGCGCTCTCCTTGCTCAGGATGAACCGTCGCGGCAGAGTCGAAGAACCGCTGCAAGTTTGACATCACCGGATATTTTCATCAAATCAAGACCCCCTCCCTGCTCAGATTTATCATATCTTGTTTTTCTATTTGTTAATTAAATATTCTACCGCGTGTGTTCTCTTCAGTCGCTCAAGTCCAAGAGGTCCGAAGTCCCGACGGGATGGCCTGCCGGACTCATTCGGGGGACACCTTTCGGGACTGACGGAACGAGCCGGCGATGATGTTAGAGGCGCGAAACAACCGGCTGCTATCGGACTGGATTTAGACGCGCTGATTGGATTCGATTACCGCAGCGCTTCGCTGCAGCCTGGCTCCGGTCCGATAGCCGGGCGAAAAGTGGCATTTGATTGGAATAATCAACACCTTTAAGATAAGTCAACAGGATGATGCAGTGCAGGAAAATTTTGAGTGGTATCTATCAACAGCCAAAACCAATATACGCAAGCACAACGTCAGTTTTGGGCGTGCATCTTAGATATTCTCTGACCCGTTCAAATGATCCGTGCTCGACGAGTTTCATCCCACCAATGAAGACAGTTGGGTAACTCTAGAAAGTAGACTCACAAACGGTTGTTAATAAAATATTGCGGGGAAACAAAGAAATCATCCAAGCTCTTCTGTAGCCCTATTCCTTTCTTTTTTGCCCGCCTAACCAGTCGCTCAAGTCCCGAAGATCCTAAGGACCCTTTCGGAGGATCCCTCCGGGACTGATGGAACCAGCCGTCGACGCTTTTACTCGCGCGAAACAACCGGGTACATTCGGACGGGACTTACCTCGCACGGGCTGGCGACCGCACCTGCGATCCGCAAGGGCGCAGTTTCCATTTCACCTGCTATAGGCGATATCATCACAAACAATGCTTTACTCATTCACATTCCACAGGTAATTCAAAATGAAAACAATAGCGATCTTATTATTAGCTGTATCCTCAATCGGATTTGCACAAACGATGCAAGAGCAAAATGTTCCACCCGGATTCCACACGCACGATGGATTTTATTTATCGTTAGATGGCGGCCCAGCCGTTGGTTCCATTACATTAAACGCAACCAATGCCCTTTTTAGCTCGATGGAATTTGGCGGCGGAGGCTTTCAATTTGATTTTAAAATCGGCGGCGTTATTTCAGAAACACAGAATTTGATACTTTCTTTTGATCTGATCAGTAGAGCCATTTCCAGTCCAACTATCACAATAGATGGAAATGCTGCCAGCACAACTTCTACAGTTATGGCCAGTGATGGAATGTACGGTGTCGGAATAACAAAATATTTTATGCCGTCAAACACCTTTCTCAATGCAACAGTCGGAATAACAAAATTTACTCTCCAAATTAACAATACGTCGTCAACCTCACAAAGTGGATTGGGACTACAAATAAGAGCTGGCAAGGAATGGTGGGTATCAAGTGATTGGGGACTTGGAGTTGCGGCCGGATTTGCCTATCTATCCGCACACGATCAAAGTGATCCAAATTATCCCGCTTATTCGGCGACGATATCTACTACCAAACTCTTTGTCGTTTTTAATGCCACGTATAATTAAGATTTAATCGGTTCTTCATGTCTCAATAGTCTTTACGATATCTGAGTCCTGACCGGTCGCTCACGTCCGAAGGTCCGAGAGACTTCTTCGGGAGATCCCTTCAGGACTGACGGAACCAGCCGACATCGATTTTGCGCGCGCGGAACAAATGGCTGCAATCGGACTGGACAGACCTCGCGCGGCATGACTACCGCGGCGACGATACACGTCACCGCAGCTTTGCTCCGGTCCGATAGCCGGCAAAACGTTCTTCAACAAACACAGAAGGAAAATCCAATGGGCACTTTTGCTCTTCTTTCGCTGATACCGTGGGATACAATTTTCAAATATAGTCCGGCGATTGTCGAAGCTGGCCAGAGACTTTTCAACAGTGTCAACAAATACTTCGGGCATGCTTCGAAAGAAAGCGGCAAACATCAAAAGGTCACGTTGGAACAACTAGACAAGAGAATACGTCTTCTCGAAGAAAATGAACTCGAACAAGCCGCTCTGATTGAGAAAATAGCTGTACAGATAAACGAACTATCAATCGCTGCAAGAATTATCTCAAATAGAACGCTGCTGGCATTGTCGATTTCATCATTGTCATTAATCATCTCACTGGCTCTGGCTGTGATGAGAGTCATAAAATAATCGGCTTGCAGGCTAACCACTCGCTCAAGTCCCGAAGGAACCTTCGCTGTGAACTTAAGATCAGCATCGCTAACCGGATATGCTATATTAGTAATTACATTAATGTGCTTGGTTGTCGAAAAATCAATTTTGGCCTCAGGCCTTGTCGCTTCTATCGTGCAAATCATAGCTGTCCTTTTAATGCTATGGGCGCGAATCACTTTTGGCAGGAGAAGCTTTCACGCAGCAGCAAATCCTACTGAAGGGGGATTGGTAACCAATGGTCCTTACGCTTACATTCGCCATCCTATCTATGCTTCGATCCTATACTTTCTCTGGGCGGCGGTCTTCTCGCATTTTTCAGTTATCAACCTGATACTCGGCATTATCGGCACCATCGGTGCTTGCATTCGAATATATTCGGAAGAGCATTTAATAGTACATCAATATCCACAATACGCAGAGTATGCGGCGAGAACGAAACGAGTAATCCCCTTTTTAGTTTAATCTGGTTGGGCGGCCTACCCCATCGCTCACGTCCCGACGGGACGGCTTGCCAGACTCCTTCGGAGAATGCCTCCGGAACTGACGGAACCAGCCGTCCGCGATTTCCCAGCGCGATGTTGGACAGTCTGAGGATCATCGGACTGAAACGTTCGCGCAGCGAACTGATTTGCGGCGGCTGTTCGCGGCCGGAGCTCACTTGTCGCGCCGCTTTTTTGCGGGAGCTCCAGTCCATAAGAACACACGAACCGCTCGCCGTTTAGGTGCGAGAGAGGAGAACACTTTAACACAAATGGTATCAATGAACGCAAAATTGATCATCATCATAACTTTCGCATGTTTATATGGAATCTTTGAGATGTTCATGAGTGTGAGGCAAAGGTGGAAAAAGAATATTGCAGCCTCCGGTGACAAAGGAAGTATATGGGTTCTTTATATTTCCATTACTCTTGGTTATCTTCTTTCTTTCAATATTGGTGCAACAACAATAGGCCGAATATATCATTGGGATACATTTTTTGCAATAGGAATGATGTTGGCAGTTATTGGATTAGCAATCAGAATAGCTTCAATAATCATTCTTAAGCAGCACTTTACATATACTGTAACTACGATTGATAAGCACGAGTTAATAAAAACCGGATTGTATAAATTCATTAGACATCCTGGATATTTGGGGCAGCTGCTTATTTTTGTTGGAATGGCAGCCTCATTATCAAATTGGCTATCAGTCATATTCATGGTTGTTCCGACTATTGTGGGATATAGTTATCGGATAAAAATAGAAGAGACATTTATGGCTGAACAATTGGGAGAAGAATATCTAGAGTATCAAAAGCGGACAAAGAAACTGATTCCGGCAATATATTAAAAGACGCGGACTGCTAAGCGTCAATTCCCTGGCAGCGCCATTGAGCATTTCATTGAGCGTATCGCCGTTTGGATCTGTTAATTGGAAATTCTGCCGCGCGTGTTCTACCCATTCACTAAAGTCCCGAAGGTCCGAATGGCTTTTTTGGAGTATCCGATCGGGACCGGCGGAACCAGCCGTTAACGATTGTGCTCGCGCAACACAAACAGCTGCTAACTCATAGGACAGGACTTATCTTGCTCGCACTGAATTCCGTCGCTGCGGTATTCCGCCGCTCCAGCATAGCTCGGTACTATAAGCGCCCAAAAGAAATCATGATTATGAAACTTATAGGTTCCCTCACCCTCCTTGTAGCGCTGTTATTGACCGGTTGTGCACCGTCTCAGATGTCGGTTTCGGCGAATGATTCGTCGGCCATGAATCCTATCGGGCTCTATGTGGTCGGCTCGACCCAAATCCTTGACAATGGAGACTCAGAACATCTCGATTTTACCATTCATGCCGCAACTGAATCAATCGCAAAAACATTTGAGGCAAAAGGATATTCTGTGATACAATTGAACCCTCTGATCCCTGTTCAGAAGGTTTTTGAGAAGCTGTTGGGATCGTTCCATATCGACGAAGACACCATAGCTGCGGTAGCAAATGTCCATGGGTGTAAATCATTTTTAGTAGTATACTATGGTTACACTGGCTCAAGCTATCCTATCGAGGATGGGTTGAGCGTATATTCAACGTGCAGTGTATACGGCTGGCTCGGATATTCAAAAGACGCCGACGTATTCTCTTCATCGCACAACGCGCTTAACTCATATTTCGAATACAAAAAGATTGTTAGGGAAATGAATCCAGGCGCTAGCGAGAGAAATATCTATGGACATTTTCTTTCAGCGATTGCGAATTACATGTTTGAAACTATTCCGCCGAATCCCAATCGCTAGACCAACCGCAGCTGCCGGTCCGGACGCACAAGTCCCGAGGGACTCATTCAGAGGATCCCTTCGGGATTGATGGAACCAGCTGTCGGCGATTGTGCAAGAGCGAAACAACCATCTACAATCTGACAGCACTTGTCCTGAGCGGACTGGTTACCGCCGCTGCGTTTGTTAGGGCACACTCAGGAAGCGTGAGAGCAAATCACCTCTTGACAAAGTCGGAAAATAGCATTAATCTTATATCGACTTCACAAGGCGGGAATTATGGGACCCACATTCAAGGCTCACCTCACCGTTAATCTTCAGGAAGAACATTAATCTCTCTACTGCTGTTTGATAGTTGTTGTCGCTTTACGGGTATATGGCAGCAATAATGCGAGAACAATCGCGACAACGGCCTATCTTGTTGCATTCTGACTGTCGCAAGGATAAACACTGAAACGTTTAATTGAGGTGTGACTTTGTCAAATATACTCACAAGAACGGTCCCTATAGTTTCAGCGATCTGGCTCGTTCGTGTGCGCCGAGTGCTTTTTTGAAATCCAGGTTTCTCTGAAAGGACGAACAATTCTCCTTGCTACAACTGATCCCGATGTGATCAGCAAATAAACAAAACTCGTCTCGTAATAAAAAAGGAGATTGTTATGGGAACCAACTCAAGAAATAGAACATTAGTCGGCTTTGTATTATTTATCGGCCTTATTCTTATGCTGTCATTCGCTCTAATGATGAACGGCTGCAAAAAGAACGGCAATCCAATTTCGGGAGACCAGCCTTCTCAGTTCTTTTATGGCCGGGTCGTTGATTCGCAAGGTAATCCTCTCGAAGGATGCGGAGTTCATTATATAGACACGTATACAACGTCGCCGCTAGCGAAAATTGGAACGTCATCTTCATTTGATTCAATTAATTTCACACTTTCCAGACGATCCAACGTTACGATCAGGATATTGCGGTGGTTTACGAGAGACACTATTGAAACAGTTGTTGATGATTCCCTTGATGCTGGTTATCATGCTATTGCGTTCGATGATACAAAACTCACCAATGGTATCTACCTTTATGAAAGTAAAATTGATACCTTGCTCGTAGAGTCGCGGTTTAATCGTATCACTACTGATATTTCGCTCTTGGTAAATACGACTCCATTGGCTACCACAAACTCCTCCGGGTCATTCAAGCTTCCGTATGGGATCTTTGGCTTCGGTCTTCCGTGGGATCAATCGGGAAACGGTCCTGTCGTTACTGTCTATGTTTCGCACACGATTCAAATGGTTGTCTATAAGCCTGGCTATTTGACTACAACGAAAACAATTACTATCGATGAAGCCAATAGCGCGATTCAGACTTTTACACTTGCTAAACAGTGAGGGCGTCTTAACCAGTCGCCGAAATCCCGAAGATCCGAAGAACTCTTTCGGGACTGACGGAACCGGGCGTTGACGATTTCGGACGCGCGGAACAACCAGCAGCTCTTGGACATGACGACCAACGGGCGTCCTGGCTACCTTCGCCCCGGTCCGTTAGGCGGCAATTCTTAGAAAGAGAAAAACATAGTGACACAAAGACAATTATTCCTAGCAACGGCTCTGTTATTCATGTTGTCACACTCCCTGTTCGCGACATCCATAAGTGATTCGCTTCTATTTAAGAATGGGGATGTCCTGTACGGAAACATTAAGAGTCTAAACCCATGGTCCGTGACCTTAACTGATGACAACTATTATGCGTTAAAGATGTTGACGGAGGTTAAGACGACGGACAGTACTATCGTTCAGCAATTCAAAGCGTACTACCCTGATATTGCAGTATCTAGAACAGATTCAATGTTTGTCATAGAAGTTGCCGGGCTGAAGTTATTACCAATAGATGAGTATCAAAATAATTTCGCCTATAGGTATTTCATCCTTCTCAATGCAATGAGCGCGCGTGCGGAAAATGTGGAGTTCCAAATCAATTTAGTCCCAAGGTTTTGTCATAGTGTTATCGGACAGGTTGCGATATCAACGGGGGCCGATCTGCGGCACAATGCAGCTCATGTCCAACAGGCATCTATAGGCGTAGGTTATCTGTATCCATTTGATAATGCATATATTCTAGCGAATGTAAATTTAGCAAATAGGACTCTTTATCCTGATTACATTTCAGATATAGTAACATATTTGTCGCTTTACACGCAAATTGTAGCCGGGGATGAATTGTTCTTTTCTGTCGGCGGGCGCTATTATATTTCAAATATTTCTGTCAATGATGATAACATGCGATTTAGTTTTAGTGTCGGTATAGGTTACAATTTTCAAATTTCTCCCAATTAGAATTGCTGACTGACAAGTCGCTGAAGTCCGACGGGATGGCTTGCCAGACTCCTTCGGATGATCTCTTCGGGACGGACGGAACCAGCCGTCAGCCTCACTTTGGTTCTTTTTGACTTCGGAGTCGATAATGATGAAATGCTTCATATTTTTTCTCTTCAATCTGCTAACAACTTCAGTACTTCTCCATTCTCAAATTAAAGACTCAACGAAAGCCTCTGAAAACGACACCGTAGTAGTGACGCCCCCCAAACCGACATTCCGACCGCTAGCGGTCTTCCCGGAAATGGCAAGAGAAGCCGGTCTCGAAGCAACCATCTACATAAAGATCGCTCTTGGGAAAGATGGTAAACCCTATAAAACAGTAATTACAAAGCGCGAACCAGAATTCGTGTATCTGTTTGATGATGAGGTACGGCGTGCCGCTATGAAATGGGAATTTTCTCCGGCACTGAATAATAAAGGAGACTCTATCGGAGTTTGGGTTAGTATTCCATTCAAATTCAAATTGAACGATTTTGAATCTCCAACTATCCTTAAGCAGCCCCCTCCTGTCTATCCGGGCGATGCTACGGAGATGGGATTGGAAGGTTGGGTAGGACTTGCCGTCTTGGTTGATAAACATGGAAGAAGAGAAGGTAAGGTCATAATTGTATCACGCGAACCGGCCAGTACGAAGATTTTTGACGATGCAGCAATAGAGGTTGCAGAAAATACGGAGTTTAGTCCCGGCAAGATTAAAGGTTTTGAAACAAACGGCTGGATATTCATGAAAGTGGAATTTAAACTTTCGCCAAAGTGAGTCTCACCAGTTGTTCAAATCCCGAAGGTCAATGATCAAGTAAATGATAGAATTGAAGGGACAGAATATGCGCGTGGGAGTAATCGGCGGCACGGGTAAGTCAGGCAAATACCTTGTCAGTCACTTGATTCAAAAAGGGATTGACCTGAGGTTGGTTGTGAGAAATCCCGAAGGCTGCCATATTAGAAGTCCATTGGCACAAATCATTCAAGGAGACGCCAGACGATTTGAATCCATTCGATCATTAGTCGACGGGTGTGAAGCTATTATTAGCACTTTGGGCCAGCCTAAAGGCGAGCCAACAATTTTCAGCCAGTCCGCCAGAAATGTCATCCGGGCAATGACTGAATCCGGTATCCGACGCTATATCGTGACAACAGGATTGAATGTCGATGTTTCTTCCGATAACAAGAGCCAAAAGACACGATTCGCCACGGATTGGATGAAACAGAATTATCCTGAGACGACATTTGACAAACAAGCAGAATATGACACGCTCATGCAAAGCGACATCAACTGGACTCTTGTCCGGCTTCCCTTGATTGAACAAACAGAAGAGCGACGACCAATTCTTGTGAGTTTGGAAGACTGTCCGGGTGATACGATTGGCGCAAGCGATTTAGCCAGTTTTCTGGCAGATCAACTTGCGGATAAATCGTATATTCGGAAAGCTCCATTTATAGCAAATGTCGCTGCTGGTGCCTGACCACTCGCCTACCGCTGGGAAACGCCGTCGACATTTCTCCGTTCAAGAATGAAAATTAGAAAAAAGCAGTTTCTCATTCGCGTATGTGCTGCGTTGATTCGGCTGTACCTCGCCGCAGCGTAACTCCGGCCGTGAGCCGGCAGAAAGATCGTTTGGGATGAACTACAAAACTTATTACAACAAGTATCTCTCGTTAGATCCAATTCTGGCGCGCAGATGTTGGGCCGCGCTTCTCGATTATTTCGTCGTTAGTGCCGCCTTCATGGTTTACACGTATGGTGTGAGGAATTTGGTGGAGATTTCGATGGGCTTACAGTCACTCAATTTCCAAGGCAATGCAAGCCCTCTCACCTTCATTCTCCTTTGGATCATCTACTTTCCCGTTCCTGAAGCTATATTTAGTGCAACTCTCGGAAAAGCTGCCTTCGATCTCAAGGTTGTGTATGAAGACAACAATAGCTCCCGCTTCGTTTCATCGCTAAAGCGACACATACTCGATCTTATCGATTTTCCGTTCTTCGGTCTTATAGGCATTCTCATGGTAAAATTATCACGGGAACACAAAAGGGCGGGAGATTTTTGGGGACATACGACCGTCGTTATCCAGCAATAATACCGCAGCAGCCTGCCTCTCCCGATGTTCCTCAGCGGGATTTCCGGTCCTTCAGCAACAAGATATTCGTACCACTTTTTTTTTCTTGTTCTGACATATTCTTTGCCTCTTCCCTTTTAGATTAATCGATTGAGTGCTTTTTCCGATTCAAGAGGAGATCGAATAAATGCAAAGTGAAGTAATATCTCAAAGTCCTATTTATTCATTTCCTCATCGAATGATTAATCATTTAAACCCTCACCGTTGAGAATTTTGTGCGTGCATTTATCAACCCTTGCTTCCCGTGTTTTGGACTGTTTGGGTTGAGAAAAATAAAAAATGTATCCTCTTTGTCGTCCCGGCGTCAATGCACCAAAAGCAGTTTTCAAGGCGCGGTTTTCATCCAATTTCTTCTTAAATTCTTCAGGCATGCTGAATTCTGCAGTCTTCTTAAAATTCACTTTCAAGCCGGCTTTTTCCACTTCAATGGCCTCGTAAATATAGGTTCTCACGATAGGTTCCAGTTTCACTATTTCCCGAACAGTCGAAAAGCGGATCTGGCGGGCTGCCTGCACATTCTTCGTTTGTTGGATGAGAATACCTTCGGCGTCCTTTAACAAAGCACCTTTGAAAAACAGAAGCGCACAGTATTCTTTGAATCCATGTATTAAGACGATGTTACTCTTCTGGAGCGTATAACAGGGACAACCCCACTTTAATTCTTCGGTCAACCCGCAGTGAAGAACGATCATTCTCAATTTCTCAAATTCTTCCTGCCACTTTGTGGCTTTACTAAAATAGAACTCTACTTTAGGATTGCTTCTACTCTTTGCCATGGTGTGTCACTTTCAATTGTTTATGATGTCTTATATTCGATTGTGTGCCATGTTCATGCCCCGCGCGATCCCTCTTTTTAACTGCTGATCTCTTTAAGCAGCAGGTTCATATAGTACGTTCATCTTGAGTTTGTTGGTCTCGTCAGTACATTGTTCGAATTCTAAGAACTCACGCTGTACCCCAAATGGCATATTCATCATTGTAAATGTCCGTGTGCTTTTCCGGTTCAGAACAAGCTCATGGATTGCCCTTCTTCTGCCTTGTTTCTTGTTCCATATGATTCTATTTTGGATTTGTATTTTTTCACTATTGTTTCTACTTTATTAAGCCTATCATCCCACATGGTGCGAAACGGTTCAATAAAGTCCACTAATTCCGCGGTCTTTTTTGGGAAATTACGTGATAGTACAATGCTCTCCCGTCTTGAAATATGTCTCGTCGTAAATTCATTGGGCAGTCATCTGTCTAGAAGCTATCTCAAAAACTCCAAAAAATGTCATCCTGTCCCAAGGGGATCCCTTCGGGAAACGGAGCGAAGCGAAGTGAATGCCGAAGGCATCTCCCAAAGGGATCGCTTCGCGAACTACGGGAGAATCCATGACAATCATGCATTGTGAATCTACGAGGCTTCAGTGTCGTGGATGCTTCTCCCGCCAAAATGCGGCGGGATCAGCATGACATCTACAAATGCAATCCTCATCGAAACCATTTGTGAGATGGCTTCTAGAAACTATCTCAAAAACTTTGGATAATGTCCTTTTGAAGGAACACAGCCAGTTCATTGTCATTCTGATCCTCGACGAGTCGAGTCGTCGACCGCCGCTTTTGCAAAAGGCATCTCCCAAAGGGAGCGCTTCGCGAACTTCATGATTGGCGGGAGAAGAATTCATGACAACGACACACCTTGAATCCACAAAGCTTTCATGTCATGGATGCCTCTCCCGCCGAACAACGGCGGGATCAGCATGACATTTACGGGTGCTTTCTGCTGGAAACAATTTGTGAGATAGCTTCTACAAACATAGATGTCGGTCCATGAATACGCAAGTTATTTATTGCAATTTTTCTGAAAATCAGCAATGGACGGTCCCCCGATTACTTTTACATTGGGTGCACCGTTTGTCCGGGGCTTGCAACGACGCCAGCTTAACTCCAGTCCGTTAGGCGGCGTACACTTGCGTACAACAATTAAATATGCAGAAAACCTTTCTAATCATCTCAGGCCTGCCCGGCAGCGGAAAGACAACTCTGGCCTATAAATTAAGTCCGGTGTTCGGCCTTTCCGTAATCGACAAGGATGAGATTCTCGATCATTTGTTTGATTCAAAAGGTGTGGGAGACGCTGCCTGGCGCCGGAGACTCAGCCGAGAAAGCGACCTCATTCTTCAGCAAAAGGCTGAAGCATCCAGCGGAGCCGTTCTCTCTTCCTTTTGGCACGCACCCGGCATGCCAGCGGATTCAGGAACTCCAACGGATTGGATTGATCCCATTGCGCATCAAGTTGTGACAGTCCATTGCGATTGCGACATTACAACCGCGGTCGAGCGATTTCTCAAAAGGAACCGTCACCACGGACATCTTGATGGGAATTCTTCGTACGAGCAACTGATAACTGACTTTGAGCATCTACATCGGCTCGATCCCATCACTGTCGGCGAGCGAGTCGTTGTCAATACATCAACAGAGACTAACGTAGAACTCGTCGTCCGACAAATTCGAAACCATCTCCATGCGCGCAGGTAGGAGTTACAATCGGACGAGAGGTACCACGCTGGGAATATCCGCCGTCGTTCCCGTCCGTTAGGCAGTAAATAAATGGCTCGCTATGAAAAAAAGAAAAGCTATCATCCTTCTTAGTACCATCATCTCTCTGACACTGCATGGCCAGATCTCTCAAGTACAACCGGAGGGAATTACAGTGTTGAGATACGGAATCGATGCAGGTTATGTATTGTCTGCTGGAAACGGAAGTTTTACAAAACAGCCTGGAACTACAGTTGGACTCTTGACCGGGATGAGAATATACGGCGAAGCGAATAACGCCATCTTGCTGGGGATAGAGCTGAACTATACAAATATGTTTGGATATCAAACCGGCATTATGCATAATGAGTGGAGCGGTGAATATCTTTATGCCAATGTGTACGACGAAAAATATAATCTTTCAGGGATTGACTTGGGAGTATCTTTAGAACCCTGTGTTTCTTTGAACAAGGACGAGACTGTCGGGTTTTACGCCGGCGCCTCGGTAGGGTTCGCAGGCTTGAACCTAGAAACTCATCGGTTGTCTCATACGGTTATTGATTCAGCTAAATATCCAATGTACGATGAAGGCGCTTACAGCGAATATGGTCAATTCTATTTACCTGTGAGTTTTAATGTTGGTGTAAATTATTGTTACAAAAGACTCATGATTGACTTGCGATATAAATATACCGGCATCGAAACTCAGGAGGATTTCTTAAGCTCCTTTAATAATATTTATCTCCAAGTTGGAGTAATACTGTTCTGATCACAAAGGCTACCAACTGCACTCTGGCAGCGGAAGAAACGATCCCATGAACATGTGGGATAGACAGGCTGTGCAATAGGGTTTCTCCATGACAATAGTTCGCAGCTTCGAAGAATTGAAGGACCTGGTATCCAGGCTTAACGTGAAATCAACGACGAAACTAATTTCCGTCGACGGTTTCGCCGGTGCGGGCAAGGATATGGTAAGCTCCTACCTTAGCGAAATTCTCTCAATTCCGGTTGTTTATCTCAATGACTTTTTTTCCCGAGACCAAAAAGTTTTGGAGTCATTTAAGTTCGAGAATTTTGCTCAAGCGATCGCAAAGCTGAAGCAAAACTCATCGGTCATTGTCGGGGGCATCCTGGTTCAAGATGTCCTTGCCCGGGTGAACATCAAGCCGGACGTCCTCCTGTATGTCAAACGGGTGAATCAATACGGCCTTTGGGTCGATGGTTTCAAATTGGACAAGTTCATAAGACTGGGCGATGCCAGCGCCGCTTCCAACTTCGATCTCTTTCAGGATCAGCTCGTTCAATACCACCTGCGCGTTCATCCTCATGAACGAGCCGATATTATTGTTGAACATGTCGAGGGATCCGCTTAACCCGTCGCCGACAAACATCAAGTTGTGGCGGCAAGAACGTTGTAAAGACCGTCCTGGATGAAAACGTATCACGACCAGACATCACCCCGGTTGATTCGCTTCTAGAATTGACCTATCTTGTCAAAAAGGAAAAACTCAATGAAGCGCGCCAAATGGCTGCTCACTTTTTCAATTGTGTTATTTTTTCCGTTCGGTTCGTGCTCGCATGGCATCCCCCGCCCTGCCGATGACTTTTATGTGAAGTCAACCGACGGACGAGGGATATTGCTTTCATCCCTCAAAGGCAAGGTCGTCGTCCTGAACTTCTGGGCGACCTGGTGCCCTCCCTGTCGCCAAGAAATTCCGGGCTTCCTTGAAGTCTATGACAAGTATAAAAACCATGGGTTGGAAATCGTCGGATTATCCGTTGACAAGGGGAAACAAAGCGAAGTTGTTACATTCATAAGTTCCCATAAAATTTCCTATCCAGTCGGCTTTGCGGATTCGGCGATGATTTCAGATTACGGCCCGATCAATTATATTCCGACGACATTTATTATTAACAAGGACGGAGACATCGTGCACAAGCAGGTCGGAAGCATGTCTTCTGCCAAACTCGAAGAGATTATTAAACCTTTGTTGGACGTTGAAGCCGACTGAGTCAATATGCTCAATGGATTTTTTGGCTGGCATTGGGAGTTATTTTGAAACATGAATCGCTGAAAGAGATCGTCATTAACTCGTGCCGAGGAAGCTTCTAATGGGCAAGTTCGCTTTTGATCTGAAGTCGCGTGAGGGAAAGAGGCAGGCTTTTGGAGTTCTCTCTGCTTTTTTGGGTCTCATCTTAGCTCTTATCGGCAGTTACATCTTCTTTCTCAGAAGAGAAACTGCATACGAGACATTTCCAGTGCTATTCGTTGGCTTCTGCTTCGATATCGCGGCGATAAGATTGGGATCAAAAAAACTTGGCATCGGATCAATCATTCTTTCTCTTCCGGCTGCGGCAATAAGCTTGTTCATCATTATTTTCTTCGCGCTGGGAGGGTCTCGATAGAATGACGATAATCGTCAACATCGCAAATTCAACTTGGAGCTATCTCAAAAATCCCGTAAAAGGTCATTCTGTCCCAAGGGGATCCCTTCGGGAGAATCCATGAAAATCTGGCACCATGAAACTACGAGGCTTCGGTGTCCTGGATGCTTCTCCCGCCAAAGAGCGGCGTGATCAGCATGACATTTACAAATGCATTCTGCATCAAACAATTTTTAAGATGCCTTCTATTTTAATGCTTTCATCCGCCGGTCAAAATATTCGTCATAGATGAAACCTCTGCTAATAATTCTCGATGATTGGGAAGGGCGAATTTCAAATTCTTCCTGCTGGAATCGCTTGACGGACATCGTCGAAATCAAGTTCGTAAACGAACCAATCGCGAAAATCAGCAATTCTGAAATTGAGCATGCTGAATTTCTGATGGCAATCCGGGAAAGAACACCTTTAACCGAACAAGTTTTTAGTAGATTACCTCAGCTAAAGTTAATACTGCAGACCGGCGGGCATGCGTACCATATTGATAAGGAAGCTGCACGGCGGCACGGCATTGCAGTTGCACTTGGCCGCCGCGGTAAAGCTCCGCTGGTTTCAGTCCCGGAACTGACATTCGCGATGATTCTTGGTGTTCTGCATTTACTCCCCCAGGCCCATTCGGCGATGCACGCAGGTCAATGGCCGCTTTTAACAGGCCGCACATTGTCGAACCGCCGTCTTGGAATCCTTGGAATGGGAAGGTATGGCTCTCGTGTTGCTCAGATTGCAACCACCGCTTTTAATATGAATGTTGTTGCTTGGGATAGACCGGAAGGCAGCCATGGTAGCAGCGAGGCCATTGCCAGACTTCCGTTGGATCAGGTTCTTGAGACCAGTGATGTGGTGAGCATCCATCTGCGGCTTTCGAAAGAATCGACAGGACTGATGAACGCAGAGAGACTGCAGAAAATGAAACAAGGAGCGATCCTTATCAACACGGCACGAGGGGCGATCGTTGATGAAAATGCTCTCGCGGAAGCGTTGGCAAAAGGCCCGCTGGCAGGTGCCGGGCTCGATGTCTTCACCCATGAGCCGCTTGCAGCCGACTCGCCATTTCGGTCGCTCGAAAATGTCATTCTCACACCGCATATAGGGTGGACGGTAGAAGAAGTCTTTGAGGAATTTGCTCAAATTGCCTGCAGCCAGCTCTCCGAGTATCTCCATGGAACTCTTCCTGCGTCGGATTTGCTGCCGCTGGTATAAGAAGTTTGATCGGAATTTTGGTAACCTCAACTTTCTGTGGACATCCTAACCGTCCCTAACTCAACAAAATTCCATGGCATTTACAAATCCATTCTACAAAATTTCGCCTGACGGAATTTCTGCTGCAGCCATCACTCGTGCTCGATATCGCGGGTTTATCTTTGCAAGGACTGGAAACGGACTCTTTCATGCAAAGAACACCAGCAAAGAATGGACCGGTGGCACTAGAAGCGATCTCAAAAAAAGAACCGTTAAATGTTATTTTGAACGGAGCGAAGCGGAGTGGACATTCCATGACAATCATGCACCTTGGATATACAAAGCTTCATTGCCGTGGATGCTTCTCCCGCCAAAACGCGGCGGTCGACGACTCGTCGAGGATCAGCCTGACATTTACAAATGCATTCTAGATCAAACCATTTTTGAGATGGCACTAGTAAGAACATACACTATCAGACCGCGCTCGCCTCACCCGGATCAGGTCATGTTTCACTATCCCAAAGGCTGATTGCAATACATACACCCTCGTAATGCAAAACTCTTGATTTGGTTTAGCCCAATCTGTTTTTTCACAATTGATCCCCTCTATGGAAACATCCCCAAGACTACTTGATCAACTAAGAAATAAATTTAAGCTGAAACGATATTCCTTAAAAACTGAGCAACAATACATCTATTGGATTGTGCAGTATATCAAGTTTCATAAATTACAGCACCCGTCAAAATTGAATGAAAAAGACATCGAAGCATATCTCACTTTTCTTGCAGTCAGACGAAGAGTCGCCCCGTCGACCCAGAATCTGGCATTAAACGCAATTCTCTTTCTCTACAGAGAAGTTTTGAAAATTGATTTGAAGGGAGATATTAACGCGATTAGAGCTTTCAGGTCAAAGCGATTGCCAATAGTCTTAAGCAAATCAGAGACCAACAAATTATTGAAAAGTGAAGAAGGGACGAGACGATTAATAATTGAATTGTTGTATGGCACGGGCCTGAGAGTCAACGAGCTGGTAAGCCTGCGCATTAAAGACATCGATTTCAGTCTCAAAAGAATTAACGTCGTTGGCGGAAAGGGAAACAAGGATCGATTCACTCTTTTGCCGGAACCAATTGTCGGCAAGCTAAAGGCACATATCGCGAAAGTCGCTGACCTTCATTCTCAGGATCTCAAAAACGGCTATGGAACCGCCTTTCTGCCGGACAGGCTGGGAAGGAAATATAGAAATATGGGAAAAGAACGAATTTGGCAGTTTGTTTTCCCTTCAACCACACTCTTTAGCGACCCGGTCACCCGCAACAAAGGAAGATGGCATGTCGATACAGCAACGATATCAAGAATAGTGAGGGGGGCTGCGCTGAAATCCAAAATCTCGAAGAGAATAACTCCGCACACGCTTCGCCATACATTTGCGACACACTTGCTTGAATCCGGCGTTAACCTCCGAATAATTCAGGAGCTGTTGGGCCATAGCACTCCCGAAACGACTATGATATATACTCATCTCATGGAAACGAATCTGAATGTAAAAAGTCCGTTGGAACTTTACGTCGTTTAGCTATGCACTTTTCTTAAACGACACTGCTAAACCAAATGACCTCCTTTTCTGCCTTGACATCGTAACATAATAGCTGTAGCTTTTCCTTGAATAGACTGAGCGTAATTGAAATCATGGGGTGGGCGATGGCGGCGCTGATCTGAGAATGATGAGAACCTCTTGACTTCCAGGTAACGGAAAGATGGAGGTTTTTGCATTTATGGGGGAAATAATGGAATTGGCTTTACGTGATTGTAATTACCAACCTGACTTGATCGCTCTGCGGCCGGAGACAGTGTGTACTCGGACCGATAGGCGCTCAAGAACGCGATGACAAATAGAAAGAAACGATAAAATGAAAAATCTCATGTGTGTGTTGTTCGTGACGCTTATCTTACTATTGTTCGGATGTAAAGACGGCCCTGTGACTAACAATTATTACTCTTCGACTGATTCGTTAAGCGATCCTGGCATCAAACCGAAGGTGATCTTTACAAATCCTGCCAATGGCGCGGTGGGCCCGTTTAATAGCGATGATGTGTACGGCTCTCTGTCAACTCCGCAGATCGTTATTCAGTTCAACAAGCTCATGGACGACTATAACATCGGCGGCGGTTCCGGCAGTATTCGTCTGACCACCGACAAAAGTTCGTATCCTCTATATCTTTTGAGCCTCAATAATACTCCCGGCTTGAGCAACGTGTTGATCTTTAGTTTAGGATATAAATATCTCGCGAACACGAAGTATACCGTTACTGTCGATACCACGCTGTTTGATATGCATGGATATCGATTGAGCGCACCGTACATCTTTTCATATTTGCCGGAGCCTCAATTTCGCGTGTATAGCTGCGCTCCCAGCTCTTACAATTATCCCGATGGAATCTACCCCGGATCATTTAGTCCGATCATCCTCAATTTGAACAGTAAGATCGACAGCACCTTCTTCAGCAAGATTCAAATCTCGCCGTCTATTGCGGGCCACTGGGCCTTAAATGGGGCGTATTATTATTCGAGCGATTCCACAACAGCATACTTTACTTCGACCGATACGCTGCAGTTCGATACAAAATATTCAGTAACTGTCCAGGCAGGTGCCAAGGACGTCAATGGTCTTGCAATAAAGGCTCCGTTCCTATCTTCTTTTATGACTCAGCCTTTTGAAGTTTCTAGTTCCGGCTGGTCGTCAACTACGGGACCCGGCGGGTTTATGGTTATGAGCGACATTTATTTTAGTTTTAACGCCGCTGTTGATACCTCATCGGTGCGTTCCTCTATTTCCATATCGCCGGGTTTATCGTTTAACCTTTCATTCGTCTACGGAAACGGCGGTTCTACGGAGATTGATGTGATGCCAAACACGCAGCAAATGCAGCGGAATACTACCTACAAAATTACTATCAATAATACTGTCCGTTCCAGTAAAGGGACATTCTTGAAAAATCCTTATAGTATTTCTGTTACCACCGGTTCTTAACACAAGGAGCAAACATACTTCACTGGGCGGTCTGCAACGGAAACGATCCACATCGCGTTGCAAAGCGGGGAGCGGACAAAATGGAATCGAAACTATTTGGGATCTCGACAATGGAAAAAGACTTCAGTCATATGTTGAAAACCCTGCGTATATTCGGGGCATCGCATGGTCAAACGATGAACGACTTGTTTATACCGGCCACAGCGGTGGTACTATTATAGCATACAAAACAATATTCATCATTGAAAAAATAAGATCCGCACAACGAACTAATCACTAGACGCCAAAAATGAAGGCTGATCGCGCTGGTCGCAAGAACATCGACGATTACATCGCCGCGTTTGCACCCGAGGTGCAGCCCATTCTGCAAAAGATACGGGAAACAATCAGAAAGACTGCACCCGACGCAGAGGAAACAATAAGCTACCGAATACCGACCTTCACGCTGAACGGCAATCTGGTCCATTTTGCCGCCTTCAAGAATCACATCGGCTTCTACCCTCCCGTAAAAGGAGACAAGAAGCTGATGGCCGAGATCTCACGCTATGCAAACGAACGGGGAAATCTGAGGTTCCCGCTCGACAAACGCATTCCGTACGCGTTGATCGGGAGGATCGTCAAGGCCCGGGTCCGGCAGAATCTGCAAAGAGCAAAAGCGCGGAAGAGGAAACCGGGACTCCGGTCTGTGAAGACGTAGCGTCATATTTTCCATTTTACTATATTGTCCGGACAGCAAGATAAGGAATGTCGGGAGGCCTTGATGTTGTATTTCGTTTTGGAAGTCATTGGAGTTTCAATTCTTGTTTCAATTTTTGCGGCCTGGATCAGGCTGATTCCTCATTACCCGAAAAGGAAGTACCGCCTCATCCAGCAATTAGCGAATACGGCGATGATGACCGTTTTGATTATGCTGCTCTCCTCCCTCGGAATTTATCCATCCTGGGGACTCCTTTTCGCGGTCATCCTTTTTGTTGTATGGATCTCAGTGCGGTTAACAGACAATCTAGTCCGGAAAGCAGGCGATTCAGGAGAAGAACTATCAAAGGCGGAAATAGACAAAGAAAGAACACGACCATTCTAAAGAATTGAAGCCATCTCAAAAACCCCGATACATTTCATTCCGTCCCAAGGGGATCCCTTCGGGAAACGGAACGAAGCGGAGTGAATGCCGAAGGCATGCCTTCGGGAGAATCCATGGCAATCATGCATCATGGTTCTACGAGCATTCGGTGTCGTGGATGCTTCTCCCGCCGAAAAACGGCGGGATCAGCATGACAATTACAAATTCATTCTACACCAAACCACTTTTGAGATGGATTCTAGAACCTATCTCAAAAAATGATGTTTCGTTAGCCCTTCGGCTGAAGGATCAAGTGACGTTTTTTGAGATGACTTAAAGAGATAAAATAACCAGGAGACTCCATGGCTGAAAACAAAACCAAACCGACAAAAAGCAGCGTAACAACGTTCTTGAACAAGATCCAGGACAAGCAATTGCGCGACGATTGCTTTGTCATTCTCGAAATGATGCAGTCGGTTTCGAAACTGGAACCTGTCATGTGGGGAAGCGCAATTGTCGGTTTTGGAACATACCATTACGTCTACGAGAGCGGCCGGGAGGGGGATACGATCCTCATCGGCTTTTCGCCCCGGAAACAAAATATCAGCATCTACATGATGTGCGCGTTGGACAGTGTTAACGCCGAGTTAACTAAGCTGGGGAAATACAAAACCGGCAAAGGGTGCCTCTATATTAAGTCGTTAAGCGATGTGAACCCGGCAGCCCTCAAGAAAGTATTTTCGAAAGGGCTTAAGGAGGCGATAAAGAAGAAGCGGGCGCAATCCACATGATCACGAAAAAGACGAATGACGAATCAATATCCCCGTACGCGTACTCGTCGCCCGCGCTCGCGGCGTTTCGAAAGCTGCACGAGTCGGGATGCTTCATCCTCCCGAACCCGTGGGATCTCGGATCGGCGGTGTACCTCCATCACCTCGGCTTTAAAGCCCTTGCGACAACATCTGCAGGCTTCGCCTTCTCCCGTGGACTCCCCGACTCTGCCAGCGCTCTCACTCTCGATGCAGTTTTAACACACATCAGGGAAATTGCAGGAGCAACGCCCCTCCCGGTGAATGCCGACTTCCAATCGGGATATGCAGACGAGCCGGAAGGTGTTGCAGACAACGTGAAGCTTTGTGTACGCACCGGTGCTGCAGGCCTCTCTATAGAAGACGCGACAGGAAACGACTCCTCGCCGTTGTATGAGCGCGCCAACGCCGTCGAGCGAATCCGGGCCGCCCGCACGTCGATCGATGAATCGAAAATTCCGGTTATCCTGACGGCGCGTTGCGAGGCGATGCTGGTTGGAGTCCCCGATCCGGAGCGGACGATCCTGGACCGCCTTGCCGCGTATGCCGACGCAGGAGCCGACTGTCTCTACGCGCCCGGAGTCCGGAAGCCGGAGATGATCTCCGCAATCGTGAAGGCGGTAGCTCCTAAGCCGGTGAATGTATTGATCTCATCCCCTCTTCCCGGGCTTTCGCTTGCCGCGCTCACGGACCTCGGAGTCCGTCGCATTTCCGTCGGTTCCGCGCTTGCCCGCGTGGCCTGGACATCGTTCATCGGAGCCGCGCGGAGCATTGCAGAAACTGGAACGTTCGATGCCCTCGAAGGAGCAGTTCCATTCAGCGAACTCAACAGCGTTTTTAAAGCATAAGAAAACCTCTCCAACGGCATTTAACCAAGGAGATGCCGTTCGGTGGTGCGTACAACACTGATGTCGGCGGTGAAAGTTGAACATTATGAACCATCCTAATTTCTCCGGAACATGGAAGTTCAATCATAAAAAAAGTATAATGGAAGCTCGAGCGCCAGATCCTACCACTACCAAAAGAGGAGACAATGAATAACAAAAACCTCTACCTGATGATCGGACAATTTGCTCTGGCAATCAGTATTCTCCTTAACCAATTTGCGAAGAACAGCGACATGATTTCGTTTGTCATCGGATTCCTTGCAGGCCTGTCGATTGTATTCAACATTGCATATGGATTGAACATGCGGAAAGAAAAGTCAAATCCTCCGAACAAGTGATGAATCGAGCGGCGAACAATGCTGCCAAGGCAGAAGAAAATCCTGTTTATTTCGGGGAGACAAAAGGAGCTTATTGAGGCTTCTGAATAATTCCAAAAGTATGACTCACGCAAATCCCAAAGGGTTCGCCTCGCCACACGCAAAGCCGCAAAATGATTTAAGAATAGACTTCTTGCAGCTTGGCGGCTTGGCGAGAGACGATTTCTCAGACTTCTCTCATCCTCATCAAATAGCCCTTGCGGACTCATTTGGGCCTATTTCCGGCGCAAAACTATGTCAAGCGAAATGCCCTGGAATTTCGTAGATTGTACAATCGGAAACACAAAAGAAGAACAACCATCATAGGAGAACAGCATGTCTACGTCATTTTTTATTCTTTTCTTTATCGCTCTGGGAATAGCTCTGCTCACGTTTAAGCAACGGGACACCGTGTATCCCATTAAATTCAAGAAACTCGGGCTGCTGAGCTTCGGGTTGGCATTCTTGTCCTTGCTCTCCGCGTCGTTTACGATCATTGAACCGGGATATGTCGGCGTCCCCGTTTTGTTCGGCAACGTCGGTTCACAATCTCTCCCCGCCGGTTTTCATCCGATCTTTTTCCTCACCGACATCTACAAAATGTCCATCCAAACGAAAAACTATACGATGTCTTCGGTCAATAACGAAGGGAATAAAGCCGGCGATGATGCTGTCGCTACACTCTCCCGCGATCAGCTTATTCTGAAATTTGATGTGAGCGTATGGTATCATCTGGACCCGGCGCAGGCGAATAATGTGTACAGCAATATCGGGCTGAGTTACGAAGAAGTGATCGTGAGGCCCGCCATTAGAACTGCCCTGGTGAATGCTGCCACCAAGTTTGACGCCAGCGATGTCATGTCTCTCCAGCGAGATGCCTATACGAAGATGGTGACCGACTTGCTGCTGCAGGAACTCAACGGGAAAGGAGTCGTGCTTGATAAGGTTCTTATTAGAAATGTAGAACCGCCGACAACGGTCAGCGATGCCATTGCTGCGAAACTCAAAGCTTCGCAGGAAGCGCAGCAAATGGAGTATACCATACAGTTTGCACAGAAAGAGGCAGAGCGAAAAGCTATTGAGGCCCAGGGTATCTCGAATGCACAAAAAATAATCGGGAACGGTTTGACGCAGAATTATCTGCAATGGTATTACATTTCGCAGCTCAAAGAGGTCGTGAGCAGTCCGAATAACTCAACCATCATTTTGCCCTACGATCAGAAACTGACGCCGCTGTTGAATATTCCGGGAAAGAAGGGGGAAAAGTAACGAGGTTTGATGCAGCCAAAGGTGCACCGCATCGCAGGCTAACGCTGGTCCGTTAGCCTGCATTCTTTTTTCATCAAAGGAGCAGCACCCGTGAGATATGCATGCGTTCTCTTTTCACTATTGACTGCGACACTATGGTTCGGGTGCAAGCGGACATCTGAATCCGTTCCCAACAATGCATACGCGTACACAAGCTACGATTCCAGCGGTGCGGCTATCGTGAGCGGATGGTTTACTTTGACGACGTCAGACTCCACAAACATTTCCGGTGAATGGCATTTCGCGCCCATCGGCGACCCTCAGCGGATCGGCCCGCAGATTGGAGACGGAAAACTCATCGGCGGTTTGAACGGCCAGAAGGTGTGGATCGAGTTGAACCATGAAGTCAGGAATAACAATCTCCAACTCAATGGAAATATAGAACAAGGCCATATGGACGGTCAATGGACCTGGATCAGCTACGATGGGATCGCAAATCAGGGGATGTTTCACGCTGCGAGGAAATAGCATCGCCTCTCCCCTGCAGGACTTGAAGGCGGGGGGCCGCATAGAAGGAAAAATATGCCAGTCGAAGATGAGTTCTTAAAAATAATTTCTGCACGATTTTCCGCAGCGTTTGAGCGGATATCCCATGCAGTCGGTCAGCTGGACGATCGACAGATATGGCATCGTCCATCCGGAAATTCAAACAGCGCCGGAATAATTCTCCAGCATCTTTGGGGAAACCTGCACCAATGGATCTACTCGGGCATCGGCGGACATCCATTCGAACGCAACAGGCCGCAGGAGTTTCTCGATCTCAACATTGTTCCCAAATCAGAACTTCTTCAGCAGATAAATGTTTTAGACAAGAAAGTCCGGGAGACTCTTTTGCAGGTTGCGCCCGAATCGCTCCTCTCACACCGCCGGATTCAAGGATTTGATGAGACCGTGATGTCCGCACTGATCGCAGCGTTGACCCATCTGGAGCTGCATGCCGGTCAGATCTCACTGCTCACCAAGCTCTTGCTTGACAAGGAATACAAAGTACACTGGGAGCCTTTAAACAAGGAGCAGGGCAATGAATAGAGCGTTGGAGATTCACGTCGTTATCAGCGGCCGCGATGTCGGAAAAATAGTTTCAGGAGCTTCAAAAATACCATTTAGCGTTTGTCAGGGATCGAACCAGCAGGGAGGATGCAGCATGCTCAATACTTCTCACACCATCAGTTTTGTCGCTACGAGCAATGCGAAAACCGCAAGGGAGTTCTACGAAAAAACCCTCGGCCTTACATTCATCAGCGGCGATCAATTTGCATTGGTCTTTGACGTCGGCGGGTGCATGCTTCGAATTCAGAAAGTAGATACGGTCGACCCTCACGGGTATACTGCGCTCGGCTGGAAGGTCGCCGATATAAGAAAAGAAGTCAGCGAACTTGGCGAGCGAGGCGTCACGTTCGCACGCTACGAAGGCATGGATCAGGACGGACAAGGGATATGGAACGCGCCAAGCGGAGCGAAGATTGCCTGGTTCACAGACCCCGACGGAAATATTTTGTCTCTCACCCAGTTTTTTTGAAGGAATGACGACATCGTGACCGCACGCCGTTGAATTCAATAGGACAGCCGCCAAGACTGATGAGGCCAGGTTCTCACATCGCATAACAATGACCCAGGAGGTTTTGATGAAGTGCACGCACCGCATCGCCGTCGTAACATTGCTCTGCCTGCTCCCCGTATTGGCGGCAGCACAGCAGGCTTCTCAACTGGTAGGTACGTGGGAACTGGTCTCACAAAAAGAAGACGGGAAAGACCATCCTATCGCTGGAAGGCAGTTAAAACTTGTCACGCCCGGCCACTATGCCTGGGTTCGCCAGGACAAGAAGCAGCTTGAACAACTTCTGGCAAAAAGAACAGCACACGATTCCATCTCGGCATATCAGGATGCGTTCGGGGCCGGCACTTACAAAGTTGTCGGCAGCACGTATACTGAAACGACTGAGTTCTTCTATGCGCCGCAGTACATCGGCACGTCGCTTGAGTTCGAATTCAAGCTGGACGGCGACATCTGGACCACCTCCGGACACCTCAAACATTTCGAAGGGGGAAAATTGATCGATGAAATTCTGCTGGAGCAGGTCTTCAGGCGAATTGATTAATTCATCCGTCAAATAGACGACAATACAAAAAGGAAAAAAGACAAGACATTGCAGGCAACAAGAATCGCAGTCTTTGTAGGAAGCCTTCGCAAGGAATCGTTCAGTCGATGTCAAACTCGCAGTGGCCCTTCGGGAGAAAGACACCGTGGCGTCCCTCCCTTTTGGGCGGGATCGGATTGAACATTAAGGGTGGGAGACAAAAGACCCCGCACTCCCTCTTTCCCTACCTTGGGTAGTGAGCTACTTTGCCTAATCGACCCTTCGATGCGTCCCGACAAGAAGCATCGGGACTTGCTCAGGGTGAGCATGTCCTGTTCATCCTGAGTAAGTGAGCGGAGCGAACGCATCGAAGGATCATGTTGCGGCTTTTTAAATCAAAGTAGCCCACTACCCTACCTTGACATTACAACCAATTTACTGTACTTTTGTCCAGCGTATAACAACCACTCTAACGGGGAGAACGATGGTGCGGTTGAGCTGAGAAAATTTTGGGACCTCTGAATTTCCGTTTTGCGGAATGAAAGAGGTTTTTTCATTTATGGGGCAGGGAAAACTGCAATCCATGCGGCCATACAAAACGACTCCTCGCATCGTCGTCTTCTGAATGACTTCAACAGAGGGACCAATGAAAACTACAATTCTATTTCCACTACTATCCTGTTTCGTAATTTCAAGCATGTCGTTTGCTCAAGTGCGGATAAGCGGCGACACGAGCTATATCTCCGGCGCCACATTTGCAGGGGTAGGGTTCTTAGGAGAGATGGACAGCACAATCAATAATGATACTCTTGCCACCGGCGCGAGAAGAAATCCAAATGCGGTGTATGCATTGTATGAAGGGCAGGTCTATTATCAATTGACCCCCATCTATTTCAACGACCCTTATCATACGCTGACCATCGCCGGTGTCCCCAATCCTAAAAATCCATCTGCGAAGACAAAACCGATCATCTTATTGAAACCGACCGGGACAATTGACGTCCCTGCAAATAGAGTTTACGGCAGCCTCAAAATTGTGAATGTGCATTGGCAAGCGATGCAGTTGGATGGCAACCTGCAACCCGACCTCTTTTATTGCGGCACGAGGAACCTGCTCCCGCAGGGGTTGATCCTCGACAATGACTTGTTCGAATTCAGCAACATCGATATTTTTGATTGCACGAACGAATCGGGGGCGATCGGCGGCTGGCCGTACGGAGCGAAATTTTTCATCACCAATTGCTATTTCCGCAACTTGTTCGAACCGAATCAGTGGTGGAGTTCAGGAATCTTCCAATGCAAGCACCCAATCGATACATTGTGGGTTGAAAACAACACGATCACCGGCGGAGGTCTTACTTTCCTGCAGCAAAATGAGCTGACCGACTTTGGATATTTCAATCACAACACGATCATCAACAACAAAAAGCCATGGCTTCTCTCTCCGTATCACCGCACTTTCTTTGTTACCAATAATATCTTTATCAACCAAAACTGGACCGGCGAAGATTCAAATGTGACACAAGAAGGTCAAAGTCCTGACAGGCACTTCACAAGCACGATTATGATCGATTCAGTAAGTGCTGTCTACGGGGTGATAGTCCAGCCTAAGTACGAAAATCCACCGGGCGATTCAACTCACTATTCGCAAGCCCTGAAACTACAGCATCTGCAAGTCTACATTTCCAACAACATCAATTTCGATGACCCGCTTATTGCGAGCGGGTATTATGTGAATTCCACCTATCTCCTGGCCGACACCGGCAGCCCCGGAGCGCCGTTTAACGCGATACCGTCATATTTGGGTTGGTTCTCTCAGTTCAGGATACCGCAGCCGGTACAAAATATCCCGGGTGAGTGGGTGAACGCTCACACACAATCGCTTCTTGCAGAGTACGGACCGGGAAATGGCGGGATGATTGAAGAAAATACCACGTCACCCTCGACCAGCCCAATCGCGTACGGCATGACTCCTGCTGTAGTGACTTTGATGGCCGAATGGAACCAAGCGGAGTATGGCGATCCAAGATTCCCTGCGAAACCCGCTATTACCAACAGTGCGTACATTTATGGCGACTATAATCCACAAACTCTACCCGGTATTGTTGGCGGTGTAAAAACGGACGGGATCACTTCGACAAACACCCTTGCCCCCGGCGACCAGGTCGGAATCTCGAAATTCACCGATCTGACGGAAAATTTCGGCCAGTCGTCTGTTGTATCGATGATTGACGACTTCCCAGTAGGGTCTTTAATTTGGGACGATAGACAAAATGCCGTGTATGCCGCGGCTCACGCCAATGAGTTGAGGACCATCATGAACAGATATTATTCATTAGGCGGCCCTCCCCCCCCTCCCGTTTTCGTTCAACCGAAAGTGACGGGTGTTGCATCCTTCTTCGAAGTTTCACAGAATTTTCCCAACCCTTTCAATCCATCGACAATCATCAGCTATCAATTACCGACAAACACTCTTGTGACCCTGAAAGTGTATGATGAATTGGGGCAGCTAGTGCAAACATTAGTGGAAGATCGTGAGACTGCCGGCGCCCACTCGGTTACTTTTAACGCAGGCAATTTGTCGAGCGGAGTGTATTTCTATAGACTTACAGCCGGAAGTTTTGTTGATACAAAGAAATTGATGCTGCTGAAATAGGGCAGAATAGTTTTTGCAATTTTACTTGAAGCCTTCTCAAAAACTCCATTAAATGTCATTCTGAACGGGGCGAAGTGAAGTGAATGCCGAAGGCATCCCTTCGGGACAGGATGAACGGACTAATTGTTCACCCTGAGCAAGTCCCCCGAAGGGGGACGCGTCGAAGGGCTAACGAAAGACCAATTTTGAGGTAGGTTCTAACACGTCCGCTCTTCAATACCGACGCCTTATTTCCTGATTCGACTGCAAACTCCGCCGCAATTGTTCGGGATCATGCCGCTTGAGGATTTAGCAAATTGTCAATGAATTCCACAGAAAAGAGAGCCCTGTCCCGGCTATTGCAATTCATGGAGAACCTTAGCGAGCCACACAAAATTCTTCATTCCACGATATTGCAAAATCGAGAAGCCTTACGTATATTGAATATCCGAAAGTGCGGTCGTACTGAGCATTTCAAGGTAAATCGCGGGAACGACTATGGAGAAAGCCGCTGACGTGCGATGAGCCAAAAACGGAAAGAGGTCGAAATACCAAATTATTCAATTTGCCCCGTAGTGTAATTGGCAACACGTCTGACTCTGGATCAGAAGAGTCTAGGTTCGAACCCTAGCGGGGCAGCAAAAAGTTGATTCATTCCAGCCGAAAATCTTCTCGGTGCAGACGGAATTGTTGAAGATTGCAGTCGACAATATTCGTTTCTCTTAACAGTCACTCCTAATACTCAATAGATACCGCAGCTTTTGTCGATTGCCCTCAATACCCGAAAGGAGACTGCATTCCTCGATCTCATCCAAGCTCAGTGCTGCGGACCGGTCCGGCATTTCCGGGGATGCTTGGCGAAAAATCTGCCTCAGTCCGCCATCTCTGCCAATACTCGGCAGAGAAGAAGAATCCGCTGTTTTAGGGAGATCCGCATTGTATTGGGACGATGCACAAACGCCTCTTTGCGGCATTGTTGACGGCCGTTTGGAAGAATTGATTATTTTCCGATATGCAGGCTTAGCCATATTCTGCGTCACATACGTGTGTTAAGAATCGGTTAGATTAGATAGGTGGAAAAGGGCCATCAATGATCTCAATTCCATTCCCCAACTTTGGTAGTTCCACACGTGCTTCTTCTATCAATCTAACACCGACAAGAACTGTTCATCGGTGATTCATGGCTCATAAAGTCTTCATCGCATTTCTCATCTTCATCGGATGCACTGCAGTATTGGCGATCGGCATCAACGGGATCGACTATTATTCCGCGCCCGTCCAGATGCGTGCATTTCTTCCCCAGCACAAATTCCTGAAGCCGTCCGGAGTCTTCAGCCACGGACTCGGCATTGTCGGCACTTCGATGATCATTATTGGGATCATCATCTACTCGACACGGAAACGTGTCCGGGCGTTATGGAATTTGGGAAAGCTCTCTGTCTGGCTGGAAGTGCATATTTTCCTCTGCCTTCTCGGGCCCATTCTGGTGATCTATCATACGACATTCAAGGCCGGGGGCATCGCCGCGATCAGCCTATGGTCGATGCTTTCTGTTGCGGCGAGCGGCGTTATCGGCAGATTCCTCTATGTTTTGATCCCGAGAACCTCCGCTGGGGACCAGATGACCTCGCATCAAATCAACGAGCAATTCGACGCACAGGAAAAGATCCTTCTGGAAAGCGAGATAGGGCGCGACATTCGCCGGATGATCGACCGTAGTTTTGCGGAGCTCAAACGCCCGGAGAACATCTCCCAAACCATCGGTACGTTCCTGCATCTTCAACGATTGAAGCGGAACGTCCGATCGACGGTCAACTCCGCCCTGCGGACAGCCGCGGTGGAACGCACATCCACTCGGATGATCGTGCGGGCCGCTTCCGCACGTGCTACGTTGATCCAGAAATCGCTTCTCTTGATCCAGGTAGAGAGACTATTCTATTATTGGCATGCGATCCATCTTCCCTTTACGGCGATCATGCTCGTCACGCTTGTGGTACATGTCGGCGTAGCCCTTTGGCTCGGTTATTCATGGGTGTTCTAGATGCTGCGACGCTTCCTCATACTGTCTTTTTTTCTCGGCGCATGGTCTTCGTGCTTGTGGGCGCAAATATCTCCAGGAAAGCTGACACGAGCGCATGAAAATTTGGAGGGCGTGGATAACTGTACACAATGCCACGACCAGGGGAACGAAATTACGGGAACGAAATGCCTTCAATGCCATACGGAAATCCGCGATGCGATAAATGCGAAGCATGGCTTCCATTATCAGAATGCGTCCGTCAGTTGTACGAACTGCCACGCCGATCACCTTGGCACCGATGCCGGCATCACGCATTTTGACGCAACGACCTTCGATCATCGGAACACGGGATATCCACTGAGCGGAAAACATGCATCGGTTGGTTGCGAATCCTGCCACACCCCGAAGAGGATCAAAGATGCTGTCGTTGCTAAACATCTCGAACAATATCCCCACCAGTCCTTTCTCGGTTTGGGGCGGCAGTGCGTTGATTGTCACCAGGATCGCCACGCGGGTTCCGTGGGAACGTCGTGCGAACAGTGCCATTCGTCCGCATCATGGAAACCATCCGCTGCCTTTTCGCACGCTGCAACAAAATTTCCATTGCTGGGCAAACATGCAAACGTCGCCTGCGTGCAGTGCCACGAGACTCTAAAAAACAGCAGCCCCAGTGAGCCGATGGTTTTCTCTGTAAAGGGCTTTGATGACTGCAGTGCGTGCCACAAATCCCCGCACGGCGATAAATTTTCCAAGCAAACATGCAGTTCCTGCCATACACCGGGCGGTTGGAAGGAGATCGGAGAGTTTGATCATTCAAAGACATCGTTCCCTCTTCTCGGAAAACACCGGATCGTCACGTGTGAAGGATGTCATCGAGGACTCGCGGATAAAGGACAAGGAGCGAAAAGAGATTTTGCAACGAAGCCATTCACGGACTGCACGCCGTGCCATTCATCCCCGCATGCGCCGTCGTTTTCTGAAAGGTCGTGCAATGGCTGTCATACGACGAAGGATTGGGCGCTAGAGGCTGCAAAGAATTTTGATCACGCTCTAACGTCGTTTCCTCTGCGCGGGAAGCATGCAGCGCTGGAATGCAATGCATGTCACAAGCCGGGAAAGAAACTCAGTTTTGCGACGGTGTACAAATTGAAAAAAAGCGTGTGTACGGATTGCCATGAGGATAAACACAAAGGCCAGTTTACTGAAAAATACGGCAATGATTGTTCACAATGCCATACCGAAGATGCCTACAGTCCTTCAACCTTTTCGCTCGACAGGCATGCGGTGTCGCGTTTTCGGATCTCCGGAGCGCATCAAGCAGTTGCGTGCAGAGACTGCCACATGGTGAAGTCTGAATGGGTCTTCTCGATGAAGAGCATCTCGTGCGGGTCTTGCCATAAAGATCATCACGACGGTCTCTTCACCGCATTCATGAAGGAAAAGAGCTGCGATGCATGCCACAACTCATCGTTGTGGAAGGCAATTCAGTTCGACCATTCCCAGACTTCATTTCCTCTGATAGGACAACATACCCTGGTTGAGTGTTCGCGATGCCATGTGAACCGCTACAAAGGAACATCCAACACATGCGGAGATTGCCATTCCGATCCTCATGCAGGGCAGTTCACAGACAAGGGGAAAACGGATTGTGCGCGCTGTCATACCCCAATCGGCCGGCGTGCATTAATATTTCGTCATGACATCCAAAGCACCTTCGCGTTGACCGGAGCCCACGCAAATGTGGAATGCGGGGCATGCCACAAGCCGGAAATGCGGAACGGGAAAATCGTCGTCCACTATAAGCCGTTATCGTCCAAATGCGAATCATGTCATCAAGGCAAATTATGATGAGGGCCATTATTGCGTTCGGACTGCTCATCGCGGCATTGCAAGGTGCAAGTGCGCAGACCTCGCCGCACGGTGCAATTTCAATCAGCTGCAATGTTTGTCATGGAAGCGATTCATGGAAGATGCTCAGCGATGCACAATTTTCTCACGCGTCCACCGGTTTCGACCTGACGGGAACGCACGCCAAAGTTGAATGCCGGTCGTGTCATGGAGGTTTGAAGTTCACCGGCTTGACCGCCGACTGCCAGGTATGTCACACGGATGTCCATAAAGGGGAAGTCGGGCCGAATTGTCTGCGATGCCATTCAACGCAGGATTGGAAGATAACCGATATGATCCAGCGCCATCAGCAGACAAGGTTCCCGCTGGTCGGACAGCACATCGCCGTTCCCTGCCAATCGTGTCACGGCCAGAGCGCGTTCCAGCAGTACTCGGGGACGCCGACGACATGCGTCGGGTGCCATCGAACCGATTATCTGAACTCGCAAAATCCGAATCATACCCAGGCGGGCTTCTCGACGGATTGCATGCAGTGTCATCAAGTTGACGCCGCATCGTGGGGAAGCAGCTTCAACCACCAGCAGACGGCCTTTCCGCTGACGGGGGCGCACCGTACCACCCAGTGCATCCTGTGCCATACGAATAACGCATTCAAATCGACTCCACAGGACTGCTACACATGCCATACATCGAATTTTAATTCTGTACAGAATCCGAACCACCTCGCTAGGAAGTTTCCGCAGCAATGCGTGACGTGTCATTCCACTGCGGCGTGGGCGCCGGCGACGTTCGATCATTCGGCGACGAGATTCCCTCTCGCCGGCAAGCATGCGTCGCTCCAATGCCAGGATTGTCACGCCGGCGGAAACTATCAACTGGTCTACACGAACTGCACTCAATGTCATCAGAATGATTTCAATCGCACAACGGACCCGAATCATGTGGCAGGAGGCTATTCGACGACATGCACGAAATGCCATACAATGGATTCCTGGTCGCCGGCGACGTTCGATCATTCGGCGACGAGATTCCCCCTCGCCGGCAAACATGCGTCGCTCCAATGCCAGGATTGCCACGCCGGCGGAAATTATCAACTGGTCTACACCAGCTGCACTCAGTGTCATCAGAATGATTTCAATCAAACCACGAACCCGAACCATGTGGCTGGAGGCTTTTCGACAACATGCACGACATGTCACACGATGGATTCCTGGGCGCCGGCTTCTTTTGACCATTCAACCACAAAGTTCAACCTGACGGGTGCGCATACTTCCGTTGCCTGCGTTTCATGCCATGTCAACAATAATTTCCAGATCTCCTACACGAATTGTTACATGTGCCACCAATCCGATTTTCAAAATGCAGCGAGCCCGAATCACTCAGGCGGAAATTTCGCACATACGTGCGATCAATGTCACACGACGAACGTTTGGGCACCCTCCACGTTCAACCATGCAAACACCAAATTTCCTCTCGCCGGTGCGCATCAATCCGTACCGTGTGCAAGCTGCCATGTCAATAATGTCTTCGCAGGCCTTCACCAGAACTGCATTGATTGCCATCAGTCAGACTTCAAGAGCGCACCGAACCCTAATCATGTGACCGGGGCTTTCTCGACGACATGCACGACATGCCATTCAATGACCGCATGGAGTCCAGCGTCGTTCGACCATTCAGGCTTGCCATTTCAGGTGAGCGGCGCGCACACGCCGCTTCAATGCCAAAGCTGCCACGTCAACGGAAACTATCAACTGACCTTCATCACCTGTTTTCAATGTCATCAGAATGATTTTAACCAGACTGCGAACCCCGGCCACCTTGCCGGAAACTACAACCATCAATGTTCGATCTGTCATTCTACAGCCTCATGGTCATCGGCGGCGTTTGACCACTCGGTGACGAAATTCAACCTGACGGGCGCTCACGTCGCGACTCCCTGCGCTTCATGTCATATCAACAACAACTTCCAGCTTTCGTACACGACTTGCTACACGTGCCATCAGCCGGATTTCCAAAATGCAGCCAATCCAAACCACGCGGCAGGGAACTTTGCCCATCTTTGCGACCAGTGTCACACGACGCGCGTATGGTCGCCCAGCACTTTCAACCATGCGTCGACGCCGTTTCCGCTCGTCGGCGCGCATCAATCCGTGCCATGCGCCAGCTGTCACGTCAACAATGTCTTCGCAGGACTTCACCAAAACTGCGTCGACTGTCATCAATCGGATTTCAACACAGCCCCGAATCCCAATCATGTCGCGGGCGGATTCTCTACCGCATGCACGACGTGCCATTCGATGAACGGCTGGAGCACAGCATCGTTCAATCATTCGACAACGAAGTTTCCGCTGACCGGAAAGCACACAACGGTGCAATGTCAAACCTGTCATACGGGAGGAAATTACCTTCTCACGTTCATAAATTGCTTCCAATGTCACCAAAGCGATTTTAACCAGGCATCGAATCCCAGCCATCTCGCTGGAAATTTCAGACACACCTGCGATCAATGCCATACGACAACTGTCTGGTCGCCGTCCACGTTCAACCATGGAATGACGACGTACCCGCTCGTTGGTGCGCATCAGACAGTACAATGTGCAAGCTGCCACGTGAACAATGTCTTTGCCGGCCTTCACCGGAATTGTTTCGATTGCCATCAGCCCGATTTCAACGGGGCGAGTAATCCGAATCACGTCTCCGGAGGTTTCTCGATCACGTGCACCACATGCCATTCTATGAACGGATGGGAGCCGGCCACTTTCGATCATACAGCGACTAAGTTTCCGCTCACCGGTGCGCATCTGTCGGTAGCATGTTCAGGCTGCCACGTCAACAATAACTTCCAGCTTTCATACACGAACTGTTACACGTGTCACCAGACAGACTACCAGGGCGCAAGCAATCCAAATCACGCCGCAGGGGGATTCGCGCAAACGTGCGATCAATGCCATACGACGACCGTTTGGTCCCCCTCTACGTTCAATCACACCAACACGGCATTTCCGCTTGTCGGGGCACACCAGGCCGTTCCCTGCGCCAGCTGCCACGTCAACAACGTTTTTGCCGGGCTCCACCAAAACTGTATCGACTGTCATCAGGCTGACTTCAACGGCACAACCAATCCCAATCATGTGACTGGACAATTCTCCACCACGTGCTCAACATGCCACTCGATGACCGCCTGGTCTCCGGCAACATTCGATCATTCAACGACCAAGCTGCCGCTGACAGGCGCTCACCTGACAGTTCAATGTCAGAATTGTCACACGAACGGCAACTACCAGCTTGTCTACACCAATTGTTACCAATGCCATCAATCGGACTATCAGGGCGCCGCAAATCCGAAACATACTGCGGGATATCCGCAAACGTGCGACGCATATCAATGTCATACCACTGCATCGTGGACGTCCTCGTCGTTCAATCACGATTCGCAATTCTTTAAGATCTATTCCGGGGCGCATCACGGAAACTGGACCCTCTGTTCGCAATGCCATCAGGTCTCTGCCGATCTTTCAAATTATTCCTGCACGACAGGCTGTCATGCGAAATCAGGAACCGACGGTGATCATTCGGGAGTCTCCGGGTATGTCTATTCCAGCCCCCGATGCTATAGCTGCCATCGCGGTGTGTAAATGAAAGAGGTCATGTTGATGGTACTGCTCGCCGCAAGCGGGGCAGTGGCGCAGAGCACTGTCGGAGGACGTGTCACGTTTCTTGCGTCAGGTTCGGTGTATCTCTCGGTGGGACGTGATGCCGGGATGCAGGATTCCACGCGCGTGGTCGTTTTGCGTTCTCAGGACACGATCGCCGTCCTGCGGGTTTTTGCGGTCAGTTCCAAGTCGTCTGTCTGTACAATCGTCGAAGGGAAGAAAGCAGTTCAGATAGGAGATTCCATTCAGGCCGTTATCAGCATTTCAGTTCCCCCCGCCGGTGCGGCCATACTGAAGTTCGACTCGACTGCCGAGGCGCGCGTCGACTCCTCATCGGGCAGACGCTTGTTCGTTCCGGCCTCGCAGGAGGGAAAACTTTTCAATATCCGCGGCAGGATTGGCCTCCAATACGATGCATCCTTGTTCGACAACGCTGCGCTCAACTCACAGCAGTCAGGGATCGTCATCAGTCTTCGCGGAAACATGATGGAGGCGCCGGTCAAATTCGATATTTATGGAACGCTCCGAAATACCGGGACAAACAATAGTTCGCCATTCGCGGCGACAGCAACAAACGATTCGCGCCTCTATCGTTTTTCATTGGAATACGATGATCAGTCAATCATCATCGGTGCTGGACGGATATTGCCGGTCTATGCTTCATCTGTCGGATACATCGACGGTGTGAGCGCCGCTCACAGGATGGGGAGCTTCGTGAGCGGAGTGGCTATTGGGTTCCAGCCCGATGCTTCAATGCAGGGACCGTCAGCCTTCTTGAAAAAACTCTTATGCTTCACACAATACCAACCAAACGACCCGTGGAATACGACTGCCAGTGTCTCATATGCTCGCGTTTGGTCAAGTCTGGGAATAGAAGGGGAAACTATTTCATCGTATCTTTCCTTCTTTTCGCCGGATGGTTTTTCGGTGTATGCAACGAGCGATATCGGTCTGCGGCGGCTGTCGAGCGGCGAGAATAACTATTCCCCCTCCCTTTCTCTGCTTGTTTGTTCGGCAAATTACCGCTTCTCAGACATTGTCACTGGCGGGATTGCCCTTAACGGTTCGCGCCCGGTCTATTCACT
>Ga0265338_10001523_pt1 | contig 37383 bp, 29 predicted proteins | sample 42126metaG_FD_193579 | JGI IMG/M metagenome (GOLD analysis project Ga0265338, IMG submission 193579) | Rhizosphere microbial communities from Carex aquatilis grown in University of Washington, Seatle, WA, United States - 4-21-26 metaG | ecosystem: Host-associated > Plants > Roots > Rhizosphere... | reverse complement strand
TAGATTATTTCAAAAACAATTTGGGAAAGATATTCCAACCCCATACAGACAGGAAATGGTTTCTTGTATAAAAAAGTTTCAAACTCATCATGGTTTATATATAAAAACCAAAGAAGATATGAATCTAGGAAGTATTGACATCAAATTTGTTGACTTCGACCAAGCCTTGGATGTTTATGAGAAAATTAAGAAGGCTAAAGGTTCTAAAAAAGAAGAACTAGAAGAACAACTTAAATCCATGATAAAAATATTGAAAGAGGATTAAATGAAAAACAGAATTATTATCTCAAGCCGAGAGTTGGAAGTTTTCATCCAAAAGACCAATGAATTTTTGGATGATATTATTGCTAGACTTGACGGCGACAATTCTGCTAAACAGTTGTTTGATATAGTTAACGCTGTCGATGCTGTCAATCTTAGCATTCGTCAACTTCAAGCACGTCCTGAATATAGACACGCAATTCCAGATGAGATTGAGGAAAAACTTGTTTCGGTTGGACAAAAATTAACACATCAAAGTCTTGGCAATGATTTGAACTCTTGGTATGAATTAATAAGAAGTGGTATTGATGAATTTGTTTCTCACTTTGACCCAGAATACATTAATCAAGAAATTGACGCCAATGAAACCGATAGATTGGAATTGAGAAAAACAATCACACGCTACACAACAGCCATTGAAAAAACAATATCCGATTATGAGAAAAAATTTGGTTCAACATTTGACCCAGCTTTGAAAGACTTATATGAAAAAAAGAAGGCTGAATTGGCAAAGACATTTGGAATTTATATTGGACAGAACGAAAAGCCTCTCGGAGTTCCAGTAGACATTCAAACAATTGACCCAGATAAAGTTTTGGATTTATATGAAGAAATAAAGAACATGCCTGAAGGCGATGAAAGACAAGAAAAAATAAAACAACTTGAGAGACTTCAGAGAATCATGAAAAGCTCATTAAAAAATTTTAGATTATCGAAAAGAGACTAAGATGAAATTTTGGTTTAATATAAAATCTAAAAATCTTAAAACTTTCTCTAATGGCGAAACACACGCCGATGCAATGGGAATTACAGAGATGTGCAGAAAAGAGCCAACTGAAACGGATAGGTTTGGTTGTATAGACGAAAGAATGATAGAGCTACAGCATCTTGGTTGGGTGAGAGGTTACGTAGATGAGGGCGTTGAATTAAACATTGCCTTATCCAGAAATTATGAAAGTGATGTTCATAAAATTTTAGAAATGTTGCCATCAAATTATTTGAGGGTTAAAAGGCTGGTCGTTGATGTCGATAGCATATCGGATTTGGGCGGAAAAATATATGGAACACATGAAGTTCCCGTGTTCTTGGAAGACGATGAAGATGCGGCCCAGGCATGGTTAAACAAAGATAGTATTTATAAAAAATATGCAAAACTAAGCAGGAGACTTGCTATGAAAATTAAATTCAGTTCTAGAGATATCGTGGCTTCTAAAGAATTGTGGGTTGCCGCCTATGAACGTCTTATCGAAAAATTCATGGATAAGAATGGTTGGTCCTATGAGGAAGCGGCTGAATATGTTGATAACCATAGTGAGTTAGTGGACAGAGAATATGAGGATTCATTCGCTAGAGCTATTGATTCAGCCGAATTGAGATTCAAAGCATCTGAACGTAAGAGAAGACTATTTGCGGCTGTGAAACAAAAGGTTCTCATAGCAACTGGTGATGAGTGGTTAGCCGCTAGAAAAAGACTTACCTATCATCTTATGAAAGAAAAGGGATGGAATTTCTTGACTACCGAACAATATTTGGATGAAAATCCAGAGTTAGTAGAAAATGAAGCGTATGACTCTATGGCTGGACAAGCCGAATTCCAAAGAGGCGCTGAAGAATTTGTATAAGGAGAAATGTCATGCCAACAATATTAATGCCATATAGTGATGATGTATTCACGCCAGCAGAAAATCAGTTGATTCAATATCTTCGTCAGACATTGAATGATACCGATTCTGCTTGTGAAATTTTTTCTGATAGCCAATTGTTGAGTTACATTGACATGGCTTTGCAAAGTGTAAATTCACATCCAACTTGGACTTTTTACACATTGGACTCAGTACCAAGAGATTGGTATAATTGCATTGTAATTGGTGCTTATGTTTATGCAATTAATGCTCAGGGAATTGTTGAAATTGCAAGAAATTTTAACATTAGTGACCAGGGAGTTAATTACACACCACCTCCAATTCCTCAGCATTACATGTCCTTGGCTCAGGCAATGGAAGCGAAGTTCGAGGCAGAGAAGGAAAGAATCAAGGCCAATGTAAGACCAGCACCAGTCGGTTTGGGCTCAACAAGAGTTCTTACACCAAATCCGGCCATACTTAGGATGCGACATTTACGTGCTCATCGCTTCTTTTAAGGCATTTGAGGGCACAAATCTGTCATACATGCCACAATAAATTAGAAAAGAACCTAAATACTATAGAAAACAAACAGATGTCTTTTGATGAAAAATGTGATTTATATATTAAAGGATATGAGGACTTTATAAATGATTAGATTATCTTTTCGTGATATAATGGCTGGAAAATCACTGTGTATAGCAGAGTCTTTGAAATATGACATACCTGGAACTCAAAGTTTTTGGATAACTCCAGACAGGAAATTAATTAACATTGGAAATCAAGAACATATTGATTGGTTAGTCAATAATTGCGATAAATATTATAAATGTGCCTTAATTTCTAAACACAATCAAGATGTTTTAGATAAAGCAATTAAAGATGGATGGGTTAGAATAGGATATTGGCCGCAGGGGTCTGATGGAGCGTGGTTGGAAATGGATTTCAAGCCTGGAACAGATATCGAAAAAGTATTGAAACTGATTCCGCATTTTTCAAGTTTGAGTAGGGTTTATTTAAGTGATATCGGCGGATTTGAAGTTGAAAATAATGATATAATGAAATCTTATCAAGATTATTTAAAAAGGGCAAATTTAATAAATCAAAAAAATATTAACTTACCTAGACCTGAAATTATGACACCAACAAATGATGAAAATTGGAAAGCGCCTAAATATTAAAATATAATTCGGAGTTAAAATGATACGTCTATCAGCGAGAGAACCGTTGCAACCATCTGATGACAGATTGTATGCAAGATATTTTGGTTCCAATAAAGAAATTCAAGTTAGAGACAAGATGGGAGTAGATGGTTCAGGTGTAGAAAAATCAGAGGATGGAAGACAAAGAATCATATATGACCCATATAAATTTGTTGCTACAATAGATTTAAAAGAAAAGACTGGTTACATTGACGATATTCATGTTCATCCAAAATATAGAAGACAAGGAATAGCCAAATCATTTATAGATTCTTTTACTCAATTATGTAAGCAATATGGAGTTACACAAATTAATGGAATTCCATATTCAACATCAAAAGACTTTTGGAGAGGTCAGGGATTTGATGTCGTACAACACAAAAAAAAGTACCAAGATTATGCTTATGATTATTTGCATAAAAACATATAAAAGGAGTTCCAAATGGCAAACACAGACGTAGATGCACAAAATGAACCACAGCCTTACAAACCAAATTCAATCGAGAATCCAGTTCCCACAGTAACAACAACCGCAGGACAAGCGGTTCCAGTTGTATCGGTTCTAGACGCCACATTACTTAACGAAACTTATCAGAGAATAAACGGAGCGAGGTTTTCCAGATAATGATTATATTATCCCAAAGAGATAATGTTGATTTAGCATATACACGCTTCCAGCTTAATGATTTGCTGAATAGCGATAATATCTCTTTGGACCTAAAAAACTTTCTTTGTTTAAATGTTTTACTACATGAGCCAGGACAAAATCCAGAAGTTAAACAAATGATGAGAGAGACATATGCCCAATTGGGAGAATCCATTCGAAAAGAAATATTAGGAAACATGGAAAGATGGCTCAAGTCCCATACCAAAGCAGAATATTTATTGAATTGGGATGAATATAATAGTGATAAAGAAATTACTTGGGCTTGGTCGTTAGTAAAAAATGGTGAAATGTCAAGTCATAATGGCTTTGAATTTGATATTAAACCTCTAGTCGCTAAAAGATTAGTTCAATTAGCTAGGGAATTCTATGGTCATGTTGGTGAAGAAGATAAAGAAGGTCTAGAAGCAAGGGCTGATGAATTAGCTATGGGATATGGAGAAGAGGCTTGGCAATCTCTCAATGAAGATTTTAGAGAATTCATAGCTAGAAAATATAGCGGAAGGGCTTTTCAAGCCTGGAAAAGATTTTGGGGTCAAGCCTTAGTTCAACCCACAAAAGATGTAACTGCGGCTGTGAAACGTTTAAGAAACTGTTCACTGGAAGAACTTGGTCCAGCCATTTCGATGGCACTTAATGCATATCATGTTCACGGAAAAATGATTGAACATACGAATTTACGAAGCGATGCCTTGGATTACTTGCATGAAATGCCAGAATCAGACATAGAAGAATTTAAAAAACAAATATTGGGAGAACCTGAGCTTGCGCTCACAGCAAATTACGTGCCAAATCAAAAATCAAAAATGCCATCTCCAATCAAAAAGAACTATGATTATGGTGAAATTCCAAATTGGATTGATAGAGTTGAGTTTGAAGAAAAGAAAAGAGAAGAAAGAAAAGCTAGAATTGATATAATACTTAAAACAACTACTTTTGAGGGTCGTATGGAACGCATGTCACAAAGAGAACAACCAAGCTTGATTATGACAGTTGGTATCACTGGTGCTGGAAAATCCAGATGGATTCAAAGCTTACCAAAGGATGAATATGTAATAGTGTCTCCCGATGATATTCGTCAGGAGTTGACTGGCAACATGTCAGACCAAACTCAGAATGGAAAAGTTTGGTTTCTTACGAAACAAAGAACTGTCGATGCATTGAACGCTGGAAAGAGCGTTATTCTAGACGCTACTAATGTTGATAGAAAAAACCGCAAGAATTTCATTCAAGGTTTGCCTTCAGATATAAAATTGAAAGCTAAAATTTTCGAAGTAGACCCAGAAATTGCCAAAGAACGTATTCGAAAACAAATAGAACGTGGTGAGAATAGAAGCAATGTTCCTCCGCACGTAACTGATAACATGTATCAGAAATTCAAATCACAGTCCCAACCCAAGCATCTTGAGGAAGAGGGATTCGAGATAATTAAATGAAATTTTCTATAAGGCAATCAGAGAGAACTAAAGGTGAAGGTTTTTGGGTCTCTCCGGATAATCATATTTTCAAACTTGCTGATGGAATAAGCCATGCTGAATGGTTAGCCCAACATCAGAACATTGTCATGCATTACGATATGTCCCTAAAGCCTAATGACCCAGATATATTTGAAAAAGCTTTTTATAAGGGATGGGTACGTGTTAGAATAGAATTCAGTGTTTCAGATGATACTAAATGGATTGCAAGCGTATCGGCTTTAGATGAGGATATTGTATCCACGTTACCAGAAGATGTAAAAGACGTTATCGCTAGTGCTTCTGCACTAGAATTCATCGAGATGCCTAGTGGTAATATAGAAACATATGATAAACATGAAATGGAGAAGCTTTTACATAGAGCGGTCTATGCTTCCTTTGTTAATATTCGTGTTGCGATACTTAATCCACGCTGGAAAAATTATCCTTACGAAACAGATTTGAAGGCTTGGCACCGTTTGTTGGAACTTTTGGAACATGATTATAAATATGCCCCATCAGAATTATTTGATGTTAATGAAAAATTAATCAATCGTTTGTACAACACATATGTAAGAACAAATTCCGGCTCATTCCTAAATGAGAATCGTGGTCTTATTCAAAAGATGAGAATTCTATCTAAGGGTCCAATGCAAGAGTTAGAACAAGCTGTTCAAGCGGATTCTGTCCGTCATGTGGACGATTGGAATGAACAACAATTAAAAGATGAATCATTAGACGCTAGATTGGAACGTGAAAAAGGCGAATATGAGTCCAGAAACTCATCACTTTCATTATCTTTTAGGGAGAACAATAAACAAATTAACTAAATTTACAACAATTCTATAAAAATCTAATATAGTGGAGCCATTTCACATAGAAAAGAGGTCTCTATATGAGTAACTAATTCTACCCCAGTTTTGCCGAAAAACAAATCTACCATAAGGGGTATCCAATGCCAAAAAAATCCACTCGTAAAGTAACATTAGAATCAACTGATAAATTGACCGTCTTCTTTAAGCAACACGAATCCGATAAAGTATTCAGTGACCTTGAACATCAGTTCAATGTAACTCTAAAACTAAATGCCGTAGGTATGCTTGTCATACGCGGTGAAAAGGATACGACTCTAAAACTTGAGCAGGTATTTACGACTCTAAAAAACCTTAATAAAGAAATCACAATAGAAGATGTATATGGTGTTCTCGAAGGAAAGATTGAGACCACAGTGGATGCGGAAGAACAAGCACGAGAAGCTTGGACGCAATTTGAATTTAGAGATAAGGCTGGAAGAGCTAATATAATCAAGCCAAAAACTCCGCATCAGCAAGAACTAGTTGAAAAAATATTGAATGACAAAGTTATTTTTGCTGGTGGTTCGGCAGGCGTAGGAAAAACTTTCATAGCTGTAGCAGTGGCTTTGAAATTTCTGGAAAAGAAACTTATTAGAAAGATTGTTATCACTCGTCCACACGTTACTGCCGAAGAATTCGGTTTCCTTCCTGGCGACATAGACGAGAAAATGGGTCCATTCCTTTACCCAATCTTTTCAATTATAGAAGAAATTGTTGGAAAAGAAAGACGCGACGAAATGATAGCTAAGGGTGTGATTGAAATTCTTCCCGTAGCATTCAGTCGTGGTGTCACCCTTGGTGGAAAAGATGGTGTTATAACAATTATTGACGAAGCAGAAAATTTGACTATCAAGCAAGCATATCTTATGTTAACTCGTTTAGGTAATCACATTAATTCTAAGATTATCTTTGCTGGCGATGAATTACAAACAGACTTGAAGAAGGGTGGAAATTCACTCTCAACTTTGAGAAAAATTTTAATTGATTCTCCTTATGTTGGTTTCGTTGAATTTGATAGCACTGACATTGTACGAAGCGAAGCTGTTAAGGATATCGTAAGCAGATTTGAAGCTTATGATAGAAAGATTCTTCAAGAACAAGAAGACAAAGAGAAACCTAAAAAGGATAAAACTAAGTAATGAAACTTTCAGCCAGAGACAACACTCTTGAATTGAGAAAAGAACTTCTAGATTTGCGTATGAAAAGAAACAAACTAGAAGATTCTATCGACGATTTAAATTCGGCGTTGACTACGGCTTCTCCAGAACAAAAAGATTCCCTCATGATGTCATTGAAAAATCTACAAATTGAACACAGTGATGTCGTGAGGGATATTCAACAAGATGAAGACAGGGAAGACTCCATAGACCCATCAAGAATTGCAAGACGAGAACGTGAAAAGAGAGAAATTCAAATGATTGGTTTCACGTTGGTTGAACACGGTGAGAGACAGTACAACAGTCGTTTCGACCCTCCAAAAGATAGATGGTCATTGTTAAAAATGCTCAGTGATTCAGGACTGGCATCCAAGATTACAAACCATCGCCATCACATTATAAAGATTTCTGATAATTTTTGGGTAGCTGTTGAAGATTATAAGGTTTTGACATTCAGATACGACATGTGGTATTACAAGAAATACAAAGGTAATCCACCAAAGTTTGATTTAAGGACGGTAAAACAATGATTCGCCTAGGATTTAGAGACATCAATCAGGATTTTGCCCTGTCACCAGAACAGGCAGAGTTGAAAAGCAAATTATTAGAGAGTATAAATACTTCTGATATCGATGAACATTGGTCTCAATTCAGACAATCAGTTGAATCTGATGTGTCTGATGTTGTAGATAATTATATAGCAAGCATAATAAACAATGACGATAGACACAAGAAGGTCATGGCTCTGGACGCGGCTTGGCAACAACTAACGGACGAACAAAAACGCGGTTTAGAAGGCGATAAAATAAGTGATGAAGGTTTTGCCGCCGATAATGAGTTGGAAGAATATAAGAATGAATTAACAAAGATGTATGACAAAGTTAAACAAGCAATGATTGCACAGATTATAAGTTGGAAGGTAGACTAATGGTACAGCCAGCAACTCCAATACAACCAAATGGTGACAATCCAAGAAGAATCCACAAGTCTTACATGGATAAGTTTGGAACAAACCCAATGAAGGCTTCTTTTGACAATTGTTTCATTAGAACCAGACTGGGAGTTGACCCAGTGACGGGCCAAACAACTACCGTATGGCAAGAACAAATTGCGAGAGAACTACAGATTTTAGAGTCTGTTGGTGAACTTGCTTTTTTCTTTCGTTACGATATAACTCCAAACGAAAACATTAATAATGGACAACGTTGCCCTTTATGTTGGGACGCCAGAAGGCATCAGGCTAGACAAAACTGCCCGCGTTGCAATGGCTCTGGTATTATAACTAATGACCCAAACATTACGAGAGTACAGGGATACGAATGGATTAGAAATCCAGACACTCCAAGTGGAATGTTCTACACACACTTGAACTTCGTGCCACAGAAGATGGAATCTAGAGACATTGGTTTTTATGCAACTCACGCTCCTAGATATTGGACTGTTCCTATTAGAAATTCTCAGGGAAATGTGGTCAATTTCTTGCAGAACAGAGATGTGATGATTCGCTTCATCTTTGACCCCAATACCAACACTCCAATCAGAGAGTTGGAGAGATTGGTTATGACTGACATGAATTATTCTGTCGGTCCAAATAATCAGTTATTACACATGGAATGGCAGACCGAAAAGGCAAATCCAGGAATCGACTTCAAGACTTTTGGTTTACCGAATTTCTTGAATTAAGGAACGTTATGCTAGGAAGATATGAACCAGGGTCTAAAGATGCACAATGGAGAAGTATAGTCAAGTCAAATGCTGACTATACTTGTTTCATTTGTGCTTCCAGACATTCCCCATACAAATTACACGCACATCACATAGAGTCCTATGCAGATAATCCGACTCTAAGAAGAACCATCAAGAATGGTGTTTGCTTGTGCAGTAAATGTCACATGAAATTTCATACAAAATATGGTTTTGGTGAAAATACAAGAATACAATTCGAAGAGTTCGTGAAGTCTTACAAGAAGGGCAATACCTACAAACCGAAAACGTACAAACCTAAAAAGATAAAGAGTGTGAAGTATGCCAAACCTAAATCGACAAATAATAACTAAGAAAATTATTGATGCCTTTGTTGACTTCTTGAAACACAATGTTGCAACAAATAAGCTCTACAATAGCACCAAGGTATCAGACCGTTTCGCTTACGACACGGCTCTGATTCCTTGTGTTATTATTCGTCAGACTTCAAACACGCAAAGACGTATTCATTTCAACGATTATATGAAGGATTGGAATAATAGAGTTCAGTTAATACCAATCTCTGGGGACAATACAATTGTTGGAAACAATACAGAAAGAGTCAATCTTCCCATTACGGTTGATTGGAATCCAACTTGGTCTTGGGATACAACCATTCCGCTTCCATCCGGTTCGGATATTACTCAGGTCATTATGACTTCAGGAACTCCACCATACAATACAACAGATATAACAACTGGTATTATTATCGAGGTTCCGCCTCCGTCTACATTCGCTCCAACATCTATTGAAAGAGCGCAGGAAGCATTTCTTTGGAATCCATACACTTGGCAGAATGAACCATCCCAGATTACGCCAGGAAGTTATAATCTAGCAATCGGTTTAGCCGGAGACCAGTTCTATCTTTTATATAGCGGCACCGGAATAAGCGGCATTAGCTATTTGAATGTTCAGCCAGAACAAATGATTGTAAATCCTTCTGGAATGCCATCCGGAGTTTCCATTAAACTTAATGATGTATTAATGGTCGGAGACCAATACGTTCTAAACACCTATACCGAACCACAGTTTTGCGCTATGCGTTTTGGTGGTATCTATGACATAACTTTAAATTTTGATGTTTATGCTATGTCAACAATTGAATGCCAGGAATTGTGCGATGCCATTGAAAGATTCTTGGTTGAAAAGAAACAGTTCTTATGGAGCATGTATGGATTCACAGCTACGGCCTGGAGCAAATCCGGAGAAAGTGAAGAAGCCCACCTAAACGAGTATATTTTTAAGGCTGGTTTAACCACACAGGGAATAGTTGAATGGTACAGAGATGAAAGTGTTCCTCTCATCACATCTATTGAAGTTCAGGCAATTCCTCAAGGTGGATATACTACACAACCGATTAATATTTCTGGTGAAGCCCATATTCAAAGCGGAATTTCTATTAATGCATCTGGAATTCAATATATTCAGCAAAGTCCTTTGAATTTGTTTTCAGCAACATCTATAAATAACGTTTATTATGTTGGAGTTTCAGGAAATATTGCCTATCCATCGGCTTACACACAGCCTTCGGGCGTGGGATATTTCCTAAGTGGAAACAGTGTAAATTGGAGCTTTGGAACTTATCCAGATTTTACAACGGTAATTGCTAGTGGTTGGGTTCCGGACAGTGGGACAGCTTATTTGGTAGATTATACTATTTATGGCTATATTGCTCCTGGAGTCATTACAAATAACACGACTTTTAAGAATTATGGACCTAAAAATCCATTAACCCAATTGCCAATAATTCCAGGACAATTAATGCAAATTTCTCAAGATTTTTCTATTTAAAACCACAAATATTTTATAATATTTTAATACATTGTACAAGTACTGGTGAACAAATTAAGGTGTAAAGTAAGGGTGTTCGTGAGCGAAAGCTCCTTTGTTATCATCTGTTAAAATACTTTTATGCCTTGTAGAAGCGTCGAGAAATATCTGTTAACGCTTGTCAACGACCAGTTAAAAACCCAAATAAAAGAAAAATATAAAAGGAGACTCACAATGCCCTATACACCCCCAGGCGTGACGACTAACGTTGTCATTAATAATACTACCGTAACTCTCCCAGGTGGTACTCGCATTCTTTCACTTGTTGGAAATTCCAACAAGCAAAGTTCTGTGTCAAACGAAGCTCAGATACAACCAGCAAGTTTGGTGGTAAATGTAAACAATTCAGGATTGGCCGCTGTTTCATCAATTTATGATTACAGTGGTCCTGGACAGTCACTTTACAATTATCAGCCATCCGGTAGTGGAGCTTACGGTTCTGGATATTACACGGTGGGAAATTCCATTCACTGGACCGCCGCCGCAAATTCATATCCAGCATCAACAACCCCAAGCGTAGGTTCAACTTACTATGCTACTTATAATTACAGTGGTGTAGCTTCTTCAGAAAGTCAAATAGTTCCAACCCTAGCCTCTGGCGTAGGAAATGTTCTTGACATCACAAGTGTCGAGACGATTACCGCTGTCTCTGGAACAGTTGGAAACTTTGCCGCTACAAACTATACAAGCCAAGCTGGTTATTATGTTTCAGGCAATTCATTGCTTTGGAGCTTGGGAACAGCTTATGGTTCATTCGCATTAGCCCAGGCCGCTGGAGCAATTCCAAGTGGACAGACAACTATTTATGTAAGCTATAATTATTCAGGAGTTGCAACTGGAGAAGCTGTAGTTCAGAATTCAACAAGAAATACTCAGGTCGGAATTGTTGCAAAAGGTGGCAACCTTGTTTCTATCATCTCTGTTTCTGGAGCTTCCAGTGCATATCCTGCATCTGGAACCGTTACTCTTCCAGACACCAGTGGATATGGAACAAGTGGAAGCGGTTATTACCAGTCTGGTAATTCCATTAATTGGAATCAAGTAAACCCAGCCGCTTATGGATATCCAGCCGCTACTGTTCCTGCCGTAAATGATGTGTTCTATGTTAATTACACATATAATAAGCCAGCATCAGCATACTCTCCAAAGAGCTATGTAACATTCACTGATGTTGTAAACGCATATGGACAGGTTGCAGATTGGAACCTTGTAACATCGGGTGTCAACGCTGGAACATATCAATTAGCAAGCATCAATCCGTTGGTCTTGGGAGCTTCAGTTGCTTTCCAGAACAATGCATCGCTTGTAATGTTGGTTCAAAATTCTGGCGCTGGAACTACAGCAGGAGATTATCTAAACACACTTGCTGAATTGCAGACAAAGACAGTTGACTTGATTGTTCCAATCACAATTGGTTCAGGTTTAGCCTCTATCATCAACGGTGTAAATTATGTAACAAACAACACCGGAACAAATGGTAATATGGCAACTGGCGAAATTGCCCAGGCTTTGTATTACACAAAGTTGCACTGCGATACAATGTCAAATGCAATCAACAAGATGGAAAGAGTGTCTTTGGGTTCATTGGGTGCCGCTGAAGTTGGAGACATCAATACACCAAACACTTATATTTATGAAGCATCTGTTTCATTGGACGACAAGAGAATTTCTTTGATTGCTCCAGGAACAACAACGCTTCAGTTGCAAGACCCCGCTGGAGTATTCCAAAACATAAATGTCGATGGTAGCTTCTTGGCTGTGGCAGTAGCCGCATTGTCAGCAAGCCCATTGAATGACGTAGCAACACCATTAACCAATCAGCAGTTAACTGGTTTCACCGCAATCAGCGCCTCAACACCAGGACACGTTTCGGAGAATTACCAGAATGTCGAGATGAACAATCTTGCCGCCGCTGGTTGCATGGTAATTGCACAGCAGGGACCAAAGATTTATGTAAGACAGCAATTGACCACAGACCAATCAAACGTTGTCAACGGTGAATTCTCCGTTGTAACATTGATTGACTATGTATCACAGGCTGTAAGAAGCTCATGCAATCAGTTCATTGGTAAGAAGCTTGTTCCTCAAATTACTATTCCATCGGTCAAAGGAACAATCTTGGCAACCCTTCAGGCGTTGTCACAGGCTGACATTATTAGCTCAATTGGGGCAATTACTTGCCAAATCAATCCACTAAACCCAACTCAGTTGTTAGTCACAGCCGTTTATGTTCCCATTTTTCCTCTCAATCAAATCGTGGTCACTTTCACAATTAACACTCTTGGATAAATCATGAATAAAGAAGAAAAAAGAATAAGGAATAATGAAAATGCTAAGCGATGGAGACAAAATCATCGAGAACAAGTTTCAGAAATTAACAAAAAACAATATGATAAAATAAAAGATATTCCAGAATATAAAGAAAAGAAAAAATCTTATCATGAACTCTGGTATCAAGAAAATAAAGAAGAAATTAAAAAAGATTCTTCGATACCAGAGATTCACGAAAAGAAGTTGGACTATGATAAACAAAGATATAAACTTAATAGGGATGAAATTCTTCTTAAAAAGAAAATCTTTTATCAGGAAAATTCCGAAACATTAAAAGAACGCAAAAAACAATGGAATAAAGAAAATCCTGATAAAAGATTGGAAATTGAAAGAAGATACAATAAAAATAATCCTGAAAAAATTAGAGAAAAGAACGCCAGAAGATATCGACACCGCGTACCAAGATGGATAACAAAAGAAGAGTTAAAGGCTATAAATAACTTTTACAAAAATTGTCCAGAAGGAATGGTTGTAGACCACATTATTCCATTGCAAGGTGAAAATGTTTCTGGTTTTCATACACTCAAAAATTTACAATATCTTTCTAAAAAAGATAACCTTACAAAATCAAATAAATTTCCTTACTATCCATTGAAATTTTACATGGACAAAGGATTAATGGGAGTAAAAAATTATGGCAATCTACGATGTCCTCCAAAACCCAAACTCCGTAGCAGTTTCAACTACAGTTCAGGTTATCATTAACAACGTCTTCGTTGGTGTAGTTCAGTCTCTTGAACCATCGCAGACAAGAAGCACAACCGCTGTACGTGGAATTGGTATTGGTGATAGACAAATTCAGCGTGTTTGGGGATTATCAGAATACACGATTAATTTCCAGAAGATGGCTTTGTTTGACCAGTTCTTGTTTGAAGCATTAGGTTATTCCGCAACTTTCCGTATGATTGCAGAACTTCGTGCTCCAATCACAATCTTCGAACAGATTTTGTTCCCAGATGGTTCAAACACAAGAAACACATTCTATCGTGGATGTTACCTTAATAACTATACCGCCCCAAGAAGCATCACAGGCGATATTATTATCTTGGAAAACGGCACTTTCGATTGTACCTCTATCGATGATGGAAACGGACAGGACAATCCATTTAACTATCCTGTAGGCGTAAGCTAAGTAAATTTGTAATTGCAACACTAAAATTCGAAAACGGATATATGCTAACAACTAGGTATATCCGTTTTTGTTTTAGTTAACAAATTGATTGTAATTTGATATAATATATTAGATTTCCATATATTATACAAAAGTAAAGGAACTGTCGTTCCATAAACCAGGAGAGTAAAATGAGCAAGCTCAATGAAATAGTATTTAAGCCAATACAAATGAAGGAATTCACTGTAGCCGGAAAGAGAGTTACCTTGAAGTCTTTAACCACCAAAGACAATATCGATTTGGATATAAATGCAACAGACAGCATGAACAGCACAAAGGACATTTTAGTTCTCGGAATTAAAATTTTGTCCAGAAGTATTGTTGAGATAGAAGGCGTAAGACCTGATAATGAAAAAGAAATTGTTGATTTCCTTCACAATCAAGACGCCAGTGTTGTTCTTGATTTGTTAGCTAGCTATCAAAAACTTGTAGAAGTAACCCCCGAACAAATAAAAAACTCCTAAAGGACACCACGTTAATTGAAAAGTTGGACTACATACATGATGTTGGTGGTGTCCCTTCAGAAGAGAGATTTCAAAATATAACTCCAGCGCAGTGGACTGCGTATTTAAATCATTATTACGACAAGAAAAGTAGAGACCGCGAAGAATTGTTGCAAATGCTTGAGTACATAGCAATTCTTATTAGTTCAATGAATCCAGAGGCGGTTGATAAGAACATAAAGAGAAGAAGAAATCACAAGAAGATGCTTGAAGCTAAGAGAGACCCAGAAAATTACTTGAAGGTAAATAGTCAGGGTCAGAATGAGGTCGGTCATCATATTAACACTACCTTCTTTGATACGTTGAAGAAGATTGGTGGAGAGGCCGCTCTTAAAGGTTTTGAGAATCCTCAAGATTTTGAAATTGATAAAGATAAATCAGTCTTCGTTGATGAAGAAGAAGAGAAATTCATCAGAGAAGCTAGAAAACTTGCCGAACAGAGAAAGAAAGATATAGAAGCAGAGAAAAAATTCAAAAAGGAGCATCCGGAATTGTTCGAGAACATGGATGCAATAAGACTATAATGAAAAACGCCCTCAAAAAGAATGCAGTCGAAAATATTAACCAGACATATGGTTTCCCTTTGCCTAACAGCAAAAGCAGAATATATGTTAAATATACTCGTCCACAGACTCATGAGGGTTCTATCTCTGTTTTAGTGAGTGGTTGGATTACGGATGTAAATAAGAACAAGTTTGAGTTCAACGGGGCTCTGGTTAAGTCTTTTGGTGCAAATTTCAAAGATGTATCGAAAGACTTAACCAATTCTCTCGAAGAAGCTAACGAGAAAGCTGGAAATCCAATTGCTGATGCCTATGAGTTTGTGAATACGAAAATAATTCCAAGTGTTCCCTATGATGCTATGGATGATTTCTTTAAGGGAATCAAACATAAGAAGAAAAAGCCCCAGCCAAAGAAAGAAGAAAAGGTTGTTGACAAGCCAGTAGAACAAAAACCACAAGAGTCAATCGCTAAGAATACTCATGTAAAAATAAACATGTCGGGAATTAAAAGAAACGTTGAAGACCCATATCTATACGATAAAATTTTAAAAAAGAATCCAGACATAGAAGATGAACCTTATGGTCTTGTTTTTAAAGACAATGGAAACAAAGCGATTGTAATTTTTAATAATAAAACTTATGAAGAAATTCCAAAGAAATTTCTTTTAGTTCAGAGAGAACAGGAAACTGATTTGGAAAAAACATACAAAGACGCTTATGAATATTATATGGCTCACAGAACCATAAATCCTGGTGAATTCAAACCAAGTTTTGTTCAAACAATGATTGAATATAAAAAGAGCATAGGTCTACAAGCTGACGACATTGATAAGAAACTTCTCGGCTCTCAGAAACCACCAGAGATACCTCAGGAAGCTAAAAAGAAAGACAATCCATCCTGGATAAAGAACATATTTACCAGGAATAAGAAGGTTTAACGATGCCTGACGCAAATGGTAATCCAACCCAAGACGACCTGAATTTAGCCAATGACTTGCTCACAAATTTGCAGGCCAGAAAAAACATGTCCGTGGACTTGTCTCGTCTTGCGTTGCAAATCAAAGACACGGCTCTCGCTGATAAATTGCTTGAGGTTCAGAAGAATGCTGAAATGCTCAAAGCAACAAAAGAATTAGACAAACAACTTGCTCAGGCCAAGAAACTTGGTTTGGTTACAAGAGATGAATCTAACATCATTAAAGAGAAAGTTAAGGCTCACCTTCAAGCTCAGAATTCACTAAAGACTCAAGCTGATATGTTGATGAGACAAAAGTCGGCTTTCGAAGACGCCTTAAAGAATGAAAGAATTAAGCTTGGATTATTGAAAGAAGAATTAAGAACTCAACAACAAATTGAAGAAGAAGCTCGAAGACAAGCTAGAGATGAACAAAATAGAGAACGTGCTAAGACCGTAAAAGGTATTGCTGGAGGTGCTCAACAAGCTGTTGAGGGTGGTACGGGTGCTGTTACTAATGGTATAAATGCCGCTGGTGCTGGTGTTGGATTCCTGTTGGGAGGCCCAGCCGGAGCGGAAATTGGTGAAGCCCTTACTGGATTAGGTCAGGCAATTGCAAATTTATTTAACCAACAGACCGTAGATGCCGCTAAGTTAGCCAAGTCTGCCGCTGGTACTGGCGACTTTATAAAAGCCGCTCAAGATATTGATAAAACTAGTGATGCTCTTTTAGATTTTAGAACAAATGTTGGTGGAGCATTTTCTGGATTAACCAAATTTGGTTTATCAGCTACCGAAGTCATTAAAGACATGCAGGATTTAACTGCGGCTGGTTTACATCTTGGAAATTCATTAGATGAACAAATAGAAAATACTCAGAAACTAAAAATGTATTCCGATGTCATGGGAGTATCTTTGGGTGATTTGGGTGGAGTTCTACTTAATTTAAGAAGAAGTACCAACCAAGCTACTAATGACCAACAAACCGCTGTGAAGTTGGCTGGTCTTGCTCATAATGTTGTTAAGGCCGACATTATGCAACAGGGTGAGTTCCTTCACATGGTTGATTCTGTTGTCAGCAGTATGCCTGAATTGAATCTTAATTTAGATAATACTGGACAATTGATACAGGACTTAGCTTTAAACATTAAGGGCATGGGTGGTTCTGCTAAGACAGCCGCAGGCGTTGCTGGCGAACTTATGAATTCGTTTAAGGGAACTAGCGATTCCTTCAAAGCTTTCATCGGTTCACAAACTGGCGCTGGCGGCGGTGGATTTGCTCAAGCCTACTATGGTGCCGAACAGGCTGGCGCTGGTGGAGATATAACAACTCGTCAATTCGACCAAAAGAAGTGGCTATCTAATGTCATGAGTACCATCCAACAAAAGACCGCTGGAATTGCCGACCCGAAGAATAGAATGTATTTAGCCACTCAGTTAGGAAAGTCTGCTGGATTAGATGAAAAAGGAACTCAGTGGTTACTCAAAGGAATTCTAGGTAAGACCACTAAAGCAGATGCTCTAGCTGGTGCCCAACAGGCTGAATATGAGGCGCAGAAGAATGCAAGACCTTGGGCAGAACAGATGGGCGAGTTATTAAAAAAATACGTGACTACATATTTAAAGCCAATTCATGATTTGATGAGGAATATGGGAGCAACGTTTAAAGATTTGTCCCAAGGTCATTATTTAAAAGGATTAAAGGATTTCGGAAAGGCCGGATTGAATATGGCTTCTATGGTTTCGCCCGTTGGTTCAATGGTAGCACATGCAATGGAGGGTCCACACAAACAATATGCTGGCGGTGGAACGATGTTAACATCTGGTCCAATTATCGCACATAGAGGCGAAGAAATTTTGAGCCCAAACATTGCCGAAGAATATAGAAAGAATAAAAATAGAAATAATGGCGGAAACAGCATCAATATCACGGTAAACGTCGAAGGTGATATTGATAAGGCTTTTGATATGGCTAAAAAAGACACTATCAAAAAGCTAAAACAAGTTCACGCCAATACGTGGGGGTAATAAATGTCATTCTTTAACTCAATTCAGGTTGGCGGCGGACTTTTGACTCCAATCAGTCAATCGTTCCCTCAATTGCCTTTTGGTTCTAGCACTTTGACGAACCAATTGCCATCTCTTGCCACCAGCGCGGCAAAAGATACAGCCAACAATCTTTTGGGTCTTGTGTTGGGTCCAGTTCCGCCATTTTTACAACAATCGACTGAACAGCCAGTTATTAAGAAGGTTACTTTCATTCTAAGAACCAACGATGGAAATTTGGCCCAGACTAATAATCCATCTTACCAGCCAGGATATCAATTTGATATGCTTGTAAATCCTCAAACATTCACTATAACATATCCAAACAAGACTGTTAATCCAGTAAGAACAATGGGTGGATGGGTACTTCAGTATTGGTTTCCAGATTTGGGAAGTATTAGCGCCGAAGGTATTGTTGGAAATCTTTTAGAGGCTTTCAATAATGATACCAAGGATAGTGAAGCTTGGTCATATTTTAAGAAATTAATCCAAGTATATCAAATGAATGGTGTGTCATATCAGGCCACAAACAAGAACAGAAATTTCCAATCTTTTATACCAACGGCTGAATGTCACTACGATGGATATGTTTATAAGGGATATTTTGAAAATTTCAATTACTCCGAAGAAGAGGGTCAGCCTTGGACTAGAAAATATAATTTCTCTTTCAAATTCACAGATTTGATAGATACAAATGATATTGTTTCATTAACTCAACTTCAAAACAATCTATTGCAGGTAGTCGCCGCTCCAATTAATGGAGTCATCAATGCCGTAGCTGGACCAACAATAAGCACGGTAGGTTCTGTTGTTAATCATGTTTCTTCAGTATCTACAGCTATATCAAATACTCCATCAGTATAAGGGTTAATAAATGCCATCTTTTTTCTTTTCTTCAGGTAATGCACCAGACGCCAAGGTTATATTGAATAGAAACACCCAGTTTCAATATGACATAACGGCTGATGTGGTTGATGCTGGAACTAATAATAGCGTTGGCGATATGTTTGGAAGCTTTACTGTAGTTCTTGATAACACAAATGACAAACACGTTGACCGTTATGGCAATGTGGACATTGATGTTATGAGTTCTATAGAAATATTTGTAAAGTCGGCCATTGCAAATCAAAATGAAATCCCAGGGGGTATCAATCCATCCTCAATTTTAACACCGGAAGGCCAAAGCATTAATTCCCTTATAGATAATCAATATGGTTTAACAGCTATTTCTGCAAATAATGCATCAACATCTCAACAGCAAAAAGCAAAGTATTTAGCTGATTTTGCACAACTTAATAACGGTGTGTTTTTACAGTTTAGCAACTATTCAAGTACAACGATAATTGCCAAGCAAGGAGTTTCATCTTACGCTGACTTCCAACTGGCTCCAGGACAGGCTTTAAAAATGCCGCCACAGTTGGCTCAATACAAGAGAATATTCCTTGGAGTTGTCGAGACCGTTCAGCAATCTTTCAGCTCCGGTTCCCCAATGACCATAACATTGACAGGTGAATCTATTGGTTATTGGCTCAAAGCATCTATGGTTAATATCGCTCCATCCTTGAGTGAACCTGGGCAATCTACATCAACTTCAAGCGACCCCACTATTTATTCAAATAAATATGCGGATACATCAGCTATTGATATATTTAGAGATTTGATAAAGGGAAGTTCAAATTCAACTCTTGCTGTTTCTAATTTTAGTTTTGGAAACAATCAAAATTCATATGAAAATTTGAATTCACAAGACTATTTAAGTCAGAATATTGTAGACAACTTAAATGAATCTTATGTTGATGGTAGTGGTCAAGCATTGACATTACAACAGGCTTTTGCGAATGCACAGCCAGCCATCTCGGTTGATAATACAGCCGCAAGTGTATTGAATGGATTGGATTTACTACAAACTTCAGTTACAAACGGAACTTTGTTGGATGGCACAAACGTTGCAGATTTAGATGCTTCTGGTCAAGATACTACCACACAAGCCAACGTGTCATCTGCTCAAACTACGACTTCAAATTACAGTTCCGCCGTGGCTAATTACAATAAAATCAACACTCAATGCAGTGCAGATATAGCTCAACAAAACATAAATATACAGAATGCTCAGAATGATACTGCATCCAATGCGGCATCAAGAACTGCCACTATCAATAAAGCCTATGCTCAAATAACGCAGGATAACAATCAAATTTCTGTCGCCAAAGCGCAGATGGACGCCGCTCAAGCGGAATCTCTGAATAATCCTATTATCCAGAGTGAAATAAATGCCATCAATACGATTAGAAATCAGATTCAGGCAAACATAAGAGATTCAAGCAATACTGGTAGAAAAATTCTCACTCAATTGGGAATTATGAAACATTGGGAGCAGATATTTAGTCAAATCATTCTTGAAGTTGCCGACGCAACCTTCCTCCAGAAGACCTTTCCATTCAAGGAAGTTTTGAGGTCTCCAGATATTATGGATGGAGATTATCAGCCAAAATCTACAATTGCTCAACAAATTGCTCAGGGTTTAAATTTTGAATTTTACGTTGACACAAACGGTCATTTTGTTTTGAAGCCTCCAATGTATAATATTGGCATTCCAAACGATGACCCTACATATGTAATTAAACAGGAAGATATTCAAAGCTGGAATATTAACGATACCGTTGATGGAATTATTACTCGTGTTGGTGTTACTGGAGATTGGCACGGTCCAGCCCAACTTGAAAGGATTCAGACATACAACATTCATACTGATTTGAATTTAGTTAACAAGTATGGTGTGCATGATATCGAATTGAACAATTTGATTTTCCTTAAAGACCCAATTGCTTGTGCAAATTACGGACAGTCTTACATGGCTCAAAATAATCAGAAGTTGAAGACCGCTTCCGTGACAATTATGGGAAGACCAGATATTCGTCTTGGAGTTGCTTGTTATTTACTTCCAAGAGATACGGTTTATTATATCACATCAATATCACACAACTTTACTGTGGGACAACAGTACACCACGACATTAACCCTTGTTGGCGGAAGAAAAATTGTTACTGGGTATGCAGTTAAATCTTCCATACAAACTTTAACAAGAAGCACTGTTGGTGGTATTACTGTTCGCTCGACTGTGGACAATCAGGATGGAACCATTTCACATTGGGTGTTGACAAATTCCTTGAGTGCTCCAACACTAGCCGTGTTGGCTAGCTCCTCGCCAGAAACGCAAAAATATTTCGTGGTTAAGAATTCATACATTATCACTTCACATCCAAACATTGGATACATTGGACTTATCGTTCCTCAGGGAAGTGCTATTTTGAATGATATTAATTATAATGTTTTCAGATATTTGTTTGGAGCTATCAACGTAGTAAACCAGAAGACATCAAACGCAGACTACAGCGTTTCGAATCCATCTTCCTCTCTTACTCCAACCATACAATGGATTCAATCTCAATTTGGTAATAATACAGCTCCATTTGATTATATAATGTCATCTTTGATAGATTTTATTTGGAACAATCAATTGGGAGCATCCATAATAGGAACAAGGTCATATCCTCAGACCAAGGATGCTTTGAAAAACGCATTAGTCAGTGCGGCTAGCCCAAGCAACAGTGGAACTCCAAATGACTATAACATAAAATTGTTTGAAGCCATCGCTAATTCATTTACGCAAAGTGTTTTGAATGATTACATAGGACTGTTCTTGAATACAATAAGCACTAATAGCCAAATTGCTCAGACTAATGGAGTTTCTCAGGATGTTCAATTGTGGAGTGCTACCGGAAGTTATTTCAATCAAATGATTAATGATATATCACAAACTGGTTCATACAGTGCATACACAGATGGTGATGGACGCGAATATCCAGTCTTGATTGATTATGGACAATCGTTTAACATTGATAATTCTCAAATTTCAATCAATACAAATACAGCTTCACAACAATCGACGAACACACAGAATGAAACAGATGCTCATGCACAGGCTATTATTTCTGCGGCTCAGTTGTTCCTTGCTGGAAGTGCCCCAAATTCATCTCAGGCAACAATTCAACAAAACAACACAGTGGCAGGCTAAGGAGAAAAAATGGTACAGGTATCAAATGATTCTGACTTAAATGTTTCTCTAAAAAGAAAAACCAATAGCGGTTTTACCAAACGTTTGAGCTTGCGTATTGGAAAAATTACAAACGTTTTTCCAAATACAAACACTGTAAACATTCAATGGCTTTATCCAAACAATGGAGTTATGAGCAACATTGAGTTGACCCGTCCATATGTTGGATTTCAAAGTGGTATCCATTTTATGCCGGAAGTTGGTTCCATTGTAACGGTTGGATTTGCCGAAGATTCAGTTATATTATTGACATATTCAATTCCATCCCCATTCGCAAATATGTTAACTGGAGTTCCGAACAATTCAGGAACACCCACAAGGATAAGAAAGTTAAATCCTGGTGAAGTTTCAATTAACAGTATCCAGAACGCAGAGATTTACGTTCACGACAAACTTGAATTTAGAGACCAGTACGGAGACACCATCGTAATCAATCCAATCGATGGAAGCATCAACTTGGATTCACTTCAGTTTTATATGACAAATGAAGCCGGAACCATGACGATGGGAATGATTGAACGTAATGGAGTTATAATTACAGATGACGGTCAACCAGTGTCATCTCAAAATGGTGGAAACGCTTTAACTGAATATAAAGTTGTTGTTAACAAATTAGCAACAGGAACAATCAACTCCAACGACACAACGAATTCTCCGGTAGCAACAATAACTGTCGGAACGGTTGTCGATTCTGCTGGAAAATATGAATACACACAAACTGGAGCCAAGATTGTTTGCGAAATAAACTTCTCTTCTGGGGCTTTGATTCAGATTGATGAGACTGGTAATTTCATCATGAATCAGGGAAATCAGGTAACTCCACAGAACTCTTCCATTCAACAACAAGCTGTTCAAAATGGTTATAGTGGCGCTACATATACAAATCAATCCCAGCAAAGAGCGGCTAGAGAAGGTGATAGAATAGTCATTCCAGTAACCAATGGACAAACCACCGTGGACCCAAACCATCCAGACCTTGAGAACAAAGCCACGGCTAATACTCAGAATTTCACACAATTAGGTTCGATGTTTTTATGCATGGGAATCCCACTAACCTTTATACCATCAGTTCCAGGGGCTCAAATTGTTGGAGAAATCACTCAGGGTGCTAACGGTGTATTTATAGGAAGTCTAGATAAACAGGCAGAACAAACAGAGACAACAAATAATTTAAACTCATAAGAGGAACCAATGTCACAAATTGATTTAAGTACGATTCAATTGATAGTTGAAAACAACATGAGGAATGCTGGATTCCAGGGACAGTTTGAACAAGGATGGAAACAAACCGTCACAGCACCGGATGGAAGTACATTCACCCAGCAATTTAATCTCCAAACTCTTAGAGATATAATTTCTAAATCAATTGTCGATGCTATGACTGATGCCATAGCTACTGGAACAATTTCTGTAGTTGATGTTCAAGGAGTTCCGATAGTTGCTGAAAATACTGCCATTATAAATATAACAACAAATGCTTTAGTGCCATCTAAGCCAGCGGCAAGACTTGGCGACACAGCCATAACATCTGACCCAAATTTTATAGCGTGGATGGCGGCTGTTAGTGCCTTCTGCACTGCCGCAGATAGTGCCGGAAGTCTTGCGGCGGCAAATACAGCGTTCATAGCCGCATTGGCTTCTATTGGTGGACCTCCAGTTGTCGTCTCATCATCCATTACAAGTGGTAGCTCAAGTGTTCAAATAGGCGGATAAGAATGACAACTCCGAATACAAATAAATTATTAGATGGAACTTTGAAAATTGTCTCTACGGACAATTTTTCATCGGCGTTTTATCAACAGTTCTCTTCTAATATAAATAGTTATTTTTCTTCTAGAGATTATTCCGCACAAATTGCTACTTCCATTAGACTTGTTTTTGGTAGCACATTAAATATATCTCAATCGAATACTTTACAAACAACTATTAGTAATATAACTGCTAGAAGCTACGAATCACCAATTGCTCAAACTATAATGAGCAACATGTCTGATAATTCTTTGGTAAATCTTTTGACCACTGGAAATTCTGGTTCCAGTTCTCCATCAATTGCACAGAAAACCGAAGTTTCTAGCGCGGCGACTTATGTATATCCAAGCTTGACAGATAATTACTCTAGTTCAATTGGATATGTGAGAGACAATCAGTTCTGTTGCTCATTTGTTTATCCAAATTACTACGGTGGAAATCAATTTGTTTTAAATTTTGCAAATCCAATCAGTGATGACGTGATTGGAGCCTGTGTTGGATTGATTGCATACGTTGACCAGAACAAAATAGACCTTGGAGATGCCAATATATTGGTAAATCTTATAAATATCTATTCTAATACAGCATCCGTTCTAGTTGGCTCAGTGCCTTCTTTACAGGCCACGGCTAATCAAAACTTTAACAAATTTAGAGATACTTTTCTTAATGCTGTCAATTCTTTTATAAATTTACCAAGCGCACCAACTCCAAATAGGACTGGAACTAAAAACGTTCCAAATGGAACTGTCGTAACTCCTGGATTGTTAGATGCGAATTTGGAAATTATAAGCAGTGGCACAATTAATGCTCAAGGTCAAGGTCCGGTTGGGGTTGTTTTGAACAGCTTTTCCGAACCAAACATAAATGATGTAAATTCAATATTAGATATCATCCGAAACAACATAAATGAGCCAACAGCAAATTATATTTTGACTGATGTTATAACAGTAGAAGGTAATAACTATTATCCCAATCCCAATAACGGTCCAACGAGTCAAAACACAACATCTGCTTCTCAGATATTTGGAGCAACTCCACCCTATGTAGCTCCAACGGCTTTTACTGGTCCGAGCGGGGTGGTAGCAATACTTCAAGCTAATCCACAAGCCTTCAATAGTGCCGTTACAGCTTTGCAAAATTCTATTATATCCCTGCAACAACAATTGAATGACTTATCTCCGCAAATTGGTGGAGTAGTTGACACGGATGAATTTGTTTTAACATCAATTATAGCGGCTGGATTATCTCCTCAATATTCTTATCCAGATGTTCAGAAACAACCACAGGTTCTATCTGACTGTTATGTTAAATTATCAAATTCATTACAAGCTCAGCCAACTTTATATTCATCTTCAAGTTCGAACACATCTTCTCCAACGACTAACAATTCCGAATCTGGTGGAAAGACTTCCACAGTTCAATCTTCGATTCAAAAAGCTAATTTTAATACTGTATCGAATTTGAATATTGAATTCAGAAAAAATTTAGAGATTTATACAGATTTCAAAAATGGAACTACTATATCTCCTGATGTTATAAAACAAATTATGAATTCAACCAAAAACAATCCACCTCCAGAATTTCAAACGATAGTTTCCCTAACAAATAGAGGCGATGTGGACAAGGTAAATGCGAAAATACAAGAAATATGTAATGGCGTTCTAGCACAGATTCAGGAAATATCTGGACAACAAACGGATTTAAACAATCAGATAGCAACTAACAAAAAAATATTGGCCGAAATGCAAGCGGCTCAACAATAGAAGGTAAACAATGCCAGGAATATTTTCACAAATAAATCTAGACGCTTCTCCAACCGTAGCATCTACGTTGGATTACAAGTTTCTTGACACACCTTGTACTCATCCAATCTTGAATGAGGAAGTTGTAGTTAATTTTCTACCATCTGGATTAGCTGTGTATAGTGGGAGTTCGTTATATAGTGACGGTGTTATATATAGTGACATTGACCCAGATTCATCAGTTTTCGTTGTGACTATTTATCCATTGGCGAATACTTCGGTACAATTATTCGAATTGCCAGATAGCAGTTTGGATAATCCAATTATTGAAAGCTTCACGGTTCCTTCCGGATTGACTCAAACATTTCAACTGTCATTTCCTCCAGTTCCAAATACAACAAGCGCACAACAGGTAACTACATCCGTTGATGAATTTGGTCAACCACAGGTTGTATATTTCCCATTCAATAACTATAACATATCTCAGTTATTTGGAATTATCCAATTCACTAATTTGGCCGATGCTGGATTACCAGCGTCTTCTGGAGTTCCAGCAACTCCATTTACTCCGGCAATTCCTCCAACAGTTGGTGTTCCTCCAGCCGTAGTTCAGTTTTCGTATGTGGGAGATATAAAACAAATTTTCCCCAAGAATAAAAATTACGAAACTAATTGGCAATTTTTAGGATATAATCAAAAGGGTCAAGGTGTTTTTCAAATTTTTGGAAGAGCATTTTTGGCTTCAGGCTCTAATTTGTTATTACGTTATAACACAATATCGCAAGCCTGTCCAATGTGCGGTGGTTCAAACTATAGAAATGACTTACAACTAAACAGTCATAACAGATTTTATCTTGTTTCTGATTTTTCTAAATTGATTCAGGATTTCTTCAAGAGATTCTTGACCACCAAAGGTTCGAATCCATTCGACCCAAATGATGGAACGTTAATTCCAACATATGTTGGAATGGGTAAGAATAATCCAAACCTTATCACATCACTAATCACAAGTGATGTAGTTGATTTGGTCACATACATTAGAGAAAAGCAAGCTGTGCAGGCCACTGTACAGGGAATAAGTTTAGCTGAACAATTGTCGAAGATAACTCAATTGACAGTTATAAGAAATGGTGCTACGGCTGTTAATGTGAACCTTGATATGCAATCATTATCACAAGCAACGGCCCAAATACAGACAACAGTTAATGGAGGAACATTTTAATGGCTTCGCAAATCAGAACGTTCACTGAGGTAGTAAATGACCTTCAGATTTATATATTAAGACAGAATTCAAAGATTGATATATCTTCTGGACAGGTCATTAATGATGTCTCGATTGATGCTACCGCATCTGTCATGGCTGATTTGTATGCAAGCTTGCAGAATGTCATAACCGCCCAGTCGATTCTAAATGCCAATGTCATGACAACTAGTGATTTGGACAATTTGGTAGCTAATTTTGGTATCACAAGAAAGGGAGCAACTCCGTCACAAGGAACTGTGACTTTCTACACTCCAGTTCAGCCATTAAGTGATTTCCAAATCCCCGCTGGAACCAGAGTGGCTACAACAACAACCACCAATAGCCAACAAATTGTTTTTGATACAGTCAATGCCGTCTCATTCATTGCGGCATTTGAATCGACTTACTATAATGCAAATAGTGGAAATTGGGAAATCACAGCAACGGTTCAGGCGGAAACAGCAGGTTCGGCAAGTAATGTTGGACCTTATACTATTATCAATGTATTGAATTCCAATATGCCATTCAATGTCACAAACAACACGGCTCTTACTGGTGGAACTGACCAGGAAAGCAACCAGGATTTAGCAACTAGAACCATTAATTCTTTCTTAGGCAATAATGTTGGAACACAGGATGGGTATCTTGGTACAGCTTTGTCACAGCCAAACGTAACCGATGCCTTAGTTCAGGGCCCTGGAGACCCATTGATGGTTAGAGATGGTGGACAGGGTGGTAAGGTAGATATTTGGTGCCTAACCACAAGCTTGGGTTCTACCGAACTAACTCCGTCTACAAGCCCAACATTGGGATTTACATGGAATAACCAACAACAATCATTAAACGGTTATGTTTTCAATTTTCCATTGCTTCCAGTAGATGTTAATTCGACCCTAGAAGTCGTTGGAACTACATCTCCAAATAATCCACAAAGCGTTGTGTTATATGAATCAAGAAACCCAGCACCAAGCGGAGTTCCATATATAAATGCTGGAGATTTCCATTACACATTTAATGCCGCTAATGATTTGAATACGGCTCATTCTGTCGAGGCAAATGATTATATAGTTTGGAATCCAATTACTTTGGAACAGCTTAGAACCTATCCAAGCGGATTAAACACAGCCAACACATTGAATCTTGCTGTAACTTATTCTTATGATAATGCAATCCAACAACTACAAAGCACTATCAATCAGCCAAACAATAAGATTATTACAGCAGACGTTCTTGTTAAGTCAGCACTTGAAGTAACTGTAGATGTAATTGCCAGCATAAGTTTGTTTCCATCTTATTCAACAACTCCAAACACAACACAGAACACTGTTAATTCAGTCATCACAGCGGTTACGAACTATATCAACAACAACAAGATGGGAACAACGGTTCAGGAAGCTGATATCATCCAGACCATCATGAATGTTACTGGAGTTGCCAATGTGGTTGTGAGTAGTGTAACCATCACAACGAATTTCAATCCTGTGTATGGATTAGCTCCAGAGACAGTTACAAACACGTCAGCGTTAGCAAATCAATACTTGGTCACTGGTAACGTATCAATCAACGTACTATAAGGTGATAAATGAACACATCTAATCCATTCTTAAACGCACTTTTCAACAATTTGTCTTCGACATACCAGAAAGATAATGGTATGTTAAATTCTAATTTATTCATATTGTTCAACGCATACGCCAATGTGTTTGCGACCTATAACAACATGATGAATCAGACGAAGATGAATACGTATTTGAATTATGCCGATGTAAGTGCGTTAGAGGCTAATTTTTCAGCATTCGTTAATTTCCCCTTTCCCCCGCGTCTAAATACCGTAACCAATGGTGGAGAGATTTATAGGTCTATTCTTATCGCTTTATATAATGCTTTCTTAAACGGTTCAACTGAAGAAAGTATGATTACTGGATTGTCAACAGTTCTCTCATACTTGACGATTGACCAAAACACAGACCCAGTTATCGAAGTTACTAACAGAGTGAATTTTAATTCTTATGATACTTCAATTCAATTGGCATATCCAGCGGTTTCAGCATCAGGAACTCTTGCACAGCCAACTGACTTCACTATTTTGCCATCTGGATTAACTGTTACGGGATACAATCCAGCAAATCAGACATTAAATTTCACGGGAAACATCCCAATCTCCGGTGCAACATATCAGATTATTTATAACGTTGACCATACGCCATTGATGAACACGGATTGGATTAATTTAACCAATCCAAGTGGAACAAGTCCTTTACCTACAGATTTGAAGACTATTGTTAATACATTTAGGAATCCACAATTTAGCTATTGGTGGAACACATATAATCAGGATGGTAATGGCATACAAATTATCGATGGACTTTTACAACCATCAGAAGTTGGTCTTGTTTGGAGATTACCCGAAAAATTTATTAGATTTATATCACCATACAACGGAAACTTTGTTGAATCGACCATTAATCCATATAATTTGTCTGGAGCTGTTTATAATATAAACAGCATTAACAAAGATAGCGACCCAGATATATTACAAACATGTCCGGTGTTGAATTATGCCGATGAAATTCCAGGAAATCCCTCTGATTTCTATGTGCGTTATAGTGCCAACAATGCTGTGTTTTCAGGATTATCCGCATTTGTAGGAACACTTGGACAAGTGAATTCCTTCAGCAATATTCAGACTCAATTCGCTTCGTCTAGCTTTGGTACACTAGATTTCTTCCAAAAGGGAGATAATTTCGATGTAACAGATTTGTTTGGAATAGGAACGAAGAATGTTTGGCTTAATGTTCCAAATCAAAATGGATTTTATAATCTAAGTTCACAGACTTGGTTTGCAAGACCATTCAGTTTGCACGAAACCATTTTGTGGAATGAATATTTTGAGAATGGTTGGTATTCGGTTGGAAGAACAATTGCAAATTCTGGTTCATTCGCACTAACAGAGACCGTAGGTGTGCCACTACAACCTTCCGAAGACTCGCTAATGTTGTATGGAAGTTCCACTTCTGTATCTCCCACAATTCCATCAGGCATTATTGTAAGTGGAAATCACATTTCAGTGGATGTATATGACGCTTGGAATTCTGCGACTACGACATATTTGGATTTTGATTTAATAAATCCACTTAACAATACAGTCAGTGGAACATATAATTTTAGATTTACTATACCACCATATCAAAACAATGGTCCAGTTATTATAGCTACGCCATCCGGAAACTATTACGACACTCTTTCCAACAATTTCATAGACACATATTTTGATTCTCAAGTAGAAGCAAATACTGAATTTAGCGGAGTGGCAATAAACGTTTCTGGAGGAAGCATTGTTCCAGGACACAACAATCATGCCAATGTTTCTGGCGGTGGAACGATATATTCAAAGATACCATCTTTGCAAAATGTAAATTATATGGAAGTCCAAATCTCGAAGAATGACAACTTTAGCATTTCATTTAATTATGCAAATGTTACTAATGGTGGAAAGGCTTATGGAGTTGGTGGAGGAAGTGTTGGTTGGAACGCCTTAACTCATCAATATACCAGTACTGGAAACGGTTCTTCTTACTCATATTATCCATATAATCCCCATGCGGCATGGGGATGGATTGGTGGTGGAGGTGGTGGAGGCGCTCTTGTTGGAAGCGACCCAAATCCTTTAAGTTCTTTTGCTACTATTCAAATTTTTCCTAATGGAAGTGTTTTGATTGACGGTGTATTACATTCTCCGGCTGGATTAAGTTTTGCTTCATTGGGGACTGTGACATTTAATGCGGCTGGAGATACAGCAATTCTTGTTCCATTTGCTTCATCTAATATAAGATTGAGCGTAGGAGCCAATTCAAGAATTTACCATTATGTTTTGGGAAATCAAATTGTAATAAATAGTTTTGAATCCGGAATAACTTCAGAACCTTATTATTATCAAATTGCGATGAGTGGACAGAGTATACTCAATGCCCAACACAATATTGTTCCAGCACCTAGAAGTCAAGATTGGCATAGATTGCAATTTGATTTGGGAGCCAATTTTAACGAGGCCACGGCTACCCTTGATAATTTAGTTATCATGAATCAAAATCTTCCATTTTCAGGAACGTTTGGATTGCCTGGAGCCGTAAATAATTACAGTGGAATATCATTGCATCAAGACTCCACCACTAACAATGAACAAAGCTATTTTGACAATATAAAATTTGGATACTATAATCCAATTCAAACAATGCCACAATATCAATATTTTGAAGATTTGTCTCAAGATTGGATGGGTTCGTATCTTGACCAGAGTGCGGTTCTTACAAATAGACAGTTCGCTGGTTCCTCCCAAGCCAATTTCGTATTCGAATTAGTCATAAAGGGACTTCAGAATGAATTTGTTTATATTATTCAAACATTGGTTGAAAAATTGAAACCAGCACACACTTTGGTTGACTTTGCATTCCAGACCGATTACGAACTTAACACAACTTCATTAGTTGCCCAGTTCGCAAACAATCCACAAAACTGGGAAACAGGAAGTGTAATACAAAATATACAAATTACTGATGGTGTAGACTTATCAGACCCGAATGACTTGCCAGGATTGATTACAATAAGTCCTTCAGGAACATAAAAACCTTATATTTATTTAATATATAGGATAAACAATCTAATTTGTTTAAACAAATTACAGGAGTAACTAATGAGTTCAGGCGCAGGACCAGCAGACCTTATATTTCCTTCAGGAGTTGACATCTATTCGACGAAAGTTGATAGAGGCATTGTCATTTCTGGGGAATCACATGTAATTCCATCTTCACCATATCAGTTCTATTTGGATTATGTTCCACTTCAGACAAGTCCAACGAGCACTCATATCGGTGGATATGTTGAAGTCTCTGGAACTCCAGCGACATTCCAATACAATACCGTCTACAGTGGTGTGAATGCTGGCTTGATGACATTTAATCCATTACAAAGCGGATTAAGCGTCAACGTAACTTACACGGCTTTTGGTGATATCATTGAGGCAGAATATATTAACAGTCTTCAGTCTTCTATAGAAAATGTTGAGGCTTATGTTCTAGCAAATGTTGCTTCTGGTTCTTTCCTACATACTTCTGGTGGAACCGTAACCGGAACTGTTTTGATGAACGGTAATCTCCAGCTTGGTTCTGGAGAAATTACTTCAACAACTTCTGGAACAAACAGTATCGGTGCAAATGGTGTACCAATGTCAGTTGTTTATACTGACAGCATCACAACAAATCAAATTGATTCTACGTCTTTGGCGATAAATGTAAATGGACCAATCACAATTTCAGGAAGTACTATTTATGAATCTGGAAGTTTTGTTCCGTTAAATTCTGGTGTCTCTAATTTGGGTGCATCATCTTCGGCGTGGAACTATATCTATGTAAATACGTTGGGTTCAAATATTACGCTAGCTTCCGGAGTCAATGTCGTTGTTTATTTCTCTGGTTCTAATTCCATCGGAAGTGCAGGAGCACCAGTAGGCTCTATTTATGCTGATAACATAGTTTCACCATCAATTGGTGCAAACTTGAGTGGAAGCTTTGTCCATAAGGCTGGCGATTCTATGTCTGGAAGCCTAACTATAGCTTCTGGCGCGGCTTTGAATGCTTGGATGGTAAATAATCTTGCTGGACCACTCACGCTTTCAGGCTCAACCTTCGTTCAATTAGCAACAGACCTAATTCCAGTATCATCTGGAGTGCAGAATCTTGGTTCCGCTACAAATCCATACAATGTAATTTATGCTTCATCGATTTATGGAGCATCGGGTAATTTTGTGCAGAAGACTGGTGATACCATGCAGGGAAATCTTACCTTCCCTAATGGAACGGTCTTAAATGTATATACAATTACATCTTCTGACCCATCTGGAAACATAAATGTCAGAGCAAGTCAATTGAATGTTGACGTAACCTCAAACGTAAGCTTCACATCAGTCTCAAATCAAATTTTTGAAATTGGTTTAGCTGGAGTTTATATAAATGCAAACTTTATTCCTAATGCAAGTGGAGCCTTCATCATCGGAAGCCCAGCACTTCCATTTAGTGCAATTTATGCCGATAATTTTTATGCAACAAATTTGACCACTAACTTGGTCAATTCAACAATTACCGGAAATCTAACAATGCTTTCCGGTTCCTCAATCATTCCAATTGCGTCTGGAGTTGGAAACATCGGAACTTCCGGAAATCCTATTGGAACAATTTACGCAAGTAACATTGTATTCCCAAACACGTCTGGAGTCTATTTAAGCAAGACTGGTGACACATTGGGAGGAAATTACGTTCCAAGTGCTTCCGGTTTGTGGACTGTTGGTTCTCAAGCGTTACCATTAAGTGGTGTGTTTGCTAACAATCTTATTTATAACTCAGGTGGAAGTTTCTTTGGACCAGTTGGATTCACTACACTATATGCCGTCAGCGGAGTTGGAAATATCTCCGGCAACACGTTGAACTTAACAGGTCAGCAAGTTAATGTAAATGCTTACAATGGACCAGCCATTATTAATGGTAAAACTGAAGTCCAGTTAAATCAAAATGGTAACGCTGGTTTTGCTGTAACAACTTCTGGTAACTATACATTCCAAAACATATATCCAAATGTTTCTGGAAGTATTAATCTTGGTTCACCATCATTAAGCTATGGAACCATCTATGCAAACTCTATTGTAAGCGCCAATGGAACATCTGGAACCTTCGTTTCGAAGTTCGGTGATTCCATGACTGGCAATCTTACAATGGCTGGAGCTAATGTCTTAACATCGGCTTCGGGAACTGGAACTGTTGGTGCAAATGGAGTTCCTTTCCAGGCTGTTTACACAAATAGCATCAACGGAATTCCATTGGGTAATTTAATTTCAGGAACATTTGTACGCATTGCTGGCGATACAATGTCTGGAACTTTGATTATGCATGATGGAACCAACATCATAATCGGAACAACTAACGTTATCAGTGGAGCATTTGTTAGCGACAGCTTTTTGGTTGGTAATTTAAATACAATTTCTGGAAATATGGTTTCTTCCATTGTTGCTGGTGAATCTAACATATCTAATGTGACAATTGATTCAATCTTGGCTGGATTTAATAATAGTGCTTTAAATTCAAGCCAATATCAATTGTTTGGTGTAAATAATCAGATTAGTGGTGCAAATTGGTCCACAACATTTGGCGTGGGAAATAATGTTAAGTCACAACTGGCATTTGTTGCTGGAACTGTTAACACTGTAGGATTGAACGGAAGCACATCTGCTGTATTTGGAACAAATAATTTGGTGAACGGTCAAGCGGACTTGGCTGTTGGAACCAATAATGTATTGAGCGGAACCAGCGCATTGATTTTTGGTTATGCAAACAGTTCTAATGCAAATCAAACACTTACTGGTGGAGACCACAACTTAAATGCTGGTATTGGTGCTGTTGTATTCGGAACAAACAACGTTGCAAGTGGACAATATACTACCATCGTTAACGGTGCTGGAAACACAGCCAACGCAAACGCTCAACACTCATTTATTGCTGGCGTAAACAACAACTTATACAATCTTGAAACAGCCGCAATCGGTGGAACTCACACTGTCAGTGGTTTGTATGCAATGGCTGTTAATAAGCAAAACTCCGCTGGTGGTCAGTCATCATTTGCCGCTGGAGAACAGAATCTAGCCCTTGGAAATTGGTCTACAACATTTGGATATCAAAATCAAGCATTAGGACAATATTCTGTTGCTGGTGGACAGGGAAGTATTGCTTATGGTAATTACACATTTGCATTGGGATATCAGAACACTGCCGTTGGAGATTATGCTCAAGCACTTGGACATTCAACTACTGCTTCCGGAAACTTCGCGCACACATTTGGTAATCACGTCTTCGCCGCTGGTTCTGGAACAATGGCCTTGGGTGATGGACAGGCATTTACATATACCGGAACTCAGGACAATACTTTATATCTAAGATTCTTGAATGGTGTTGTGTTAACATCTGGAACTAATTTAGTACCAGAAGCTTCTGGTGTCCAGAATCTTGGTTCAAGCTCACTTTGGTACAACAATGTTTATGTAAACAATATTAACGGTTCTCCATTCATTCCATTTGTATCTGGAAATTATGTATCTAAGGCCGGAGATTCAATGTCTGGTCCACTAACGATGTTGTTTGGTGGAACCATTAATGCCGGAATCATATCCGGAAACTCAACTGGTGCAAATCAATTGACATTTATTGCTTCCAGTGGAGCCAACATAAGTGGAACAATCACCGTAAATCCTTTGGCTGTAAGATTACAGACACAAGATGTATTGAACACTGGTCCAGCATTCATTGATATTCTTGCTGACCAAAACGGTGGAGTAGATAGATATATTCACCTTGACACTGGCGCAACCGCACAATTCATGTTATCACCTTCTGGATTGTTTGCAACAAGCAACGCTTCAACCCCACTAACAGTTCAGGGAAGCCAACAGTTTTTGAGAGTTACAACTTCTGGAACATATATGAGACCAGCAAGCCCTAACGTCTCGTTGGCTGTTACTAACAATGAAATCGACACTCATGGAAACATTCTTCCATTGACATCAGGAACAGACAATCTTGGTTCTGCTTCACTTCCATACAGTGGAGTTTTCGCATCTTCTGTTTCAATTGGAAACTATGTCATCCCTAGATTGAAAGTTAATGAAGTACCATCCGGATTGATTAATAGTTCAAATAAGAATTATACTTTAGTTAATAATCCAATTCAAGGTTCAACTCAGATATTCTACAATGGTATCTATATGATTCCATCAGGTATTGGCGCTCCATTGTTTGATTACACTCTCATCAGTGGTAATGTTATAAGCTTCGGAACTCCACCAGTATCGGGCGCAACTTTGATTGCTATGCAGTATTCATACTAAGGAATAAAAGGAAAAACACATGCCTTACAATTATCCATTTTCAGTTCCTTCGGGAGAAACAATCACTTCTGAAGTTTCCGGCTCCAGTAGCTTGGGAACTCTTTCTGTTCCATTCAAGGGAGTTTATACTGACAACATAGTAATTAATGGTTCTATCGGCTTGCCTGGAACCATTAATGCTAATGTGATTTCTGGAACAACAATTTCTGGAAACAGTATATTTATGAATGGCGTATCTTTGGATGCGATTTATGCAAATATTTCCGGAGATACATTTACTGGTCCTGTTTTTGCCCCAGTTCTTTCCGGAACATTTATTTCCGGTAATACTTTAACATTGTCTGGACAATTGCAAGGTTCTAATGCTATTTTCTCAGGAGTTGTTGACGCCTCAGTATTATCTGGTACAACGATTTCTGGAGTAAATGCGTTTTTCCAAAACATAACAATTACTAATCCAGTAACTTATACAACTTTAAATGCTAGCTTGATTTCTGGTACAACAATTTCTGGACAAACCATATATGAAAACGGTCAGCAAGTAATAAATTCCGGAGTTGGTCTCGGCAATGTCACTGTTACCAATTCAAATGGTACGCTTACAATTTCAGGAACACAATATGTATTACCATCGACGGTTTCATTTACATTAATGAATGCTTCCGTTGTTTCCGGAACCACAATCTCTGGAAATACATTAACTCTATCCGGATTATTCAACGGAACATCTGCCATATTCTCTTCAACCGTTGATGCGGCAACTATATCTGGAACAACTATATCTGGAAACTCTTTGTGGTTATCTGGAACACAATTTATTCCAGGTAATTATCAGCCAATTGGAAACTATGTTGTATCCGGTTCTTCAACTATATTAAACGTATTAGACGTTACAACTCTTTCTGGAACTACTGTAAACACAGACACAATTAACAGTAAGAACTCTAACGTTTCAGTTCAATTGAACACACCTACTGTTTCTGGAACTACCATAAACTCCGATACTGTGAATACAAAGAACATCACAGCAACAACAGAGGTTTACTCTCCAATTGTATCTGGAACAACTATAAATAACGATACTTTAAATGGTAAGACAGCAACATTTACTGTTACTGTCAACACTCCAACTGTATCTGGAACCACAGTAAATACTGACACAGTTAACTCCAAGAATGTAACCGCATCCGTAGAAGTATATTCTCCAACCGTATCTGGAACTACGATAAACAATGATACCTTAAACGGAAAGACCGGAACATTCACTGTATCGGTTTCTTCTCCAACCGTATCTGGAACTACGATAAACAATGATA